>Ga0154020_10000003_pt1 | contig 304118 bp, 264 predicted proteins | sample Klosneuvirus_201_FD_109709 | JGI IMG/M metagenome (GOLD analysis project Ga0154020, IMG submission 109709) | Active sludge microbial communities from wastewater, Klosterneuburg, Austria - Klosneuvirus_20160825_MG | ecosystem: Engineered > WWTP > Aerobic digester > Activated sludge | place... | reverse complement strand
CCGATTTCGGGTACTAAGCTCTTCAGAAATGAAGGGCTTTTTTATTTGGAGGCAACAATATCATATCGGTTCTCCCGATAGCTATCGGGACCGATTTCGGGTACTAAGCTCTTCATCTCGAAGAGCTTTTTTATTTAGAAGTAGCAATATCACATTGGTTCTACCGATAGCTATCGGGACCCAAAATCAGAAAAGTTGCAACCAAAAGGTATTGAGACTATTTTTAGAGCCATACCTCCCTTTTTTTTACCTTAATCCCGTAAAATTCACTATATTTGCCCTCCCAAAAAATGGAAACACAAGTACGTTTATTTTCAGGTATCGCTTCAGAAGGTCTTGCAACAAAAATTGCAGATGCTTACGGACAACCTTTGGGTAAATTATCGCACTACCGTTTTAGTGACGGAGAACTTCAGGTTTCATACGAAGAGAGTATACGTGGACAAAGTGTATTCGTTATTCAAAGCACCATGCCTCCTGCGGATAACCTGATGGAAATGCTCTTGCTTATCGATGCCGCAAAACGCGCCAGTGCAAGACACATTGTTGCAGTACTTCCTTATTTTGGATATGCCCGTCAGGATCGTAAAGATCAGCCCCGTGTTGCTATTGGTGCTAAATTGGTCGCAGATATGCTTGCCGTTGCCGGCGCAACACGTGTCATGACAATGGATCTTCACGCCGATCAGATACAAGGATTCTTTGATGTACCGGTAGATCATTTGTATGCTTCCACTATCTTCCTTCCTTATATCAAAGCTTTGAATCTTCCCAATCTGACGATCGCAGCTCCTGATATGGGTGGAAGTAAAAGAGCAAATACTTATGCGAAACATTTGAAGGCCGATATCGTGATCTGTTACAAGCAGCGTGCTAAGGCCAATGTGGTAGAAAGCATGACCGCCATTGGAGAAATTGAAGGAAGAAATATCGTTCTAGTGGATGACCTGGTTGATACCGGAGGAACACTTTGCAAGGCTGCAGATATGATGATGGAAAGAGGTGCATTAAGCGTAAGAGCAGTTTGTACTCATCCTGTACTTTCCGGTAAGGCCTATGAGAATATTGAAAAATCGAAACTTGCTGAATTGATCGTGACTGATACAATCCCTTTAACTCAGGCAAGTAAAAAAATAAAAGTAATAAGCGTTGCCGATCTTTTCGCAAAAGTGATCCGAAGTGTTCATACTTACGAATCGATCAGCGGAAATTTTATACAGTAATCCCGTACTAATTAAATAAAATGAAGGAGAGATTGGACGGGCAATTTCGAATTCATAAAATCAGGTTTCTCACTTTAACCCTGAGCTAAGACGAAGGAAAGAGAGTGGAACCAAAATAAAAAAATAAAAAAATGAAAACAGTATCTTTGAGCGGTTCGCCAAGAGCGAACGTAGGGAAAACGGATGCTAATGCTTTAAGAGCAAAAGGTCATGTTCCATGTGTAATCTATGGAAATGGAATTCAAACCCATTTCAGCGCTGATGAGCGTGCATTCAAAAACATCATTTTCAATCCTGAAACTAATCTGGTTGAAGTGGACGTTGACGGAAAAAAATACAGAACAATTCTACAGGAAGCACAATACCATAAGATCAATGACAGATTGATCCATGCTGATTTTTTACTTGTATCTGATGATAAACCGGTAACCGTTTCATTACCTGTGAAAACAAAAGGTCAGGCGATCGGTGTAAAAGACGGTGGACGCTTAGTGCTAAAGATGCGTAAAGTAAAAGTAAGAGGTCTTGTTTCCAAATTGCCAGAATTCATTGAGTTGAATATTGAGCAATTGGCGATTGGAAAATCGATCGCTGCCGGTGACATCAAGATCGACGGTATCACTGTTCTTCATCCTTCTAATATTTCAATTGTGAGTGTTCAGACACAGCGTGCTGCTGTTGAAGAAGTGGCTGCAACTCCTGCTGCTACGGCTACTGCAACTCCAGCTGCTACAGCTGCTGCTCCTGCGAAACCGGAAGCTAAGAAATAATCATTCTTCTATAATTGAAAAATCCCTGTCAATTGACAGGGATTTTTTTTTGAACTTATTTTTCGAAGAGATGACTGCTCTCAACTTTGCAGATCTGCGAGAGATAACGTGCGTACCATTGTTCTGCTTTGGATTTGGCCATCAGGTGTGTTGAATTTATTCTCCATCGATGGATGGCATCCATGCTTTCCCAATAGCTGATGAAAATTCCCGTCTTACCGTTATTCACACTTTCGTATCCGAGAAAACCATTTTGCTCTTGAGCGAGTTGCATGGTCGTTTCATCCATTTCCTTGTATCCTTCTGTATCATCGCTTTTTATACTGCTGAAGATCACAGCATAAAAGTCCTTTTGCGGCAAGGGTTTCTGAAATGGCATTGTGAAACTTACTCTTAACCTTTTGTTTTTTCAAAATCCTTCATCACATCCACCAAAACCTGTACGCTTTCAATTGGTAATGCATTGTAAAGAGAAGCTCTGTATCCTCCAACATCTCTGTGTCCGCGTATTCCACTGATCCCTGCGTCCTTCCAGACTTTATCGAATTCAGCTTCCAGTTCAGGTTTATTCATTAGGAAGCAAAGGTTCATATTACTTCTGTCTGCTTTCTCCACTGTTCCATAGAACATTGAATTTCTGTCGATCTCATTGTAGAGAAGATCTGCTTTTTGCTGATTGATCTTTTCAATCCAGGCAATTCCACCATTCTTTTTCAACCAGCGCATAGTAAGTAAGCTTACATAAACCGGGAAAACAGGAGGCGTATTGTACATACTTCCGGCTTTGATGTGAACAGAGTAATCTAACATGGAAAGCATTTTTCTTCCGGTCTTACCAAGTGCATCTTTCTTCACCATCACCATGGTGCATCCTGCCGGACCCATGTTCTTTTGAGCTCCGGCATAGATCAAAGTAAAATCTTTCGCATTTACTTTTCTGCTGAAGATATCTGAACTCATATCGCAGATCAACGGGATAGGAGACTTCGGGAATTCTTTTATTTGTGTTCCGTAAATGGTATTATTGCTGGTGAGATGCAGGTAATCTGCATCTGCAGGAATGTTATACCCTTTAGGGATGTAAGTGAATTTTTTATCTTCACTTGATGCGATCACATTCGTGTTGCCAATGATCTTGGCTTCTTTGATCGCTTTGGATGCCCACACACCTGTATTGACATAAGCAGCAGTTCCATTCTCTCTTAAAAAGTTGTAAGGAACCATGGCGAACTGAAGACTTGCTCCACCTCCCAAATAAACCACTTCATATTCATCACCCACTTCGAAAAGTTCTTTCACAATGGCTCTGGCTTCTTCCATCACCGCATCGTAATTCTTGCTTCTGTGAGAGATCTCAAGTAAAGAAAGATTTAGATTGTCAAAATTGATACAAGCTTCTGCTGCCTGCTTTAAAACTTCTTCCGGTAAAATTCCGGGACCTGCACTGAAATTGTGAACTTTTGCCATGATTGTACGTGTATTAAATTTTGTATAAAATTAGTGATTTGTTCAGTACTTCATCGGAGTCGGAGCAATTTTATTTGACCATTGTTTAACGTGATGATAAGTAAGTGGTTATTGTAGTTTTGAACTTGATTCACCTCTTTGAAAAGGACCTCGCCTTTTTTATTTAACAGCATCCCGTCTTCCGCTTCGCATAGAAAAATACCGGAAGCTTTGTACTCGATCTTTTCGTCAGACCTGAATAATTCTTTTCCATGAATGTCAATAAGAAGATATTGCTCTTTTAAAGTTACAATGGCTGTGCTGTCTATGAAATCGCTTGCTGTTGTGTATTTGAAAGGAATGGCAATATTCAGTTTCTTGTCGAGGTAGCCGAATTTACTTTTTTTCTTTGCTTTAATAAGACCACAAGAAGGAAAATTCATCTCTTCCAGATCATTTTTTTCGATCTGTACCTTTCCATTTTGATCCACCATTGCTTCATTTTTCTTGATAAGACGGAGCCAATTCCCATTCGAATAAAATTCAGCCGGTTTATCGCGCATATAATCAAAATTGACAGGGGCAAGAAAACAACCATTCAAATGAAAGAATCCATAAAAGTTATTTTTTATCACGAGATAAATGTCGCGACTACATTTTACGATCTGATCGTATTCTGATTCCAGGATCTTTTTTGATTCGGTATTTATGATACCATATAGATTGCCTTGCTTGATGATAGCTGCTCCGGTCTCACTGAAGTCGGAGATCCATTCATATTCTGCTTTGAAAACAAGGCCTTGTTTGGTGAGAAATCCATATTTCCCTTCGTTCGAATAATAAGCAGCACCATTTTTAAAATCACCTATTTTATCAAATTGCGGCTCGAATAATATTTTCCCGTAGGCATCCATCGCTCCGTATTTTCCCCCCGTGCGCATGATATAAATGTCATCACTTATTTCATTGATCTCTTCAAAGGTCTGTACAGTTTGTCCTTGGCGATTGATGAGTAATCCAACACCGTTCTTCTTCACAGGAGCAAGTCCATTTCGAAAGGAAAAAGCTTCTTCATAATATGAATCGAATGCCCTCGAATTTTCCTTGTTGATATAGAATACAGAATCGTTCTTACTAACTACGGCAAGACCTTCCTGAAAGGCAGTTGCCGTTTCGTATTCGATCTTTAAGCGCAGTTCCCCTTTTTCATTGATGTAACCAAAGAGTTCTTCTTTTTCATAGGGATAAAGCGAGATCTTATTCAGCTCTAACTCTTTCAGAATCGAATTTTTAAATGGAAACCTAGGATATTCGTTCAGGAAACTTTGCAGTTCCTCATTGTTGAATGTATGAACCGAAAGGGAAAAAAGGAGTTTCCAAGCTTCGTTGTACTGAGGAGAATTCGGGAACTCATCAATGAATCTTTTCAGATTTTTCACATCTGAATTCTTTCTACAAAGTTCAAACAGTTTTTCGTACGAAGAGTTGATCATGTTATTGTTGGGATTCCTTTTCAGAAAAGTAAAATACTCTTCAATGGAACTGCCGGATGTCTGCTCTTCAAAAAGCTGACGATCATACTGGAAGCTGGCATCCTTTACTAATTTGCTTTGAGGGTGCGTGATGATGAAGGATCTTGTGCTGTCGCTTTTATTGAAACGGATGATCTTTTCGTATTCAAGTTCATCCCGTAAATTAAAAGCTTTTTCTAGAAGGGAAGGATTGGCCAGATAGGCAGAATGAAGGAATTTTTCAAGAAGAAGAATATCCGGAGCATCTTCAATTTTGGCATAGATCTTACTGGAAATAGAATCACAGAGTTCACTTAGGGATCCCCGATCAATTGTGAATCCGGAAAAAGTCTGAGTGGATCCATTGTTTAGATGGTTGAATCCTTGCGTGCAGTATTTCAATGCACTGTCCAGCTGATGAAAGGGATTATCATTCCGGTAATAGATCAATGCTAGTCCGTATCGCGCACAGGGATCATTATATTTCAGTTGTTTGTAGAATAATTCTTTCGCTTTGAAATAGTCGTATATTTTCAGTGCCTCAAACGCTTTAGGTAATTTACCGGAAGCCACTCCATTCTGCAAAGAGAGCAATAGAAAGAAGGAGTATAGAAGATGGCGGTTCAAACTTTTTAGCCTCAATAATAACTTATTATTTTGCTCAAAAGTAAATTCATTTCAAGAGAAACTATGGTATATTTGCCAACAATCTATGTTTAGCACCGGTCGTATCATTTTTGTGATTTTTTTTGTGGTCGTTTTTGTGGCCGGACTTGTTTGGGCTTACAGAAAAGACAGTGTGATTACTAAAATACATTTTAAAAAACCACATTTAATTTTACTAAGTATTATCATTTTTTTAACAATTCTTTTTCTAATTGTTAAAATGCGCAAATTCCTCTGATTCGTCGATTAAAATTATATCTTTGTACTCGAATTAAAACACTTGATATTTAGAATGAAAAGATCGATTGGAACACTAGTTTTGTGTGTTATTTCACTGAGTTTTTTTGCTGCAACGCTTGTTGTGGAGGGAAAATATCAGAATAAGAATGTATTTGTTCAGAATGCTTATAGCAGTAACGGAGTAGGTTTTTGTGCTCAGGAAATAAAAGTAAATGGTAAGATCACTACAGATGAGACGAACTCAAGCGCTTTCGAAATAAATTTAGCCTCGTTACAGTTGAAATACGGAGAGAATGTTGTGATCGAGATCTTGCATCAAGAAGGTTGTACACCAAAGGTATTGAACTTGGAAGACCTCAAACCAAAACCAACTTTTGAAATTCTTGCACTCAGTATCAATCCTTCTGGTCTTTTGAAATGGACTGCAAAAAATGAAGCAGGTGTTCTTCCTTACGTGATCGAGCAATTCAAATGGAATAAATGGATTCCTATCGGAGAAGTTCCGGGAATTGGAACACCGGAAAGTCACGATTATTCTTTTCAGGTTGCCATGCACAGTGGTGAGAACAAATACCGTTTAAAACAAAAAGGATTAAGTGCACAGGCAAAATATTCTCAGGAAGTTACTGTTCGTTCCGTGATCAACAAACCTTCTTTTGCAATTCCAAAGAATAACAGTGGAATTGATTTCAGCGCAGAAACAGGTTATGAGATCTATGACTCATACGGAATTGTGGTGAAGAAAGGATTCGGTAAAACGGTGAAGATCGATAATCTGACAAAAGGTGGATATTATCTGTGTTACGATAATACCATGACTGAATTCAAGAAATAGTTTTGAGAAGCGTTTTAAATTCGCTTAAGATCATTGCTGTTGCCCCCCAAACTTTAAGATCCTGAACTGCAAAGTAAGGAGCCTGTATTTTCTGCTTGTCCCTTAATGTAATATTACCGGTTCGTACGATGTTTTCATTCGTGAGTTCATTCAGGTAAAGTTTACCAATGTGTTTCACTTCTCTTGGATTTTTCAACAGGTCAGGATTCGGTGTTTTACAATATCCTACAATAGGTCTAACAAGGTATTTACTAACCGGAATATACAGTGGTGTAAGTTCTCCCAATATCTCAATGGCATCTCTTTCAATTCCTATTTCTTCAAAACACTCACGAAGTGCGGTGGTGGCATGATCCAGATCGCTTTCTTCAAATTTACCTCCCGGCAAACTCACTTGTCCACTATGTACTCCGTCATAAGCAAATCTTTCTGTAAGTGGAATATAGAGATGTCCGTTTGCATCAGAGCAAATCAAGATGATCACAGCACTTTTTCGGTATTCGCTCTCAGGTAGTTCGTGTACGGATTGCTTTGACCTCTGCAATGGTGCCATCATGTACTGCGCATCTTCTCCCGGAAGGGCTTCCGACAGCAGTAATTTCAGTTTATTTATGTTTTGTTCCAATATTAAAAAGTAAAAGCGTTTGAAATTAAGTAAATTTGTCGATGCTTTGAACTGAAATTTAAAAGTAAATGTTAACGAAGAGGCTTAGATAATGGATAAAATAGAATTAAACAGGGTAGAAGAGGCGATCGCCGACATAAAAGCAGGTAAGGTTATCATCATTGTGGATGATGAAGATCGTGAAAATGAAGGGGATTTTGTGACTGCAGCCTGCAATGCAACACCTGAGGTCATCAACTTCATGGCAACTCACGGCAGAGGATTGATCTGCGCTCCCTTAACAGAAGAAAGAGCACATGAGTTGAAGCTCGATATGATGGTACCTGCCAATACATCACTTCATGAAACACCATTCACTGTTTCAGTTGATCTTCTGGGCCACGGTTGTACTACAGGAATATCTGCATCTGATCGCTCAAAAACAGTGAAAGCACTTATTGATAAGAATATAAATGCATCTGAATTTGGCAGACCCGGACATATTTTTCCACTAAAGTCAAAACCGGGTGGAGTTCTCAGAAGAGCAGGGCACACAGAAGCAACTGTCGATATTGCAGTGTTGGCGGGATTCGATCCTTGTGGTGTACTCGTTGAGATCCTCAATGAAGACGGAACAATGGCTCGATTGCCTGAGCTGGTTCAAATTGCAAAGCGATTCGATCTGAAGATAATCAGCATCAAAGATCTTATTTCCTATCGTCTGGCGAAGGAAAAACTTGTGAGCAAAGAAGTTGAAGTGGAAATGCCAACTACGCTGGGAGATTTCAAATTGATTGTATATAAAGTTGAGATGAATGGACAGGAACATATGGCATTGATAAAAGGAAGTTGGAAAGAAGATGAACCTGTTCTTGTAAGAATGCATTCTTCTTGTGTTACGGGTGATATTTTTGGCAGCTGCCGATGTGATTGCGGACCTCAATTACATGAGTCAATGCGAATGATAGAGAAAGAAGGAAAGGGAGTGATCGTTTATTTGAATCAGGAAGGTAGAGGAATAGGATTGTTGAATAAACTCAAAGCCTATAAATTGCAGGAACAAGGAATGGATACGGTAGAAGCAAACATTGAATTAGGATTTAAACCGGATGAAAGAGATTATGGAGTTGGGGCGCAGATCTTGAGAGATATGGGAGTAAGAAAAATAAAACTGATAACCAACAATCCGCGAAAGAGAGCCGGACTGGTGGGATACGGTATAGAAATTATGGAAAATGTTCCGCTTATCATTCAATCCAATCCACATAACGAGAAATACCTGGCAACAAAAAAACTAAAACTCGGACATCATTTTTAGAGTTTGGAAGATAAAGCGTATTGTCACGTAGAAAATATACATCCGGTGAATTTGCTGAGTTAATAGGCAATTCACTTCCATTCAGTCCGAATGAAGATCAAAAGGATGCACTTAGAAAAATAAGTGAATTTCTTTTTTTTGGAAAAGAGAATCCCGTCTTCGTTCTTAAAGGATATGCTGGTACCGGTAAGACCAATCTCATTTCGGCGATCACAAAGAATTTGATGCATCTAAACATGCAAAGTATTTTACTTGCACCAACGGGACGAGCGGCAAAAGTGATCACGAATTATTCAAAAAAAGAAGCTTTCACCATTCACAAAAAAATTTACAGCAAATCAGAATCAGAGGGTGGGGCCATGAATTTCTATCTTGCGGAAAATCACAGCAAGAATACACTTTTCATTGTGGATGAAGCATCCATGATCGGAGGAGGGGGAGACAATCGCGGATTCACTTCGAATTCACTTTTGCATGATCTGTTCAGTTATGTTTTCAGCGGAGAGAATTGTCGCTTGATGATCTCAGGCGATACGGCTCAGCTTCCTCCTGTTGGAAGTGATCTTAGTCCTGCATTAAATTTAAATTATTTAAAAACGAATTTTCATCTCGATCTTTTCAGCACGGAGCTGAAACAAGTAGCCAGACAGGAACAGGAAAGTGGGATCTTATACAACGCAACCTTGCTGCGAATACAATTGTTTGCTGAGCAATTCTCACTGCCTAAACTTAGTCCGAAGAAAGATTTTATCAGAGTGAACGGCGAAGAACTGGAAGACACACTGCAACAGGTTTTTTCTGAATTCGGGGAGGAGAATGTGATGATCATAACACGGAGTAACAAAAGGGCAGGTTTATTCAATCAGAGTTTCAGGAATCGGATACGCTATTACGAAGAGGATCTTTGCAGTGGTGACAAGATAATGATCGTGAAGAATAATTATTTCTGGCCAGAAGGGAATAAAGGAAACGAAGGATTTATTGCCAATGGAGATATGGCCGAGATCACAAAGATCATACGACGAGAAGAAATGTACGGTTTTCATTTTGCTGATTGTATGATCCGTTTTTCAGATAATGACAAGCTACCTGATATGGAAGTGAAACTGATTACGGATTGTTTGTATACAGATACCCCTGCACTCACAAATGAACAACAACTATTACTTTATGAGAAAGTGAAGGAAGATATTGATGAGGAAAGTTCAGATTCTGTAAAGAAAGCCTATGTAAGAAAAAGTAAATATTACAATGCTTTACAGGTAAAATTCAGTTATGCGGTTACCTGCCACAAATCTCAGGGTGGTCAATGGTCGGTTATTTTTATTGACCAAGGGTATTTAAACATGGATGAGATTGACACTAATTACCTGCGCTGGTTGTACACTGCCGTCACAAGAGCCACGGAAAAGGTCTATTTGATAAATTTCAACGACTTGTTTTTCAATTAGTTAAACTCAATTTTAGCTAATAATTTCATCATTATTTAGAAAAATTGTATTTTTATTAGATTATTTTATGAGAAGGCTTTCCATTCTGCTTATTTTGAGCATGTTTGCTATTTGCATTCGTGCGCAAAACTTTAGCCGTCCCGGTGATTGGAAAAAGTGGCGTAAGGAACTTTACATCTCAGCAGGAACATCTAACTTTTTAGGAGATCTTGGAGGTCGTGACAGGATAGGTACTGACTACAGTCCTGTTGATCTTGACTTTCCTGTAACAAAAAGCGCATTTGGTTTGGGCTATCGTTATAAATTACAACGCTGGTTAAATGTTTCCAGCAAATTTAATTTCGCTTTTATCAGAGGTGATGACAAGCTTACTTCAGAACCTTATCGCAATAATCGAAATCTGAATTTCAAATCGAAGATCTTCGAATTATCCGGAAGAATTGAAATTGGTTACCAAAGTAACAAGTCCGGAAACCGTTATGGTATCAAGAAAACACTTTCCCGAAGGATGAAGAATAATAATCAGAATTTATTTTTCTTTGCGGGAATAGGTGGATTTTATTTTAACCCAAAGGGACAAACGACGAATGGTGCCTGGGTAAAATTATATCCTTTGCATACCGAAGGACAGGGACTGGAGGGTGGACCGAAGCAATACAAGCGAGTGGCAGTATGCATGCCCTTGGGTGTGTATTATAAAGTGATCATCAATAAAAAATGGTCTTTCGGAGCAGAATTCGCTTACAGAAAAACATGGACAGATTACATCGATGATGTTGCAACAACGTATTACGATCACAATAAATTACTTGCTGCCTATGGAACTTTATCTGCACAAATGGCTGATCCTAGTCTGGGTGCAATTCCGGGAGCAACGATGCCTGATGCAGATGGAGTGGGTGCACAGCGAGGTGATGATGAGTACGATTCTTATGTTACTTTGGAGGTAACTTTTGGTTACATTTTCAAACAGAAACGCAGACGATCTAGATTGCGTTCTAAATTCTAAGTACTGTTTCCTTTATTTTTTAATACACTTATTCGAATGTTTCCTTATTCAGGATCTGCGAATTGTTTTTTTAATTCTAAATTTCACTCTACACTGAGCCCGCTTAACTATGCCAAAGAGAATTGAAAATTAAAGGTTTGAATTAGTGAATCTGATTGGAAAAATAAAAGCACATTTAAAAGGAAATATTCTTTACTGAATTTATTTCAATCTATCAACTTAGACAAATGAATAATTTGTTTTAATGAGATTAAACTGAAATTACATCTTGTTTCAAACTTTTGAATCAAAAAAATAGATCTAAAAACTTGACCCGATCTCATCTATAGCAAAGTAAAAAATAAAACTTTTCGATCAGAAGAAAAGTCTTTCTATCCAATGAAGTTTATTTCTTATTCGTAAATCCGGTTACCTTGAATTCGGTTCTGCGATTAGCTGCATGATCCTCTTCCTTGCACTCTTCGCACTTACATGTTTTAATTAGTAATGTTTCGCCATAGCCTTTTCCTTTGACTCTGCTTTGGCTGATCCCTTTACTAACTAAATAAGCCGCGCTCGACTTGGCTCTTTTATCGGAGAGTACCATATTCTGTGCAGCAGAACCATTGCAATCTGTATGTGAATCCAATTCAATAACGATATCAGGATTCGCTTTCATCAAATTCACCAGTTTGTCAAGTTCAATAGCTGCATCAGGTCTCACTTCGGATTTGCCGGCGTCAAAATAAATATTCTCGATCTTGATCGCTTTTCCTATGACAATTTTTTGGGTGAAAAGATCCTTTTCAATATCTGTCCCTTTACTTAATTTGAATCTTTCAGTATTGGTAAAATAATCTGGTCTCTTTTCAGCTCCGATATATAGGTCTTTTTCCAAAGGAAGTTTGCAAGCTCTGTAAATTCCGGATTCGTCTGTTACGGCATCTAAGTATTTATTTCCGTCTTCATCATAAATGGCAACTTTAACACCGGCTAACGGTGCGTTCAATTCCTTGTCAATGATCTTTCCGCTGATGCATTTCTGCGAACGGGGACGCATCTCAACGATCAAGACGCTGTCTGCTTCCGTTGCATTCCTTTTAATGACTCTGGTGAAATACTCAGGAGAATTAGCAGTCAGATTGATCTCCTTGCCCGCCTTGAATCGTGTTTTGAAATATCCTCCGCTGTCAATTGATTGTCCAATGGTGCCATTCGGCGTCGTCAATGCAAATTCAGCTGGTAATTTTTGTTTTTCAACCGAATCGATGGCAAGGATTCGCGTGTAGAAGGATGCAGGATGATTATTCACGAAAAAATAAATATCATTGTCTTTTAATCCATTTTTTCTGTTTGAGCTGAAATAACCGCGTTTTCCGTCTTTAAATAAAAATACGCCAAAGTCATTGAACTGAGAATTCAATCCTGAGCCGGCATTTTCTGCTTCAATAAAACTATTTTCTGCACCGGATGGATCAGAGAAGAAAATATCCAAGCCCCCCATTCCTGGCTTACCATCACTGGCATAATACAAAACACCTTGTTGTGTAATAAAAGGACAGATCTCATTTCCGGATGAGTTGACTGTTGGTCCCAGATTCACCGGTTTGGTCCAGGCTCCATCTTTCTTTTCACACATCCAGATATCATATCCTCCGAGAGAACCGGGCATATCACTTGCAAAGAATATTTTCTTTCCGCTTATATCTATTGTTGGATACGCCGTGTTATAGGATGCAGAATTGTACTGAAAAGGTTTGATCTCGGGATGAGCATAACCATTGGTGTTGATCTCTGTATAAAAGATCTTGAGCATTGGTGTTCCGGAAGGAAAACCCGCCTTCTTCATTTCTCCCTTGGTGTAACAGCTCGTAAAATACATAACCGAATCGTCTGGAGTAAGAGCAACAGATCCATTCACTTTATTCCTTTGAATGATTGGATTGAATATCTTTCCTTTTTTCCAGGTAACACTGTCAGTCTTCTCTGCCGAATAGATCTCACTCTTCTTCTTTTTAAAATCGAATATTCGCTTGATGAAACTTTTATCTTTCGCTGTGATGTAAATCAATTCATTTTTGTAAATAGTAGGGTTGGATTCATGTTCCTCTGTTGCAAAACCATTCAATGGGTAAACCTTCATCAAGGCAGAATCCTCGGTGAAAAAGGTTGGATTGGCATAAGCACGACTCCAAGCGCCTACAATTGGATCATTGGAATTCCTTAATTCATACAATACTCTTTTGGCCTCATCAATTCGGTAGTTTGCCAATAAACATTTGGCATATTCCATTTTATCCTGATCACTTGCCTTAGCGTGTTCATAGATCGGTGTCCAGTAATCGATCGCTTTATCGTGATCATACATGCGAGAGTAACAAACAGCAATTTGTCTTGTCGTATAAAAATCACCTTCGTGTTTCTTAAGATGTTTGAGATAAATAGAGGATGCTCCGAGATAATCCGCCCTGATGAATTTTTTGTCAGCCACCAAGAGGTTGAAATCACCCGGATGCTGAGCTTTTAAAGGTGATAATTCAACTAAAAAGATAAGAATGAGCAGTTTCAGCAAAAACAGTGTTTTTACTTTTTTAATTGCCGGAGATTGTGAGAATAAAGTCATATTTAATGCTGAGCAAAAATACGAATATTATTGATATATACGTGATTATTAGGTAGATATTAAGGCATTCCTTAGTCTGCCTCGTAATAATCAATGATCAGTCCATCCAATGGATGAATAGAAATGATGCGCATTTCACCTTCAAAATTCAATACAGCTGAATCTGCTTTATAGTATTCACTTTCTTTACTTAATTGAACGGCTGCCAATTTTTTTCCTATCACGTCTTTCCACATCGATGTACTTGATGCGTCTACAACAAATATCTTGATCTTTCCTCCAAATTCCTGTTTCACTTCTTCCGCTGTCTTTCTAATATCCTCGGTCAAGTTTTCCAATCCATCTCCGTCTTTATTGCAACCCAGATCCAATTTCTCATTTTCATTCAACACCAGCTCAACTCGATCAATTAATTCTACAATGTCGTCTTTATTACTCTGGTTTTGCCATAAGTAACATTTAACCTTGGTCAGGATCTTGCCTTCAGCAGCTTTGAATCGTTGAAGGTCTTCGGGAGTAAAATAAGGACCTTGATTTTTATTTTCCATTTTATTTGATTGAACTTCTGGGACCGAGTTCGATCACAGAAAGATTTTTGACTTCTTTATTTACCAGTTCAAATTGCAAGGCTGTTTTTACCTTATGAAATCCATGTACACCACAAGCCCCGGGATTCATATACAACAATTCATATTCTTTATCATACGCTACTTTACAAATATGTGAATGCCCGCAAACAAGCAAAGCTGGTTTTAATTCTTTTAGTTTTTCCCTTAGCGCTGTATTGTATTTACCTAAACTTCCTGCAATATGGGTCATAAGAACTTTCACACCTTCACATTCAAAGAAATTAAATTCGGGATAAGTGACGCGAAGAGACTGGCCATCAATATTGCCGAATACGGCTTTGAGTGGTCTTATTTTTTCGATTTCAACACAAACATTTTCAGTACCAATATCTCCTGCGTGCCAAATCTCATCTGCCACTGAAATGTACTTCATTAATTTCGGTTCCAGATAAGAATGGGTGTCGGATATCAGCAGGATCTTTTTCAATTCAGGAAAAAGGGATCTTACTCAATGCCAAAATAATTGATGATATTCTTTAATTCATTTTCATTGGAGAAATTCAGGCTTAGTTTACCACCACCTTTACTGTTTCTTGAAAATGTGTACGAATTCGGAAATAATTTATCCAATTGTTTGGTGATCACTTTATCTTCTGTTGGAAGTGTTTTCACACTTCTGACAACTTTTGGATTGAACTTCACTTTTTCTCCTCTGGCCAATTCTTCGATCTGGCGAACGGAAAGTTCCTGCTCCAGCGTCAAAGCAAAGATCGCCAGCTGTCTGTCCTCATTGTCAATATTGATGAGTGCTTTGGCGTGTCCCATGCTGATTTCTCTTTCACGAAGCGCTTTTTGTATAGGTGCAGGAAGTCTGAGTAATCTTAAAAAGTTGGTGACAGTGCTTCTTTGTTTTCCCACCTTTTCACTTAATTGTTCTTGCGTCAGACTGCATTCATCGATTAATCTCTTATAGGACAAAGAAACTTCAATGGGATCAAGATCTTCGCGCTGAATGTTCTCTACCAAAGCCATTTCAAGCATGGCTTGATCGTCTGCCACGCGTATATAAGCAGGTACTTCTTTTAAGCCTGCCATTTGAGAAGCTCTGAATCTTCTTTCTCCGGAGATCAGCTGATATTTATCGTAACCAAGCTTACGCAAGGTTAAGGGCTGTATGATGCCATGTTGCTTAATGCTGTCGCTTAATTCCTGTAGTGCACTCTCTTCAAAATTTGTACGTGGTTGAAATGGATTCACTTCAATGTTCGATAATTTGATAACGGATACACTGTTCACTACCGGCGCACCATCTCCTGCCTGTTTGGTAGTAATATCTGTCTTTGCATTCTCAAGTAATGCACTTAATCCTCTTCCTAATGCCGGTTTTTTACTCATCTCTTACTTTCTATTCGGCTCTCGCCATTCCTTTTCAATTTAAATCACAATCAAATTCTGTATATCAGATCTCTTCACTTAATTCTCCATCTTCCGAAACACTGATGGTTCTGTCGCTATCACTGATCTTGGTAAGTCCATTGCGTTGTAAAATTTCACGAGCCAGATTCAGGTAATTGGTAGATCCTTTTCCTGCCACATCGTGCATGATGATCGTTTTTCCGAAGCTCGGCGCCTCAGCGAGTTTGGTATTTCTTTGAATAAGGGTATCGAATACCATATCCTGAAAATGGGTCTTTACTTCTTCCACCACTTGATTTGCAAGACGTAGACGACCATCAAACATCGTAAGGAGAACTCCTTCAATGTCAAGATTTGTATTCAAATGTGTTTGAACGATTTTTATTGTTTGTAATAGTTTGCCCATTCCTTCGAGTGCAAAATATTCGCATTGAACCGGGATGATCACGCTGTCTGCAGCGCAAAGTGAATTGATCACAGTTAATCCTAATGAAGGACAGCAGTCAATGATGATAAAATCATATTTATCTTTTATCTTATCAATTGCTTTTTTCATCATGTATTCCCTGTTGGTCAGATTCACCAATTCCACTTCTGTTCCAACAAGGTCTGCATTGGTCGGTAACAGCCATAGGTAAGGCGTATCTGTTTTCAGGATCACATCTTTGGGATGTGTTGCCTCGATGATGCATTCATACAATCCCGCTTTTACATTGGCAGGATCAATGCCTACTCCTGAAGTAGCATTCGATTGTGGATCGGCATCGATCAATAAGGTTTTATATTCCAATACGGCGAGACTTGCAGCTAAATTGATTGCTGATGTTGTTTTTCCAACGCCGCCTTTTTGATTGGCAATTGCTATTATTTTTCCCATTTTTTTAAATTTTAATTATGTTACCTATTTCCATAAGCGTAAGATTCTTTCCCGCTCTGGTAAATTTATTGATTGCTGATTCCTTGTCAATTTTTATATATCCGAATGTGTCGTAATGCATGCCAATGATCTGTCCACAATTGATGAAATCGCATGCAATGATGGCATTGTCAACCCCCATGGTAAAATTGTCTCCTATCGGCAGAAAAGCGAAATCAATCGTTCTGTACTCGCCAATTAATTTCATATCATAGGTGAGTGCTGTGTCGCCGGCATAATAAAAACTCCCCTCTGTACTTTCCACCACAAAACCCATTGGATTTCCACCGTAGGTTCCGTCCGGCAGACCACTGCTGTGCGTTGCTGCTACACATTTTATGCTTCCAAAATCAAGTTGGATCTTTCCACCTACGTTCATCGGATGCAGATTCTGAACGCCTTTTTCACTCAACCACACATTGATCTCCCAGGCGCAAATGATCTTAGCCTTGGTCCTTTTTGCAATTACTTCTGCATCAGCTATGTGATCTTCATGTCCGTGTGAAATAAGAATATAATCGGCCTGAATCTTACTGATATCGATATGCTGCGCCAACTCATTAGGAGTGATGAAGGGGTCAAAAAGCAAATGCTTTCCATTCACCTCAACTCCAAAACAGGAATGACCATAATACGTGATGTTCATAATTCAGAAACAAAAATGCCAATGGGCCGTTTGTAAAATTAAACTAATTACTGATTTTGGACCTTCTTAGTTTTTAACAAAAGCCCTGAATCAATACAGTGGCTGTTAATAAAAAAATGAGCAAGATCGTCATTATCAGTTGCACTGCCCGGCCCAATAGCAATACGCTGAAAGTGAGCCGTATTTATCAAAAACTACTTTCCGAAAAAGGTGTGCCATTTGATTTTCTGGATTTGCGATCAATGCCCGAAGATTTTTTTGAGAGTGTACTTCATGAGACCAAGAACAAAAAGATGGAGGACTTGATTGCTGAGAAAATAAAGCCAAATAGTGCATTCATTTTCGTGGTTCCCGAGTACAATGGTGGTTTTCCGGGTGTATTGAAATTATTCATTGATAGCGTGCATCCAAGAGACTGGAACTTTAAAAATGCCTGTCTGGTTGGAGTTTCAACAGGCAGAGCGGGTAATTTACGAGGAATGGAACATTTAACCGGCATCCTGAATTATCTTAAAATTCATGTGCATTATAATAAACTACCGATTTCAAATGTAGAGGCTTTGATCGGGACGGATGATCATTTTAACAATAACGTTCAGCAAAAAGTTTGTGAAGAGCAGATAAATGGCTTCCTGGCTTCGTTAAAATTGTAAATTCTTTAAAACAGAAAATTTTATTCACTAAATTTGAATAAAGGGTCGTGAGATTTTTTTTATTCATATTTATTTTTCAGCTATTCTTCTTTTTCTCATCAGCACAAGTGTTCTGGACTGAGAATTTCAACAATGGTTGTATTGCTGCCTGCTCTGCGATCGGTTACAATGGTGGTAATGGAGCCTGGGCACAAACCATCACCGGCGCTCAGGGAGCTGACGCTAATGCGTGGTTCGTTAGTTGCGCAGAGAATGGAAATGCAGTGGGAACCTGTGGAAGTGGTTGTGGAGCAAATGCCACTTTGCATTTAAGTGCCAAGATCGGAAATTTCATCTGTCCTAATGATTGTGGAGCAGCCTATGATGCGGGAGGTTTATGTGGACTTTTGAGTTGTCCGCAAACCAACAAGAGAATTGAGTCGCCATTCATTAACTGTTCAGGACAAACGGGTATAAGCTTAAATTTTACGTATATAGAAAATGGTCAGGGAGCAACTGACAATGCAACAGTCTGGTATTTTGATGGTACATCCTGGGCTCAGATAAGCGATCCTGCAAAAACGGCTACCGGTTGTGGTGGTCAAGGTATCTGGACTTCCACAAGTATTCCACTTCCTGCTTCCGCGAATAATAATCCCAATGTGAAGATAGGATTCCGTTGGGTGAATAACGATGATGGTGTTGGGACCGATCCTTCGATCGCAATTGATAATGTAACCCTTAGTGTTCCTGTGATTCTCCCTATTGATCTTGTAAAGTTTGAAGGTGAAGCATTAAGTCTTTCAAATAAGATCAGCTGGACATTGCAGAGTGATGAGGCCTATTTTGAATTAGAATTGGAAAGATCTGAAGATGCGTTGAATTTTACTTCTTTAATGAAAATAAAAAGTCAACACAAGAGTAATTCGCTGAAGGATCATTTTGACGACAAAGAAATAAAACGTTTCACTGAATATTATTACCGTTTAAAGATCACGGATGCAATAGGAATAACAAAACATTCTCCAATCATAAGGATTCAAGCAGAAGAAAAACCGCAAATAACACGCTGCTATTTTGACGGAGAAAGCATTAATGTTGAAGTGCCTACCAAGACTGAGCCAGAATTAATGGTACGCGTTTTAGATGTGGCCGGAAAAGTTGCGTATGAAGGAAGATTGACGGAAATGAAGAACAATAAATTACCTGTTCTTTTAGAAAAAGGTATCTATTTTGTAAAGATAGGGGAGGGTGTGTTGGAAAAGCTCGAGAAGATCATTGTTTGGTAAACATGTATTTTTTCAGCCAGGTGTCTTTCAAAGGTTTTTCCCAATGTGATAATTCTTCGCTGTTAGCTGCAGCAGTATTATAGATGACACTATCTTCTTTTATTAGACCAGACGCAAGCAGTTCGCCGATCTTGGATGCGTGTACGATCTCAATTCCATCTTCTTTTTTTATAGCAACAAGTAATCGATTCAGTAATTCAATGCCAAATTTCTGCTCTGTTTCCTTAATGAATCGTGAAAGTTTATCTGTACTGCATCCGCTTGCAGCTTGCATGGATTCATCCACTTTTACGAGAAGAATTCTGTTCTTGTAGATCTCAAATACAGAATGAAGCTGCAGGTCATGAGCCGTCCAGCTTTTTACAAATCTTGAACCGTCTTCCTGAAGTTGCTTCAGCTGTTCAGGGCTTAGTTCTTTGCTGATGATATAAATCCAGACTCTTCCCATTAGTATTCAGGATTTTTTCCGGTGAAGTTATGTGGACTGATCTTTTTCAATTCTGCTTTCAATGTTGCAGAAACATTTAATCTTTCAATGAAGGCATGCATAGAGGATTTTGTGATCTTCTCATTCTTTCTGGTAAGATCTTTAAGCGCTTCATAAGGCTTTGGAAATCCTTCTCTTCTTAAAACGGTTTGAATGGCCTCAGCAACAACGGCCCAGTTATCTTCTAGATCCTTGTCTATTGCATCTTTGTTCAGAATGAGTTTATTCAACCCTTTTAAAATACTTTGGTAGGCGATCTGCGAATGAGCTAAAGGAACGCCAATATTTCTCAGCACAGTACTATCGGTTAGATCTCGTTGCAATCTAGAAACCGGAAGTTTTGCAGAAAGATGTTCAAGTAGTGCATTGGCCACTCCCAGATTTCCCTCCGCATTTTCAAAATCGATTGGATTCACTTTGTGCGGCATTGCAGAAGAACCGATCTCTCCTTCTTTCAATTTCTGCTTGAAATAATCCATGCTGATGTAGGTCCAGATATCACGGCACAGATCGATCAGAATAACATTGATGCGTTTTAATGCATCGCAATAGGCTGCTATATTATCGTAATGTTCAATTTGTGTTGTGAATTGTGAGCGACACAATCCTAATTCTTTATTTACAAAATCATCAGCAAACTTATTCCAGTCCTTTTTCGGGAAGGCAATAAAATGGGCATTAAGATTACCCGTTGCTCCGCCGAATTTAGCTGAGTAAGGAATGTTTTGAAACTGTTTCATCTGAGCATTCAAACGATCTACAAACACATACATTTCTTTTCCTAAGCGAGTAGGAGAGGCTGGCTGTCCGTGTGTATGCGCCAACAAAGCAATATTTTTCCAATCTTTAGAAAGAGAGCAGAGTGTTTTTCGTATAGAATCAAGTGCAGGATCGATCACTTTTTCGGTCCCTTCTTTTAAAGACAGAGGTATACTTGTGTTGTTGATGTCTTGTGAAGTAAGACCAAAGTGTATAAACTCAGCGTATTTTGAAAGGTTCAAGGCGATCAGTTTTTCCTTTAAGAAATACTCTACAGCTTTTACATCATGATTCGTGATCTTCTCCGTGTCCTTGATGTGCTGTGCGTCGTGTTCCGTGAATTCCTGGTAGATCTTACGCAGACCTTTGACCTGTGCAGCATTCAGCTTAGGAAACTGCTTCAGTTTTTGTTGTGAAAGAAAGATGAAATATTCAACTTCAACCTGTACGCGATAGCGTATCAATCCGAATTCAGAAAAATATTCCGACAAAGATTCCGTTGTTCTTCTATAACGGCCATCAATCGGTGAAATAGCGCTAAGTCCAGTAAGTTTCATAAAGAAAATACCAAATATACGTGAAAATGGTGGAAAAAGGAACCGGAAATTTGGGCTTTTAACAATGAAGGATCGATCAAAACAGAGAATAGTAGTATCTTTACGGCCCATGCATTTTGAGGGTAAAACAGTTGCTTTTCATACACTTGGCTGCAAGTTGAATTTTTCTGAGACTTCAGCTATTGCCCGACTTTTTAAGGAAAAAGGATTCGTTAAAAGGAATTTTGATGAAGCAGCTGATGTCTATGTTGTAAATACCTGTTCAGTGACTGATAATGCTGATAAGGAATGCAGAAGTGTGGTTAGAACAGCCTTATCCAGGAACCCGGATGCTTTTGTTGCTGTTGTTGGATGCTATGCCCAATTGAAACCGGAAGAGATCGCACAGATCGAAGGAGTTGACCTAGTTCTTGGCGCCACTGAAAAATTCAAATTGCTAAATTACATTGAGCTGAGTGGAAAAAAAGCCCACGCAGAAGTACATAATTGTGAGATCGATGAGGCTGATTTTTTTGTGGATGCATTCAGTGCTGGAGACAGAACACGTTCTTTTCTGAAGGTTCAAGATGGTTGCGATTATAGTTGTACATTTTGCACTATTCCTCTTGCGAGAGGAAAAAGCAGAAGTGATACCATTGAAAATGTGATCGCCAATACAAAAAAGATAGCGAAGGAAGGGATTAAGGAAATTGTTTTGACCGGAGTCAACATTGGTGATTTTGGTTATGGAAAATACCTGGACGCAGAAAAGAAGAAAAGAAAGGAATACAACTTTCTGGATCTTGTCACAGCTCTTGATGAGGTGCAGGACATTGATCGATTCAGGATCTCTTCTATTGAACCTAATCTTCTTACGAATGAGATCATAGCGTTTACAGCAAATTCAGGAAAGTTTGTCCCTCATTTTCATATTCCCCTTCAAAGTGGAAGCAATGAGCTTCTAGCAAAGATGAAGAGACGTTACAAAAGGGAATTGTATACAGAGCGAGTGGAAAAGATCAGGAGTGTTATGTCGGATTGCTGCATTGGAGTAGATGTGATCGTTGGTTTTCCGGGTGAGACAGAAGAACATTTTTTAGATACATACAATTACTTGAATGATCTGCCCATCTCCTATTTGCATGTTTTCACTTATAGTGAGCGAGATCAAACTGAAGCCATTTCTATGACAGGTGTTGTGCCTGTGCATGAGAGAAAAAGAAGAAATAAAATGCTCAGGACGCTTTCTGCAAAAAAATTGCGCGCATTCTATCAGTCAAACATCGGTAAAGAAGGAGAAGTTCTTTTTGAAAGCGAGAACAGGGAGGGTTTCCTTTACGGCTTTACGCGAAACTATGTTCGGGTGAAAACTCAATACGACCCTTCTCTCATGAATAAAAAAGTAATGATCACAATCGGAGAGTTTGATGAAGACGGAGTAATGAAATGCGATCTGAAAGTTACCGTTTAAATCAATCCTTCTTTCTTTTTACGATCAGAACAAGATTGTTTTCAAGCAGCATGTATCCAAATTCATAACAGTAATTGTAGGTGTGATTATTACGCGTAATGATTTGATTTGTATAATAGGTGAAATTAAATCCCTTATCACTTAATTTCTGTCTCGATAAAGTGATCTTATCTTCCTTTTTAAGGAAACCTTCTAATATCCTTCTGTTCTTTCGAAGTGTATTGTTCACATTTCTCACAAAATTGTTGTCATCGCTGTTCAATCTGTTGTTAAAGGAATTTCTGCAGAGATCGCTGCAGAATTTCTTATCGATCCTTCCTTTGATCGCTTCTCCGCATTCAGGACAACTTCTTGTTTCCATTTATAAATGATTTACGCATTATAAAAATAAAAAGAGAATCTGAAATTTCAAATTCTCTTTCTAAAATAATAATAGGAGCTATGGGGATAATTAGTTGATGGAAGGAAGAAGGCTGTAATTTACGCCGTACTCCATCATCTGTCTAATAAAATCAGTTGGGTATGATATCTTCACGTCTATGATCTTCTCTCCTTCCATCACAGGAGTAAGCGTTGGCTGAATGAATCCCTGATAAGGGGCCATTTGAAGTGACGAATAACGCTCCATCACTTCCTTATGAAGCAAAGGATCCACTTTTACACCGTAATTTTCAATAAGGTCTTTACCTGCTTTGTAATCACCTTGCGATTTCACGCGTTGGATCTCTCTTAAAAGATCTCCGAATAAAACGCGAAGTTTAGCATAGTCATTGATAAAGAAATAGGTTTTTCCGTTTTCGAACTTTTTCTCGATCACATTATCTTTTTTCCCTTTTTCATACACCCATGCTGCTACCATCTGACGGTTACGCATGTGTGCTTCTTCGATCTCTTTTCCCGGCTTGATCCTTGATAACTGAACAATGAGTCCTTTTGTAATGTACTCATCGTATGCAGCTTTACCATAATCCAACGAAGGCATCACGCCAAGATCGATGAGTTTCTGATCATATAAATAATACAAGGCAACAAGGTCCGCTCTGCCTTCCTCTAATGCATTTGCATAGTTCTTCAATGTTTCACTCGAAGCACCAACTCCCGGTTCGGCCTGTCCGCTTGCATGTCCGATCACTTCATGCATATCTGTGTGTAATTTATCAGCCAGAGATGCGCATTCTAGAACACGCTTTTTTATTTCATCGTTATAATAGAACTCATTTACTACCGATCCACCAGCTGCCATATCATAAGCTTCTACAATATTTCCCAGATTCACTGATTTACTTCCGTGTACTTCTCTGATCCACTCGCTGTTTGGAAGATTGATTCCGATAGGTGTGCTTGGGGCAGCGTCACCACTTTCAACAACTGCATTGATCACTTTTGCAGAAATTCCTTTTACATTTTTCTTCTTATGCTGTGGCAGTATAGATGAATTGTCTTCGAACCATTGTGCCTGAGCACCTATCGCTGCAATACGCTTGCTTGCTTCAAAATCTTTCACAGAAACAACAGATTCAAATGAACCTTTTTTTCCTAATGGATCATTGTAAACTTCAATGAATCCGTTCACCAGATCCACCGAACTGGCTGTATCTTTCACCCAAGCGATATTGTAATCATCAAAATCTTCGAGTCGGCCGCTTCTGTAGAAACGGATGAGTTTGACAAAGGCATCTCTTTGTGCGCTGTTCTCCGCCACTTCCGTTGCTTTTTCCAGCCAATAGATGATCTTTTCAATAGAGGCTGAATACATTCCGCCAAGCATGTATTTTTTCACCACCAATTTACCATTCTCCTTTACTACTTTACTGTTTAATCCGTACATCGGATTTTCCTTTTTGGTCTTATCTACCATTCCCGCGTAAAATGCGATCACCTCTTTCTCAGTTACGCCTTCAAATAAATTCACTGCTGAAGAAGTAATGAGGTCCTTCTTAGAATCCAGACTTACTTTTTTTGGCGCGATCTGTGGATCGTAGATCTGTTCAGTGATGAATTTCGTGAAGGTTTCTTTTGTCTGACCCGGCATCAAAGGCAATGCTTTTTCATCAACCATCCCAATGAGCTCAGTGAAATATTCCTTTGAGCATTCCGGAATGAATTTATCGCTGCTGTAATGATGATGCATGCCATTACTGAACCAGAAACGTTTGGCGTAAACCACGAATTTATCGTATTCTTCACTTTGTTTTTCGTTCTTATAAAAACGGAAAATTGCTTCAATTGTTCTTCTGATAGTAAGATTGTATTTGTAATTCTGATCGTAGATGATATCTCTTCCACACAAAGCTGCTTCATGCAGATAGTAAAGTAATGTTTTGGTCTGTAGTGGAAGTTTGTCAAAATCCTTCACTTCATAACGAAGTACTCTCAGATCGGCAAACTTGTCTGCCACATATTCAAATTTCTCTTGTACCGGTGCTTCTACCTTTACAGTATCATTTTTTACGTTTGACTTTACACCTGCCAGTTCATTATCTGAAGATGTGCAGGATGCAAAAAGAAGACTGAAGGATAAAGCTTTTAATAAGTTGTTCATGGGTTCGATTTTAGCTACGCAAGGTTACGGAATATTTAAATTTTCTGCAATGCTAAATAGGGTGAAAATGTCGCGTAGAATGGGGGATAAATAACTGAAATTACTCCGTTTTGTAGTACAAAGACTGATAGTGGAGGGAGGATGTTTCTATTCTATTGATTGAAAGGACGGAGAATAAAAAAACCCATTCGATCGAACGGGTTTTTTTAGCAGGTCTATAATTGACTTTTTTCCTTGTATTTTTTTACCTGTGATCGTAAGGCTTCACAGGCAAGATCCGTTGCTTCTTCAAAGGTTTCACATTGTTTCTTGGCGAAGAATTCATGCCCTTTTCCGTGCATTCTTATTTCGGCTACTTTGTTGGCCGCATTGTCATTTTTGTCCAAACGCAAAATGATGTCGCTGGTAATGATCCCATCATAGAATGTTTTTAATTTTCCTACTTTTTCATTTACAAATCCGAGTAGTTTTTTGTCTGCATCAAAGTGCACTGATTGAATGTTGATTGTCATGGCTTGTTCCTCCTTTTATTTTAATCACTCACCCGACCTTGGATGAGCTTGTTGGTATGTTTTTTTTAATTTACTAATGGTGTTGTGCGTGTAGATCTGCGTAGCGGAAAGTCCGGCATGCCCAAGTAATTCTTTTACGGCATTGATGTCGGCTCCGTTGTTGAGCAAATGTGTAGCGAAACTGTGACGTAAAACGTGTGGACTTTTTTTGCCGGCTGTACTCACTTTTGAAAGAACATTCTTTACAATAGCAGTGATCTGATGAGCACTCAGCTGTTTATTTTTTTCGCTTACCAAGAGCCAGGGACTAGATAGGTTTTCACTGTTTTTTACGTTCATGTAGGCCTCGAGGTTGCGCTTCAATTCAATGCTAAAAGGGATAATGCGTTCCTTGTTCCTCTTGCCTAAAACTTTTAATTGAAGGTTAAAAAGGTCAGCATCAGACTCTTTCAGGTTCATTAGTTCAGCTCTTCTTATTCCGGTGCTGTATAAAATTTCTATCAACAACTTATCACGCATGCCGTTAAAACCTTCTTCAAAGGTAAGGTCATGAAACACAGAATGCGCCTGACTTTCGTCAATAAAACTCGGCAATTTCTTTGATCGTTTAGGTCCTTTTAATTTTGTGACCGGATTACTTGAGACCAAGTTGTGTTTTTGCAGGTACTTGAAGAAAGATCTAAGTGAACTTAATTTTCTGTTACTGGTCTCTGCACTGTTCCCTTGTTCAATAACCACCGAAATGTAATGACGAATATGCTGATAAGAGATCTCTTGTAATTTAAGCTCAGGATCTTCTTTAGACAGGAATGAAATGAATTGTTGCAGATCGGTTCGGTAGGCGGCAACTGTAAGTTTACTGGCCCTTTTCTGAAGACTTAGGTAACTGAAAAAATCCGAACACTCCTTCTCAAACATTGGGAAATAAAAAATCCTAACCTAAATTTACTCAATCAAGGTTAGGATTGCAATATCTATGGGAATAATTAACAGTAGTGACTATTTTTCAATAGCACCGATCTGTAATTTTTGCTTGTAAACGGCTTTGATCTTTGTTTCGCGCAGACGTACAGAAGGTTTAGTAAACTTTTGACGTTCACGTAATTGCTTCACAACTCCCGTTTTTTCAAACTTCTTTTTGTACTTCTTTAGCGCTTTCTCAATTGAATCGCCTTCTTTGATTTGAACAATAAGCATGTATCTATTCTTTTAATTTTAGAGGGGCAAATATATGAAAACTATTTTATTATTTAAAAAAATACCCTTTTTTTCTGCCCTAAGGCGCTTAAAAGCCTAAATTTGGAGCTCTGAAGATGAAAAAAGACAGTTTTAAGGTGTTTAAAGCCCTTCTGGCCAAGGTAAATAGCATCAGTATAATTAGCCACTGGAGCCCGGATGGGGATGCGATGGGGAGCAGTTTGGCCTTGTACCATTATTTGATCAAGTGTGGAAAGAAAGTTCAGGTAATTGTTCCTAATCAATATCCTGATTTTTTAAAATGGATGCCAGGAGATAACAAGGTGATGGTTTTTCAGGAAAATGAAGAGAAAGCGATCAAGGCATTAAAAAAAAGTGAATTGATCTTTACTTTGGATTTCAATACACTGAAAAGACTGGAGAAATTGGGAGAGGTGATCAGTACCCTGGATATTCCGAAAGTACTGGTCGATCATCATCAGCAGCCTGATTCGTATGCATCGTATTATTTTCATGATGTAAACGCTTGTAGTACCTGCGAGCTGATCTTCGATCTCATTTGTGGTTTGGGAGGAAAAAAATTAATTGATAAAAAAATCGCGGCATGTCTTTATACCGGATTGATGACGGATACCGGATCTTTCCGATACCCAAGCGTGAATCCGAAAACACATCTCATCGTTTCTGAGTTGATGAATACGGGAATCGTTCCAGCCGATATTCACTCTGCTGTTTATGATACTTATAGCGAAGAGCGAATGAAATTACTAGGCTATGCATTGAGTGAAAAGATGATGGTGATGATAGGTTTACCTGTTGCTTACATAGCTTTGACAGATGAGGAATTGAGAAGATTTAATTTCAAAAAAGGCGATACAGAAGGTCTTGTCAATTATCCGTTTTCAATTAAAGGAATAAAGGTTTGTGCTTTCTTCAACGAATCAAAACAAGATGGTTACGTGAAGATAAGTTTCCGAAGTAAAGGAAAGATCGACGTGAATAAATTTGCACGCAGCCATTTTAACGGAGGCGGACATATCAACGCGGCAGGCGGAAAAAGTTCTGAGTCCTTACATGATACCGTAAACAGATTCATTTCACTTGCAAAAGAGCTGATACATTAATGATCCAATTCATCAGGAATTATTTAACACGCTCGAAAGCAATTGCCGCTAACAAACTCCGGAAAAAAAAATTTCTAGAGTGGGGCGAAATAAAAAGTATTGCTCTTATCCTTGATAAGGAAACATCTTATAATAAAAGTAAATTAGATGAATTCATAGCCTCTTTAGGAGTGTTTACGGAGGTGTTTTATTGCGAGATCAACTCCAAAACCCCCTCGTATAATGACTGGAACTGTCTTACAAAAAAGGACAAGAACATCTGGGCCTTACCTGCAGGAGTAGAGACCGAGAAAATCAAGAAGAAGAAATTCGATCTTGTTATTAGTTTGAACAGAAAAAGCCATCTCTATTCAGCCTATCTTACCTCCATTCTAGATGCTGTATTCAAGATCGGAACAAAAGATGTTTGTGGCGAACTGGATATTATCATTGAGACAGAGACTGGCAAAAGTCCGGAACAGGACCTCAATGAAATACTACGGTATCTAAAGATGATCAAAACAAAATAAGGATCAGATCACGATCTTCTCTCCCAGATGTTTTGGTTTTGTGTCGAATACATAGAGGTCAAGCACACATTTTATTCTCGAAAAAAATTCTCTTGTCATCATGTGATATGTTTTTTGAGTGGTCACTTTTTGTGCATTGAAACCGAAAGCATTTAAATTGATCCGACGTGCAATAAAAAGAGCTCTTTCATTATGGAATTCCTGTGAAATGACAATGATGGAATCTTGACCGAAAACTTCTTTACATCTTACCATGCTGTCGAAGGTTCGAAGACCGGCATAGTCGGCAATGAGACAGGAATCCGGTATTCCCATTTTCCTTAGTGCTTTTTTCATTTCGCGTGGTTCGTTGTAATCATTGGCGCGATTATCTCCGCTGAGAATTATTTTTTTGATCTTTCCTTGCGCGAAAAGTTTGCCTGCTGCTTGAATTCGGTAGGTGAAATAAAGATTCTGTGAACCTCCTTCAAGATAACGGGATGTTCCCAGGAGGAGTGCTGCGTTACAGGAAGGTACTTTGCTTTCAAGATTGGTGATGTTCGCTTCGTTCTCCCATTTTATCCAATAAAAACAGATCAAGCCAAAAAGAAAAACTGGAATGGAAAGGCGAAGGGTCCATTTTAATATCAAGTAAATGAAATACATTTTTAGTTCAGGAATAGATCACTGCAGGCCAATGCAGAAAAAACCAGACTGGCGATGCCATTGGTGGTGAAGAAAGCCAGATTGACCCGGCTCAGGTCATTTGGTTTGACAAGCAGATGCTGATAAATGAGAAGTGAAACAAAGACAATTGTACCACAAAGAAACAGCCATCCATAAGATCCAAGAATATAAACAGTGATCATTAGAAGACCTGCTATCAAGTGCAGAAATTTTGAAAGGTTCAAGGCGTTCTTGCGTCCGAGAAAAACGGGAATGGAAAAAAGTTTATTTTTTCTGTCGAATTCCTCATCCTGCAAGGCGTAAATGATATCGAATCCACTGACCCAGAAAAGGACAGCGCATCCTACCAGAACAGGAAGGAGAGCAAACTCTTCCGTAAGCGCGATATAAGCACCAACCGGCGCAAGACCAAGTCCGATCCCTAAAAACACATGGCAGAGTGGAGTAAAGCGTTTAGTGAAACTATATCCGAGAACGACAAGCAAAGCGACAGGTGATAAATAGAAACAAATAGGATTGATGAGGTATGTACAAAGTATAAAGGCCAGAGAACTAAGGATAACAAAAAGCAAGGCGGCGTTGGAACTGATCTGTCCGGATGGAATTTCTCTTACTGCCGTTCTCGGATTTAGTGCATCGTATTTTCTATCGATAAAACGATTGAAGGCCATGGCACTGCTTCGGGCAAAGATCATGCACAAAACAACCAGAATAAGTTTCTCCCAGTTAAAAACTGCCTTACCGGAATGTATTGCAAGTGCGAAACCAAGCATTGCAAATGGCAAAGCAAAGACAGTATGACTGAATTTAATAAGCGAAAAATATTTTCTGATGGTTTTAATAAGGCAAAATTACCAATAAAAGACCGAGAATAAATATAATTATTTACCTCTGCCCTGAAGTACGATCAACACAGTATGAACAAGGATCTTAAAATCAAGAAGCAGACTCATGTTCTCGATATAGAGGATATCGAATTTTAAACGGTCGATCATTTGTTCTACATTCTCTGCATAACCATATTTCACCTGCCCCCAGCTGGTGATCCCCGGTCTTACTTTTTGAAGGTGTTTGTAATGTGGCGCTTTTTTCACGATCTGTTCTATGTAAAAGCTTCTTTCCGGTCTTGGACCCACAATGCTCATGTCTCCAATGATCACATTAAAGAATTGAGGTAATTCATCTAAACGTACTTTTCTCAGGAATCTGCCGAAAGGTGTAACGCGAGGATCATCTTCACTTGAGAGGGCGGGACCGCTTTTCTCAGCATCAACGTACATTGTTCTGAATTTATAAATGAAAAATGGTTTTCCGTGAATTCCAATTCGTTCCTGTTTGAAAAAGACAGGCCCTTTTGATCCTATTTTCACAAGAATGGCCAATAAAAGGTAAAGCCAGCTGAAACAGATCAAAGCAATGATGGATAAGGAAACATCAATGAATCTTTTAACAGATACTTGCCAAACGGGAATGATCTGATTTTTAATTTCGATGAGAGGAGTTCCCAGAATGGTGGTCATCTTTACATGGCCACTGAGTATATCGTAGATGTCTGGAATGATCTTGATGATGACTCCGAGATCACTAAGGTCGTTCACAATATTTTTGATGTACTCATGTTCCCAGCTTTCGAGTGCGATGATCACTTCCTCAATATTATTTTTTTCGATTATGTCTTTGATCTCATGGTATTCTCCTAAATGGGGTAGTTCTGCTTTCAGTGTATCAGAATAACCATTCTTTCCTTCTATGTGTGCAAATCCAATGAAATCATTTCCAATCCCGTATTTCAGTGCGTTCACTTCTCTGAACATTTTGAGTGCTCTTTCGTTACTGCCAATAATGAGTGTTCTGAATCCGAATTTTTTACTATGGATCTGTCTGTTGGTATAGGAAGAAAGTAAAAGCCGGAAGAATGCCGTGATAACAAAATGTGCTGTGAAGAGAACAAAATACATTTTGTAATACAATTTGTAGGATGCCACCTGATCATCCAATAGAAGTACGAAGAAAAGAACGGTTACACCGATAAGTGAAGTGACAAAGCCATTTACGAATTCATTGATACGTGAACGTCGCAGAACGTTGTTGTAAGAGCCAGATAGATAGTAAGTGAGCACCCAGATAACGGGAAGGATCAATACGCTTGCATAGAATTTATCGTCAAAGATCTTCGAATTAAAATCTCCTGTCTTTAGTGGATCAATTTGTGTTTTCCTGTAGTAATAGAAAATGGTCCAGGCGAGCGCAGAAGAACAGAAATCAGCAATGAGGTAGTATATTGTTCTTAAGCGATGGCTCACGTTAGAAGGTAATTAGTTTGATGTTATCCAACCATACGCGTGCATTGTTGATCTGGTTGGGATTTTTCGCAAGAAAATAGATCTTTTGTTTCGTGGGAGCAGGACTCCGGTTTGCTGCTTCTGCCAGTTGAATGTAGATCTTGTTCCACTCTGGTTTCACATTCAATGTAATGGCCTTCTTAAGTTCGATGCCATCTGTAAGTCCAACTTCGAGTTCAAGATCACATTTGTAATTGAGTTCGAGGTAAACATTGGGATTGCCCAGAGGAATGGAGTAGTCGATCGCCGTTTCAAATTGTCCTAAAATGAAATTGGACGGTAGTTCGAACATAGCGGATTTCCCTTCGAAACTTTCGCTGGAATTGATAATATTCAGGCTGGTGGTAGGACTGGTTGGAGTCGATCTGATAAGGCTGATCCCTGCGCCGTCAAAATCCTCTGTCCATAAGAAACTCACGCCTGGATTGTATTTGAAAGTAAAACCACGCTCTATTGTTTTGCCTTTTTCTACTATGGTATCGAAACTGATCTTATCATAAAAAGTCCATGTAATAGTTGTTTCATTGATCCCGTTATTTTTGATTCCTGCGAATACATCAATGTGTGCACTTTCGCCGTAGCTGACAATAGGAAGTAAATTTCCGTAGGCATAGGCCCCTTGAAATTTGCCATTCACATAGAGGAAAAGATCTGTGATCTTGTGACTGGAAGTTCCTTGTCCCGCAGAGGTTGAAACGTTGAGGTACTTTGGCTTGATGAAGAAGGCTTCAGGAGATGGCTGATACTTTTTACAGTTTGTAAAAAACAAGAATAGTACACAACTTAAAAGCAGCAATTTTTTCATTTAAATACCAGCCCAAAAATGGGAGTTCAAAATTAAAAAAATAAGCTGTTCAGAAAAGTAAAAAGGACGATCATTTGATCTTTTCTTCGATCTCCATGGCAATTTGCATTACCCTGATTGAATCGTCAATTCCTACAACTGCCTGCTTTTTTGAACTCACACTCTTAAAGAACGCTGAAAGTTCTTCTTTTATTGCGTTGGAAGGTAAAATGATAGGATGTTCAAATAAGATCTCTTTTTTGGTCTTGCCATTGCCGGGATCAAGGATCATATTTCCGGAATTTGCGACTGCATTTTTGATTGAAAACAGATGGGTCACCTTATCCAGTAAGTTGATGCTGATGATCTTCTTATCGGTGAACACCCTGAATTTGCGCATGTTCTTGAGTGACACTCTATTGGTGGTGATATTGGCAACACAGCCATTATCAAACTCTATTCTGGCATTCACCATATCGGCCGAATTGCTCACGATGGGAGAACCGATTGCATGGATCTTCTTCACGTTGGAACTCACAATGCTAAGCAGCAGATCGATGTCGTGCAGCATCAGATCAAGAACCACGGACACATCGGTACCTCTGTTGTTATACTGAGCCAGACGATGGATCTCAATGTATTTCGGGTCCACTAAAAACTCTTTAGCAGCAATAAATGCCGGATTGAATCTTTCTACATGACCTACCTGAATGATCACACCGGCTTCTGATGCCAATTGCCTGAGTCTTTTTGCATCTTCAATAAGGGAGGTGACCGGTTTCTCAATGAAAACGTGCTTACCGGCGGTGATACATTTTTCCGCTATTTCAAAATGGGTGTTACTGGGAGTCACAATATCCACTGCGTCGCAATTCTCCAATAACTCTTCCAATGAAGAGAAAGCTTTTACCTGATACTGAAGTGCAAGTTCACGACATAACTTCGCATCAATATCATACACGCCGGTCAATTCCCAGCCTGTGCCTTCACTTAAAATTCTGAGATGAATTTTTCCGAGATAACCCAATCCAACCAGCGCGATCTTATTCATTGTTCACAAAGCTAATTTTTTCTTAAAAAAAACATGTTAGCAATTAGCCTTAAATATCAAACATCTTATGTTTAGAACTTAATAGCTTTGTGAAAATTAAATTATGTTCTATCAGGTTTCGAAGGAAGATGAGTATTTGTTCATGGGTAAGAGAAAGCGCCTGGTAGAGCAGTTGCGTGCCAAGGGGATCAGCGATGAGAAAGTGTTGGGTGCAATTGAGAAGATACCACGTCATTTATTTTTCGATCAAACTACCGCAAGGCCTGCTTTGCTAGATCATGCGTATAGTGATAAAGCATTGCCTATCGGAGCCGGACAAACAATTTCACATCCTTACACAGTTGCATTTCAAACACAGCAACTCGATGTTCAGCCTGGTGAGAAAGTACTTGAGATAGGGACAGGATGTGGTTATCAAACGGCTGTTTTGGTAGAAATGAAGGCCAAGGTGTATAGCATTGAAAGACAAAAATCCCTCTTTGATAAGACAAAACTTTTTCTGCCCTTCATCGGTTATAAAAGCGCTAAACTGATTTATGGTGACGGCTACAAAGGATTGCCTCAATTCTCTCCTTTTGACAAAATAATCGTCACCGCAGGTGCACCCTATATCCCAAATGAATTGCTTGCTCAGTTGAAAGTTGGCGGAATCATGCTTATTCCAATTGGAGAAGGAGAATCTCAGGAGATGGTTTGGTTGAAAAAAACGGACGAGTCTAAATTCGATCGCAAGACCTTGGGCAGCTTCAAATTTGTACCCTTGTTGCAGAACAAGGAGAATAGAAAGCTTTGAAAAACGAATCGCTTGTTAGCCAGCAAGTTTTACAATAAAACAGACCTTGCCTAAATATTTTAGATAATTATAAAAGGTTATTCGCTAATACAGGCATAAGTTTTACTCATTTGAATGGTAATATGTCAAAAAGATCATCATATTTTCACTAAATTTAAACGATCAATCACTTCTCATATGGCAAAAAAAATACTCTTAAGTTTATCGATCGTTTTACTTTCCGTTTTTAATTTAAAAAGTCAGTGTATCACTGGTGTTATGGATGCAACCATTAACGTAACAACTGTATACCAAACAACACCCGTACCGGGTGGCAGTCCTTCGTATTTTTCTTTCAATGGAATTGCTGGCGCAACTTATTATTTTACTTACTGCGCAGGTGGTGGAAGTTATGTTGGAGATCCATATCTGACGATTGCATCTAATGCTCCTGCGGCATTGGTATGGAATGATGATTTTTGTGGTTTAGGTTCTAACCTCACCAGTTGGGTTTGTCCTTCGAATGCCATCTATCGAATTTATACAAGTGGTTGCTGCCCATGTGGTGGTAAATCAGCTGGATCTCAACTTGCTTTTAAATATGATCTTCCTCCTTGTTCGGGAACTCCTGCAGCTTCAAACTCAACAGCAACTCCTTTGAGTTTGTGTGCTGGCGCTACCGGTACACTGGGATTGACAACTTTGTATAATCAAGCAGGTTTTGCATTTCAATGGCAAAATGCACCTACAGGAGGTGGACCATGGACCAATATGGTTGGAGCTACATCATCAACTTATTCGGGTGCAATGAATTCAACTTTATTCTATCGTTGTATCATCACTTGCACGCCGAGTGGATTAAGCGCCACTTCGAATACAGTAATGGTAACAGTTAACCCAAGTCCTTCTGTGTCGATCTCCGGAACTAATCAAATATGTGCAGGGCAAGGGGTGAATTTGATTGCCGGGGGCGCGGTGAGTTATACCTGGAACAATGGAAGCAATGTGCCGGCACAATCGTATACACCGGCCACTACAACATCCTATAGTGTAATTGGTTTATCTGCCGGTTGTACCGGAACAACAATGATCACGGTTACTGTAAATCCCAATCCTACAGTTACAATTGTAGGAAGTAATACTGCTTGTGCAGGAACTCCTTTCACACTAACAGGAAACGGTGCAGTTACTTATACCTGGAGTACAGGTGATCTGACACCGACAATTTCTGCAACCCCTACCGGTAATATCACTTATACTGTGATCGGCGCAACCGCTGCCGGTTGTACAGGTTTTGCTACTCATGCTGTTACTGTGAATCCGGTTCCTACTGTAACTGTCTCTGGACCAAATTCAATGTGTATCGGACAAACTGTAACTCTAAGTGTATTCGGTGCGAACTCTTATTCTTGGAGTAATGGAATGCCAACTCAAAGTATTGTTGTTTCTCCAACAACAATGACCACTTACAGTGTTTATGGAATTTCACCTTTGGGATGTCAGGGACCTCCTGCTGTGAAGATCCTTAATGTAAATCCTAAACCAAATATTGTGGTCGCAGCTTGTTCTCCTACAATTTGTAAGGGTGAGACTTGTAACCTGAACGCAACAGGAGCCAATACGTACAGCTGGAATACCGGCGCTTTAACCACCAGCATCATTGTTTCACCAACAACAACAGCAAATTATACTGTAACCGGAACAAATACACTAACCGGTTGTATGAATACAACAACTTTCCAATTGGTAGTTTCACTCTGTACAGGTGTTGATGGATCAGATATTGAGACAGAAGAATTGGCTGTGTATCCGAATCCGAACAGTGGAGAATTCACTATCGCCTTGAAGAAAAATGGCAGTAAGAATATTTCGATCTATGATATCACCGGAAAAGAAGTGTACACTTCTGTTCTTGAGAATGAAAAGTTGAACGTGAATATCAGTAAAATGTCAAATGGAATCTATTATCTGAAAGTTTACGATAAGGACGAATCCACCATCATTAAGATCGTCAAACAGAAATAGAAATTTATTATAAAAGCAAAAGCCCCTCAGTTATAACTCAGGGGCTTTTTTATTGATTTTATTTTAGTTTTTTCCGAACATCAGACCAATACTTGCTGTAAATTGACCACAGAAAAAATGATGACTGGCTTTACCGTTTCCTGCGCCGAGTATAAAAGCGTTGAGGTAATTCGCATAAGTGCCTTTTGTTACAAATTCAAATACTCCGTGTTTTAAGAATTCCACTCTCAATCCATTCTCAAATCCTGCAATGAAACCAGCCACTTTCCAGTCATTGTTCAGGTTTTCTCCAAAAAGCGTTACATCTGTTCTAGGAAAAACAATTCCCGCTCCCGGCTTGGCAACATAACAGAGTTTGAAATTCTTTCCACCTTCGTAGATCTTCACTTTCTTTAAAAAGTTGATCATCCAGAAATTCGCTCCGTCGGTATGTTCAAAGGCTAAGAATTTCTGAGAATCGAGAATGGTATCCTTATCCATGTAAACTCCATCGATCTGTCCTTTTATATGTGCTGTCTGATATCCATTCACAACATACTTCGTGTGATCGTAATTCAATTCAATTCCTGTATTCTCATTGAAATAATAACCTAAACGGATGACGAATTGCGGAATGGTAAGATTGACAATATCCGGTATGGCGTTAAAATCAGGGCGATCATTTGCCTTAGCGTCATAAATTGTAAAGTCGTAATAATTATTCTTTCCGGTTGCCGGGTGATAATTATTGGAAAGGTCCTGAAAATGGATGTCACTTGGCGTGTACCATGCCCTGGTATAACCCCAGGATGCATAGATCTGCTTTTTCTTTCCAACTTTCAAGGAATCATTGGATGACATTAATGAGAAAAAATGTCCTAATAAAAAAGCAGAAATAAAAATTCGTTTCATATTTTACGGCTTAGTGATCTTTTCAGATCTCCTCGGCACGAAGATAATGAATATTATCTGTGACAGTCAAACGTATCTGTAGGGCAGGGGCACTGATTAATGTCATGATCTTTTCAGGCCATTCTATAAAGCAATATTGTCCTGAATCCAGATACTCATCAATACCAATATCCAAAAGTTCTTTCATGTCCTTGATCCTGTACAGATCGAAATGATAGATCTTTCCTTTAGGATGGGTGTATTCATTGACCAGTGAAAAAGTAGGACTGCTCAAGTTATCATTACAGCCTAAGGTGTGACAGAGTGCTTTGATGAAGGTGGTTTTTCCAGAACCCATTTCTCCATCAAACAAAAAGATACGATCGTGTGGGAAAGTATGTAGCAGTTTTGCCGCAGTGATCGGCAATTCATTTTCCTTTAATTCCGTATTCAGAACAATTTTATTCACTTATTTGGCAGTAAGAGTTATATAGGGAATGATGATCTCCTCCAAACTTACCCCACCATGCTGAAATGTATTTTTATAATAGTTCACATAGTGATTGAAATTGTTTGGATAAGCAAAAAAGCGATCTTCTTTGGCGAACACAAATCTTGAACTGGGATGAAGTTTAGGAAGAAAAGCATCAGCCGGATTTTTTATCTCAAAAACTTCTTTGGGATTATAATCCAATGCTTTTCCTTGTTTGTAACGCAGGTTTGTATTCACGTTCTTATCGCCCAGGATTTTTGTTGGTTCTTTTACGTGAACGGTTCCATGATCTGTTGTGATGACTACTTTGATCTTTTTATCTGCTAGTTGACGGATAATATCCAATAGGGGAGAATGCTCAAACCAACTGTAGGTAATGCTTCTATAAGCAGGTTCATTCTCTGCTAATTCACGAATCACTTCCATTTCGGTACGCGCGTGACTGAGCATGTCCACAAAATTGTACACGATCACATTCAGTTTGTTTTGCAGGAGATTATTCAGATTATCGGCAAGTTTTTTTCCTGCATTGAAATTGGTGATCTTGTTGTAACTCATTTTCACTTCTTTCGCGAGCAGACGCTTTAACTGTGCCTGAAGAAAAGCTTCTTCATGCATATTCTTTCCTCCCTCATCTTCATCGTCCAGCCACATGTCAGGGAAAGTCTTCTGCATTTCGGAAGGAAGCATTCCACTGAAAATGGCATTACGTGCATATTGTGTTGCTGTCGGTAGTATGGCAAAGAAGGTCTCTTCACTTTCAACTTTGTAATAATTCTGAATGATGGGTTGAATCACTTTCCATTGATCATAACGAAGATTATCGATAAGCAGTAAAAATACCGGTTCAGGTTTATTTAATTCCTGAATGAATTTGTTTTTCAGAAGCGTGTGACTCATGGTGGGCGGATCGGGATTTTTCCCATTCAGCCAGCTCACATAGTTCTTCTCAATGAATTTGAAGAATTGTGTGTTTGCATCCGACTTCTGCATCTTCAAAATATCGAGCATACTTTTATCCTGGAGTTTATCCATTTCCAGTTCCCAGTACACAATTTTCTTATAGAGTTCCATCCACTCCTTCCAGGATAAATTATCATTGATCTGCATTCCAATGTTCCCGAATTCCTTACGGTATTCTGTATTGGTCTTTTCGCTCACTAATCTTTTGTTGTCGAGTGCTTTTTTAAGAGCGAGCAGGATCTGGTTCGGGTTGACAGGTTTAATGAGATAATCAGCGATCTTTCCACCAATAGCTCCATCCATGATGTGCTCTTCCTCACTTTTGGTTATCATGATCACCGGTAGATCTGTATTGATCTGTTTTACTTTTAATAAAGTCTCGATTCCACTTAAGCCCGGCATGTTCTCATCCAATAGAACCACATCCGGCTTGTTGTTCTCTTTCAATATATCCAGCGCTTCATCACCACTTCTGGCCGCGATCACTTCATAACCTTTTCCCTCAAGAAAAAGAATATGGGGTTTCAGTAAATCGATCTCATCATCTGCCCAGAGTATTTTAATTTTATCCATCATATTTGTACTTATGGTAAATATACGCGAAAAGGGCAAAAATAGTATGTAATGATCGAATTAATAAAGCATAAATGGCAATAGCTGAAAATTCGGTATATTTATACAAGCAAAAAATGGCTACTCACAATAAGCGAAAAATAATAAACGACCCGATCTACGGATTCATTACCCTTCCGGATGATATTATCTACGATCTGATCAATCATCCTTTTTTTCAACGTCTTCGAAACATTAAACAACTGGGTTTGACCAATCTTGTTTATCCCGGAGCCTTGCATACGCGTTTTCATCATGCCATTGGCGCTATGCATTTGATGCAGGAAGCTGTGTACACCCTTCGTTTGAAGGAAGTAACCATTAGCCCTGAAGAGGAGCAGGGAGCGCTCATTGCTATTCTTTTGCATGATATCGGGCATGGTCCTTTTTCACATGCTTTGGAACATAGCTTGGTGAGAGAAGTTTCGCATGAAGATATAAGTGGAATGATCATGAGTTCCCTCAACAAAGAGTTCAAGGGAAAACTTTCACTGGCCATTAAGATCTTCAATGATCAGTATCACCGTCCATTTTTACATCAATTGGTGAGTTCTCAGCTCGATATGGATCGTCTGGATTATTTAAAGAGAGATAGCTTCTTTACCGGCGTGAGTGAAGGAGTGATCAGTAGCGACAGGATCATTAAAATGCTGAATGTTGTAGATGAAAAGCTGGTAGTGGAATATAAGGCAATTTATAGTATAGAGAAATTCTTAATTGCAAGAAGATTGATGTACTGGCAGGTTTACTTGCATAAAACGGTATTGAGTGCGGAGACATTGCTGGTGAATATTTTAAAGCGAGCCAAGGAGCTTTCTGCATCCGGAAAAGTTTTGTTTGCTACTCCGGTGTTTCAATTGTTTCTGAAGAATGATTTTAAAAGGGAAGATTTTGAAAGAGATCAGAGTTTATTGGAGAATTTTTCTAAATTAGATGATACGGATGTGATGGCATCGATCAAAGTATGGTGTGATGATGAGGATAAGATCTTATCCACTCTATGCAAAAAACTGATCTATCGGAACCTCAATCGAATTGAACTTCACAATGCTCCTGTACTCGTTTCAACGAAGAACCGACTGATCGAAAGTGCTTGTAAATATTTTGACATCAGCCGGAAGGAAGTAGGATACTACATCACCATGGATTCTGTGAATAACAGCGCGTATAATGCCGAGTCTTTCAATATCAATATTCTTATGAGTGATGGAAGTTTAGTGGATGTAACAAAAGCGAGTGATCAATTGAATTTACTCAGCCTTAGTACACCCGTAACCAAGCATTTTATCTGTTATCCGAAGGAATTGGATTGATCCAGACTATCTCTTGATCAATAATAATTTGTTAATTGCAATTTTTGAGGAAGAAAGGTTGAAGTAATAACAGCCTGCTGGTAATTCTTTTGTGTTCAATTCAAATTCGTTATCAGTGATATGGGTTTGCAATACTAATTGTCCAACTGAGTTATATATTTTAATATTTTTATTGGAATAATTGTCCTCTGATGGACATTTTACTCTTAGAAGATCATTGGCAGGATTGGGAAAAAGAATTAAATCATTTTTATTGGTATGTGATTCTTTAATTCCAATTTCATTTGGAAACAAAACCAGAAATGAGCCCATCATTCCATCATCCTCGTGATGCAAGAGGTGACAATGATACATATATGGTACCTGGTTGTCTCTGAATGTGGTAAATTGTGTAATAAATCGAACCGTTTCATTGGGTCTAACTAATATTACATCTTTTAATCCTTGATATTCCGCCGGAGGTGGTAGTCCATTTATGTCCAAAACATAAAATTGAATATCATGAATATGAAAAGGATGCGCCACCATTGTTTTGTTTTGCAGGGTCCACACTTCGGTATTATTAAGCAATGTTACAATATTGATCGTATCCATATGAAATGGTTTTTTATTCATAAGGAAAGGTCCATCCACTTTGCCTTGTTGACCACTGGTGATGGTGTCAGGCGTGAATACAATGAGCCGATTTGCATTGGAGTTTGACTCGAGTAAAGGGATTTTAGGGGTAAAACTTACAGGAACTGTTAATACGGGACTTGGAGTAGCGGCAACCACATCCATTCGTAGAATATTGAAATTCTTGCCATTGAGTTTATTTCCATAATAACCTTCAGATATCAGTAGATTAGCAGTTCCGACAGTATCAGCTCCGATAATTCCTCTGGTTAATTCACTAGCATAACTTTTTAAATAGAGCTGCGTTCCAACAGAGTATGTGCTGAGGTTAATTAGGATTTCAGCTCTTTCACCTGGTGATAAACGAAGTCTGTTCTGGCTTAATGGCTGTGAAAGTAATCCACCATCACTGGCAATTAAACTGAAAGTAGAATTATTTGACAATCCGAAGTTATAAGTTCTGTCAGAAGAACCGTTCAGCATTCTGAACCTAACGATCTGTTGTGGAACTGAAAGAAAAGGATCAATGGTTCCGTTTACCATTACAACACTGTCTTCATGAGTAGCAGTTGCCAATTGATACAATACATCAAATGCTTTCGATTGAACGATAATGGGAAAGTCATCAACTTTATAACGTCTAGGTAAAGTGTAGGTTCTTTCCTGAGCATCTCTTATTATGATCATTCCAGCTAGACCTTTGGTTACCTGAAGTTCAGTTTTGTTTTCTCCATGTGGATGGTACCAAAACGTTGATGCTTCATTTCTAACTTTGAAAGATGGACTCCATACCGAGCCGGGTTGAATTATCTGATGAGGTCCACCGTCGTTCTTAGGGGCAACATGAAGTCCATGCCAATGAACGGTTGTGGATTGATTGAGATTATTTGTGACATTAATTTTAACACTATCATTTTTTTGAAGTATTAGCGTAGGACCAAGAAAATTACCATTATATCCATACGTGTTTGTGGTGTAAGTTCCGATAAATTGTTTTGTTCCGGTCTGAACACTTAGACTAAAATTGACTCCACTTAAGGTATCAGGAATAAAGAGGGGATTTTGTCCCAGAAGTTTTAAGGAAATAAAAAAGAAAAATACAATTGTATTTCTGAAGTTTCTATTCATCTTCCAAAGAATTATTTACTGGATCACGGAAAGTCTTCTGTACAAAACTTCACTATCAGTCTTGAATCTAATTGTATAATTTCCGTTCGCCAGATCAAGTTCATGCAAATTAATTGTGTTTGATCCGGGTATAGTGATGTGATTTTGCTCTCTTACGATTCTTCCTGTAATGTCGTAGATACTGATTTGAATCGGAATTATAGTTTTGGCAACAAAAGAAATGTGAACTTGGTCTTCAGTTGGATTTGGGTAAATACTCAACCCCGAAAGGGATAATTGGTGTTCACTTACATTTTGGGGTTGAGATAAGAAACTTCGGATATTGGCAGCCATTTGAGTTGTGTCAGAAACAGTAAATCCAACATAGGGCGCTCCTAAGAGTTGATGATTAATTCCTCCGGCAATGATGATTGTTGGCATTCCCATTCCTCCGTAATAAGCTACCTGAGTTGCGCCACTGTCTGATGGAATGGAAGTGATGCTGTTAGTGGTTACCCAATTATTCACTGTACCACATGAATAAGAATTGTTGAATCCAAAAGCATACGCTTTTATTTTGCCCGGATATTGTTGAAGAAGCTTGGTTTTCATTGATTCAAGCGCATTTCCGGCAACGATACAAGGACTGCAACTTGTCATGAAATACTCTATGATCACAACCTTTCCGGAATTCAAATCACTGTAAAGATGATGGGGCCCACTCCCGTTACAGTCAGTAATTGTAAAATCCATTGCTGTCATTTGTGCAGATGATTTAACTGAAAATAAAAGTAAAAGCGCAGTAAAGACGGAGAGTGTTTTAATTTTCATAGAAGTTATTTTTCAATCACAATTTTTTTAGCGGCACATTCTTTGTCAACATTCAGTTTGACAACATAAGTTCCGTTTGCCATTTCGGATGTTATAGGAATGATCACTTTTTGTTTACCGCTTAGAGTTTCTTCTGGTCTGGAAAATACGATCTTTCCGGTGATATCGATCACCGTTAGCTCTGCGTGGTGTTTTCCGCTTAGGTCATAATTGATTTCCAATTGCTCATTTTCTTTATTGTAATACGTATGCAGTTGGTAAGATGTAGTTCTTTCTTCAATAGAAATAGCTGGATTGGGATGGATCTGGAATGTATGCAGATAGATTCTGTCTCCGGTGTTCTGTCCATTGTTATTTGTGCAATTGGTCGCGTAATAGAAAGTGATCTTGCCTACGTTCGTAGCAGGTGCCGTCCAATTCATGACCCATTGGTTGAAGTTGCTTGACACAGGAATATTGCCGGTCTCCGTATGCGTTACAGAGTATTTCACTCCATGTGGGGTCATGTGAGATAGCGTTTGCGTTCTTGCTGGTTGAGTTAAAGTGAATGTGCCTGCATTGGTTGAGTCCGCATCTCGAATGGGTTGGATCTCAAATCCGAATTTTAAAGTTGGATTGATGCCCGATCCTTGCACCTGTACCGTGACTGTGTATACTTGTCCAGGGAAATAAGAGGAATCGGGTGATGAGAAGATGAGCGTGTTATTATTCACCGCATTTGGAATAACAAAGGCATCCTGATGACAACCCGACTGCGCGCAGGTGAGATCATCGGGGGCACCTGTACTACCGGGATGTGCTCCTGAGGATTTGATGAGGCTAAATGAAGCCAGGATCAAAAGACAAAAAAAGGAACAGAATATTACGATCGATCTTCTTTTCATTTTCCAACAGGTAGTGTGTAAGATCTTGTATAAACAAGATCACCCTTATCCGACATGTCATCATTGGCCGAAACACCGGAAAGGTAGAATGTGATTTTGTTATTTAAATTTTCCGGAGCCTTCCATTTCACTTTCCATTCTCCAAGTCCTTTTTCAATTGCATCCGTTCCATTGAATGTATAGGTCACATATTTTCTGTCCTGCAGTTTGTAACGATTATCAGTGATTTTAGTACGGATTGAATCGGTAATGATATAATTCCCTGCATTGAGTTCAGTTTTTGAATCGAGTGCCAGTAACTGAAATCCAAATCGCGTTACATTTTTATCTGTGATACGCACGATCATTGAATAGGTTTTTCCGGGTAGTATCTTTTTGACAGAATCTTCAAACTCAAGAGAAAGAGAAGCTGTGCCCTTATTGATGGTATTGTCATCATGACAACCTGCTTCCGCGCAAGTTGCTTCTCCCGGAGCACCGGTATGTGAAGCTGGAGCTCCTGCACTGGATGGACCGGGTCCATACGCGAAAAGAGCAAAAACAATTGCGAACAATAAAATATAGAAACTATTTTTCTTCACTTTTAGCTAAAGATTAAAGATACAAAAAATATCTACTTCTCACAATAGTAAATGGCGGCGATTCCAAGACTTAATGGTTTGTAATAGGCTTTAATAAATCCGTGTTTGTTCAGGATCTCGACAAACTTTTCATTATTTGGAAAGGCTTTTACACTTTCTGTCAGGTAAGAATAGGCGCGAGGGTCTTTGGAAAAAATTCTCCCGATAAGTGGCGTTATATAAGAAAAGTAAAAGGTATAAAGTGCTTTAACAATAGGATTGGTCGGATAAGAGAATTCGAGAATGACCATTTGTCCCCCCGGTTTTAAAACTTTGTACAGGTTCTTTAAACCCTGTTCTAGATTTTCGAAATTACGAACTCCGTATCCGATCACGATGGCATCAAAATTATTTTCGGGATACGATGCTGTTTCTGCGCTTCCGTCTTCAAGTATGATCTTTTTATCAAGCCCTTTTTTCTTCAGTTTTTCTCTCCCTATCTTCATCATGCCTTCGCTGATATCGATGCCAATGATTTTATCAGGATTCAATACAACACATTCGATCGCAAAATCACCTGTTCCTGTGGCGACGTCTAGTATTATTTTTGGTTTTTTCTCTTTTAGTAATTTCACGCATTTTTTTCTCCATCCTTTCTGAATTCCCATTGATAGCAGGTTGTTGAGAAAATCATATCGATGTGAGATATTGTCAAACATTTGCGCCACCTGCTTCTTTTTAGATTCATCGGATTGATATGGGGTGACGGAGTCGTGTAACATTGTTGAGAATTACGAATTTAAAAGTACGATTGAAAAATAAACAATTAGAAACAGGAAATAATTTACTTGACGAAATCCAGCTTGAGGGCTTCCTCTAAAAATCTTTCCTTATCAATGGGAACAACTCCCACTTGCTCGCAAACCAGACCACCGGATAAATTAGACAAAGCTGCCGTCAGTTCATCTCTGCATTCCAGTGCGCGACACAAGGAAGCAACGCTGATCACAGTATCTCCTGCACCACTCACATCCGCAATACTTCTGATATGCGCTTCCATATGTTCTTTCACTTTTCTGGAATTGGTAAGAATTCCTTTTTCCGCCAAAGTGACCATGATCGTTTCTGCTTTGAGTTTTACTCTGTAACTGCTGATCGCTCTTTGCAATTCAGGAATATTGTCTGCGCCAATGTCCAGCTTCAAACCTTCTCTTAATTCTTTTAAGTTGGGTTTGAATAGACTTACGCCTTTATAGGAATGAAAATTCTTCTTTTTTGGATCCACACAAGTTGGAATTCCTTTAGCCCTTGCCAATTCAACAACTTTTGAGATCAGCTTGGGAGTGATGAGGCCTTTGTTGTAGTCCTCAAAAATGATCACGTCAATTTTATCGTGTTGTATGATGTGAGAGATCAGCATGATCAATTGCTGTGTTTCAGTTGTTTCAATATCTGTTTCCACTTCATCGTCTACACGGATCAACTGGGAATTATTTCCGATCACTCTTGTCTTAACTGTAGTGATCCTGTCTCTGCATTTTAATATTCCTTTCTGACTCAATTTCTGATTTTTCAGAAGATCCAGAAAAGCAAGTCCTTCGTGATCCACACCTACAACCGAACATAGAATAGGATTTGCTCCCAGTGCCTGTACATTCAAAGCCACATTAGCAGCGCCACCTAATCGTTTCTCTCTTTTGGTGACGGCAACAATAGGCACCGGTGCTTCAGGGGAGATACGACTCACTTTACCCCAGAGGTAAGAATCGATCATCACATCGCCAATGATAAGTACATTTAAATTATTGAAGGAGCGAAAAATTTCGCGAATATGTTCTTTTTTAACGGATAGCTTTTTCATGGAGCAGCAAAATTAATGAAGTTTTGCCAATGCAGCACCCATTCTTTTTACAGCCTCTGTTAAGTTTTTCTCATCTGTGGCGTAAGAGAAGCGAATGTAACTATCACTGCCAAAAGCAGCGCCCGGAACCAGGGCAACATGAGCCACATCCAAGAGGAAAAGCGACAGATCTGTCCCACTATTTATAGTGTGATTTTCGTATTTTTTGCCAAAATAAGAGCTGATCTCTGGATAAACGTAAAAAGCGCCTTGTGGTGTATTGGTTTTTAATCCCGGTATATCTTTCATTAATTTCAAGACGAGATCTCTTCTTTTTAAGAACGCATCACGCATAGGTTTGATATAGGTCTCGTAATCCAGTTCCATGGCAGTATGCATGGCTTTTTGTGTAATGCTGCAAGTGGCTGATGTGAATTGTCCTTGCATTTTATCACAGGCCTGTGCGATCCATTTCGGTGCGGCGAGAATTCCACCTCTCCAACCTGTCATGGCAAAACCTTTTGAAACACCATTGATGGTGATCACTCTGTCTTTGATGAAATCAAATTGCGCAAAACTTTGATGACCATCTGCAAAATTGATGTGTTCGTAGATCTCGTCGCTGAGAATATATAATTCAGGATGCTTCGCCACAACCTCAGCAAGGGCCTTTAATTCATTTTTGCTGTACACACTTCCTGTTGGATTGCAGGGAGTGGAGATCATGATGAGTCTTGTTTTAGGGGTGATGGCTTTTTCTAGTTGTTGCGGCGTCATTTTAAAATCCGCATCGATGGTTGTTTCAACGATCTTAGGGACACCTCCTGCTAATTTCAAAATTTCCAGATAACTTACCCAATAAGGTGAAGGAACGATCACTTCATCTCCGTCATTTATCAGACAAAGAACGGCATTGGCAATACTTTGTTTGGCACCTGTACTCACAACGATCTCTTCAGGAGAGTAGGTAAGTCCATTGTCACGTTTGAATTTTTTACAAATGGCTTCACGCAATTCGAGGTAACCTGAAACATGGGTGTAATAACTGAAATCTCCGTCAATTGCTTTTTTTGCAGCATCTTTAATAATTTGAGGAGTGTGAAAATCAGGTTCGCCCAGACTTAAACTAATGATGTCAATTCCCTGCGCTTTCAGTTCACGGCTTTTACGGGCCATTGCAATGGTTTGCGATTCGGAGATACTGTTAACTCTATCTGATAAATGTGGCATATTTTATACTCAAAACAAAGCTAATCAATCGATATAATAAATAAGCAAACTCATCTAAAATAAATTATTCTTGATTTTATAATAGAAATATCATCAAAAAAACTAACCGGTTGAATAATTAACTATATGGTATTCAGTGGTATAGTTTTTTTTTTTAGCTTTTAAGCATACCAAAATTTAGAGCATTATTTTAATTTTAATTAAACATTTAAACTATTAATTATGAAAAAAGTAATTGTAATTGCATGCGTTATTGCATGCACTAGGTTTGTTAGTGCGCAAACATGGGGTGGTTCTGGATCACAATCAGGTGATGCTTATCGTACGGGTCAGGTTGGTATTGGGATGACTTCCCCAGATAACCAACTTGATATAGAAACAACAACAGGTGGTGATGGGATGGAGATAAAGCAATCAGGTAATGGAGCAGCAGGAATTAAGTTAAATGCAAGTTCCGGTCATGAATGGTATTTTTTCTCAACAGGTAGTTCAGATGGTTGGGGAGGAGCGAACGACTTCGCAATTCAGGATGCAACTTCAGAACCTTCTTATCCTAGAATGTTTATAGATGGGGCAAATGGATATACGGGTTTTGGGACAATTTCTCCCTCTGCAAAATTACACGCATTAAATGTTTCAAGTTCAACTTTAACTACAACTGGTATCAATGGAGTTGCTAATGGATCAAGTTACGGTGGAGAAAAAATTGGAGGAAACTTTGAAAGTTATGGAAGTTATTCTTCAACGAATTATGGAATAAAAAGCTACGCACATGATGGGGAAGAAAATATTGGGGGCTATTTTTTAAGCGATGGAGAGGATTTAGTGAATCATGGTATTGAAGCATACTCGACCAATGGCACTGAAGGGATAGCTGGATATTTTAATTCAAATAATACGAATACTAATAGTTATGGTATTGAAGCAGTAGGAGATGATTATGCAGGATACTTTATTGGTAATGTTTCAAGGACTGGTTCAGACAATTTTACAAGCGACAGAAAATTGAAGGACAATATTGTCCCACTTGAAAATAGTTTAGCAAAAATCATGGAATTAAAACCAAGTTCATATACGTTTAAAACCAATGAGTTTCCAGATATGAATTTGCCTAAAGGAAATCAATTAGGTCTAATTGCCCAAGATTTGGAAAAAGTTTTTCCAGAGTTAGTGGTAGAAATGAAGCGTTCTGTATATAAAGATGGAAGTGGAAAAAAACATGAAATACCTGATTATAAAACCGTCCAATATATTAGTCTAATTCCTGTTTTAATATCTGCAATGCAGGAGCAACGGAAATTGATTGCAAAACAAGATGAAAATATTCAAGAGCTTAAAGAAATTGTAAGAGAAGAACTATATTCTAAGAAACAATTATTGAATACTGAAGTAAATATTAGTAAAGATGGTTATCGTTTACAACAAAATATACCAAACCCATTTACTAAAGAAACAGAAGTTAAATATACTATGCCTCTAGATCAGGAAGGAACATTAATTTTATCCGATTTGTCCGGTAAGCAACTAAAAAAATATCAATTACAAAAAAACACATCAAGTGTTATCATAACGTCTGAAAGACTTCAGCCTGGAATTTACATTTATTCACTTATAAGTGACAATGTTGTTTGTGATTCAAAAAGATTAGTGATTTCGGAATAATCAATTAGAGCACTTCAGTTAGATTTACACTGAAGTGCTCTTTAAATAAAAATCATCTTATTTTAACTTTTTCAACCTGCAATATTTCATTTGATATTGCATCACTTGCAATGACAACAACGGAAACGTTTTTATCATTCACTATTATATCCTTTGTGACTCCAGCAGCAACGTTAAATTTCATTTGACCTAATGCGAAATTGTTAAATGAAACTTTCGCTGAATCGTTAGGCGCAATTGGAGCTGTTTTGAGATCTGTGCCAAAGTCACCGTTAATGGATCCTCGTAATACATGTTCAAATTCGTAATCTTCTATGACTACACCATTGTTCAATTGTTTACCTATAATCCCGTCTTCTATAAGAAAAGCTGTTACTTTGATCGTATTTGTATAGGTTGTATTAAAAGTAGCTTTAATTTCTGTATTTAAGGCTTTCACAGTCGTATCGTAATTTGTCTTAACATTCAGTTTGACAATTAATGGATCAGTGGCTGCAATAGAAGAAACAGATGGCCAGGCAGTGTGACTCAATATTAATCCATTTCCTGCATAATTCTTTCTATTAATCATACCTAAAGGATTTGAAGATATTCCGAAAAATGTATACCACGCTTCACCTGCATCACATCTGTAATCAGCAGGGTATTCGGGATTTGGCTTCGCAAAAAAGTTTGCATGAACAGCCACAACTACAATTTTATTTGAGTATTGAGATGCTAAACTATGTGCTGTAACAGCTGCGGCGGGACAGGCAGTGCATCTCATCCCGGTATAATCTTCAAGCATGAATTTCCTGATGTTTGCAACAGCATAATTGTCTTTGGTAACAAAATTTGATCCGGCAGCTGTAGCCTTAACAATTCGAGGTGTTTTTACTTTATCACACTTATAGAATAATAAGGCAGAGATAATGATTATTATGTTACTTAAAGTTTTCATTTGGAATAAATTATATAATAAATATACTAAAAACTACTGGTTATTGAAATAGCGACACCATTTGAAGCAGGAACATTTCGGCAAACTCCACCAACACAAAATACGCCTGCCCTTTGTTTACCATATGAAATAGCAATTCTGTGAGGGCCAGTTGAGTAACCAGCCGTTGCTAAAAAATAATGCAATTTCAAATTGGCCACAGGATTACCATAGTTGTATTGATCTAATGCAGCAATAAAAAAGTGTGTAGTTGGTGTCCATTCAATCAGGCCGGTAACCCAACTTCCATAATTCAAAGTGTCTTTATTATCTCTTAACATACCTTGAGTTTCTAATCTGATCGTTGAATTTGACTTGTATTTATAGGTAAGGTCCAGAACTGCAATATGTGAATAAGCGTTTTTATAATGACCATATCGCGATCCTTTTTGAACAACATTAATATTGATCATTTGATTTGCATACATTGCTGTACCTTTGAATTTTTTATTGAATTTTTTTTGAATTTCAATAAAATAATCATGATAATATTCTTCAGCCATTTCATTATAATTTGTTTTATAAAGGGTCATTTCTTTTAATGAATCGTTCACGTTAATTTGATTTAAACCATTGGCCTGAGAAGCATTCAATGTGATCTCCATTCCATATTTTCCTCCCAATAAGCTTCCTTTTGGAACTTTGTAAGATATTTCGATCATACCGCCAACTTCACCTTTTGGCTGTGTTGCATAGGGTGCATACGCAGGTAAAAGATAAGTGTGCTGTCTTGTTGTAGCAGGTAAATAATTAATTAGAAGATTTTGTAAAGATGCATCACGATCACTTCTAAAATCCATGTTATCTACTCTTTTAGCTTGTAATAAAACTGAGAATCCGTTTGTAAAATAGGACATTGAAAGGTAGCCTGCCTCCCCTTGTTTATAACTATAATAGCTTGTGTTGCCGGATACTGATCTATTTGTAGCCGAAGGATCATTTTCTTTGATCACATATTCACCAAAAATATTAAAATGATCATTAATAATATTTAATCTACCTCCATATGAACCAACGTTTTCTGGCAATGTGAAATCAGGGTCTTGATCAACCTGAAATTTACTTACAAAAGATCCTCCGATGATGAATTTGGTTTTTATGTTGGAAGCAAGAGAATCCAAAGCTTCATTGATATTCAGCTCTCCATCAAATCCCCTTACGGTTCCAGGGCCCACAGTAAAGAAAGAACGTTGTTTACCTACCAGACCTTTTAATGTTAATCCTTTGTATGGATTAGAGATCACCCGAATCCCATCGAGTGAATTATCATACAATAATCCCGGTTCATAATAGGTTCTGAATAATAGTCCACTGCCAAATTGCTCATAGATATTTCCAATTGTGATGTCCACTAATTTATCCTGATAACGGGCAAAACGATTGGTTATACCCTGACCTTTGTATCGAGCATCAAAGCCTTGCATAACGCTATTGTAAGCCTCATAACGTAGTCCTGCTGAGAATTTCCCCCTCTGATAATTTAAATTGCCAAAGGCATTGGAAAGCATTTTTTCAGGCACTTTTGGAGCGCCTATCAAGCTGTCGTAGTTGTAATACTGCGCATCCACCTGAAAATTTCCATGAATGGAATTGATTTCATCACTACCTTCTTGTGCTTTAGAATTAAATGGGTTTAGCGCTAGAAGTAATAAAAAAGCAGCCAGAAAGCTACTAACGTTTTTTGCTGTCATATACGAACAAAAATAGGGTAATTTTGAGTATTTAGCAATAAAAAAACCCCGGCCTTAGACCGAGGTTTTTTGAACACTGTGATGTGTATTTTATCAATGATTTGGCTTTTCGCCTTTGGCTACTTTTTTAACATTTTCGTACAGCTTTTCTTCATCTCCTTCTGAAAAACCTGTATGACTCCAGACAATGTTCCCTTTCCCGTCAATCAGGAAGGTTTGAGGAGGGTTGTTCACATTCATAGCGCGTTTAAAATCCTGGTTCTCGTCAATATAAATTTCGTATTTCCAGCCTTTCGTTTTAACAACGGGTCCCACTTTCGCTGAAGAGCGTGCGTCGTCAATACTGATGGCAATTAATTTGACTCCGGTTTCTTTCACCCATTCGTCATAATTCTCCTGCACAGCATTTAATTCTGCAATGCAAGGTTTGCACCAGGTGGCCCAGAAGGAGATGATCATCGGTTTCCCATCATTTGAAAAAGAAGTAGAAGAGATCTTTGATCCATCTAGCTTCTTCATTGTTGCTGTTGGTATCTTGTCTCCATCACCGGCAAAGGTCAAGAAACTTAGAATGGCTGCGAACAGAAAAGTAAGGCTAATTTTTTTCATAGTTTTTTAATTAAATGTATTCAAATACTGAGCCACAATATTAGGAAAAAAAGGCCAATGACTGATTTTTAACAGAAATTTGGAATAACGATGAATTTAGCGACAAGTAGCTTTAACATCGAAATTAGTCGAACTCCATTCTGCTTGTTATCGAGAAATATTATACCTATTTTTAAAATGAAACATGAGTTCAGGAATCAACATCGAGAAAAAACGATATACTTTATGGTCATTCGTAACGATCGGGTTTTTTCTCATGAATGGGTATAGGGCTCAGCAGGATATTAAGGATTCACTTCGTTTCCTAATAAAGAGCGATAAACAAGATAGCAGCAGATGTTCACATTTACTTGAATTGGGCGCGGAATTGGTCTATGATATGCCTGATTCATCTGTCGTCATATGGGTAAAAGCGGAAAAACTGGTCCAAAAGCATTTGAGTTCTCCTAAAATAGCAAAGATCGAACGTGATTTTTACGAGAGACGTTTGGCCGATCTGGCATGTTATCGAGGTTTTTTATTCAAAATAAAAGGTGATGCGAATGAAGCCTTAATGCAGTATGAAAAAAGTATTCTGTTGTGCGAAAGAATAGGATACAAGCAAGGCTTGGCTGACGCAAACAATAATCTTGGTGTACTTTATGATCAAATGGGAGAATTTGAAAAAGCGCTGAAGTGTTATGAGATCTGCAGGCAGAATACAGATACAACAGTAAATGCCTACGAAACAGCTGTGAATTATTCCAGTAGTGGTAAAGTGTTATATGCGATTGGAAGAAATGAAGAGGCAATCGACCATTTTAAACATTCCATTTATTTCTTCACGAAGAGTAAAAGTGATTATGGTATAGCAATGGCCTGTGTTCAATTAGGAGCAATTTATCTGAAGAAAGGTAATTATCGTTCGGCTGCAGAAATGTTCATGAATTCACTGGCACACAGTGAAAAAGCAGGAGATAAACACGGGATCGCAGAAGCGTACTCTAACCTGGCCTCCATGTACAATACGCAGGGCGATTTTGATAATGCAATTGAGTATTACAATAAAGTACTTGTAATAAGAAGGGAATTAGGCGAAAAAAGGACAATTGCCATTTCCTTGTTTAATTTAGGTACAACATATGCTATGAAAAAAGACTATCAAAGTGCTGTGAAACTATTGGAGGAAAGTCTTTTTCTGAAAAAGGAATTGCAAGACAAGAGGGGTGAGGCCAACGTACTAAATTCTTTTGGTAATATTTATAAGAATAAAGGAGAAATCAACAGGGCAAAAGAATACTTTGAACAATGCCTGAAATTAAGGGAAGAACTTGGTGACAAAAAAGGTATTTGCAGCACGCTTTTTGGAATGGCCAATTTGTATTTGGCATTGAGTCGTTCTGAGAACGCGGTGATCTACGCTGAAAGAAGTCTGAAGATTTCAAAGGAACTTGGTTTTCCTAGCAATATTGCTGAAGCTTCAGGTCTGTTAGCTAAACTCTATAATGAAAAAGCAGAATATAAAAAAGCATGCGACATGCAAGATCTCCATAAAATCATGATGGATAGTGTGCGAAGTTCAGAAAATAGAAAGGCCTTGTTGCAAACTGGTTTTGATTATGAATTCAGGAAAAAGCATCAGGCAGACAGCATAAAAGCAGCGAAGGAAAAAGGTATCTACGCGTCGGCTAAGAAACAAGAAGAAAGTCAACGAATACTTTCATATGCTGCTATCGGTCTTTTTTTTGTTCTCGCGCTTTTTATATATCGTCGCTTTAATTTTACGCGTTTACAAAGTAAGATCATTGAGCATCAGAAGAACAATGTGGAAAATCAAAAAAAGAAATTGGAGGTGAAACAGAAAGAATTACTTGATAGTATACGATATGCGAGTAGGATACAGCGTGCTATGTTGCCTGCAGAGAAATTCATGATCAAAAATTTTGATAAGCTGAAAAAATAGAATTGTTGACTAAATATGAAATCATAGTTATTCACTTGTTTCTCGTATTCGCTACGCAAGCTCAGAACCGAAGGATCGATTCGCTTAATGCATTACTAAAGAATGGCGAGGATACAACGATTGCATCTGCCTATGTTTTAATGGGGGAAGTTTATATGAATATGAATCCCGATTCTGCTTTACTTCAGTGGGAGAAGGGAATGGATTTTTCGAAGAAATGCCTTGAAAAATCTAAAAAGAAAGATAACTCTTACGATTATTTCATGACTTGCTACGAAACCTGCCTGAATAATATCGGTTACGTGTGCCAACGGACGGGCAAAGCGAATGAGGCAATGAAATATTTAAAGATGTCTCTTGAGGTTTCTTTAAAGTCCGGAAATATTCAAAATGAGGCAAATGTGTATTGTAATCTGGGGAATATTCATGATCTGCTGGGACAATATGATAGTGCTTTGTATTTTCATAAAAAGAGTCTGGCCATAAATTTTAAAACAGGAAATGTTTTACAAGAGAGCCGGCAATATGGAAACATAGCAAATATCTATAATCACTTGGGCAAGATCCAGGAGGCACTTGATTATTTCGAAAAGGCTCGTGGTCTGCTCGAGGCAAATAAATTAATTAAAGAGCAAGCCGGTGTTTTAAACAATATAGGAAACATGTTCGAGGATCTTGGAGATATTCCTAAGGCGATCGATCATTATTATAAAGCCCTGGCAATTGATGAGAAGTTAAACGATCTTGACGGAATAGGATTCTCGCTTATCAATATTGCAGGCGTCTTGTATGAAAACGGGGAGTTTGAGAAAGCACTTGAGCATTACAGAAAGGCGCTTACCTTTCATGTAAAACTGAAGAATGCGGATGGTCAGGCGATCTGTTATAATGGAATGGGATTGGTTTATAAAAAAATGGGAGATTTCAAAAAGGCAAAACATTACTATCTTGTGAATACTTCAATTCTTTTGAAAAGTGGTGATCGATCGGGAATGGCAGTTGCGTTAAATAATATTGGAAGAATCCATGAGGACATAGGTCAATTGGATAGTGCCGTTATTTGTTTTTTGGAAAGCAAGAGAATTTATGAGGAGAGCAGAAATAAACGGGGAATTGCTTTATCTGCAAATAATCTGGCATCAGTTATGTTTAAGAAAGGAAAATTGAATGAAGCTATAACATTTGGTTCAGAAAGTTTTCGTTTTGCAACTGAACTTGGCTATCCGGATATTGTACGTACATCGTCAAGATTATTGAGTAAGATCTATTATGAAATGGGAAACTACAGGGATTCATACAAAATGTCAACGATCTATCAAAAAATGGATGACAGTTTAAAGAATGAATTAAACAGGAAGATCTCGCTGACACGCAATTTTCAATATGTTTATGACAAAAAAAGAGCAGCAGACAGCCTAATTGCATTTGAGCGAAAAAGAGCTTTAGATATTGAATTGAAGCAGGAGAAGACCTATAGCAATGCTGCACTTTTTGGTTTAGGTTTAATTATAATATATTCCTTCTTTATTTTTAATCGATACAAAGTTGCAGAAAGGCAAAAGGCCATGATCGGGGAGCAGAAACAAGAGATGATAGAGAAGAAATTGCTTGTTGAGATGAAACAGAAGGAGATCACAGACAGTATACATTATGCTAAGAGAATACAATTAGCTCAGCTGCCAACTATGATGCAAATTGAAAGATTGATGATGCGTTTAAAGGAAAAGAAGTAGGTTTTGGTTTTAATGCCCCGATTTTAGTAATTCAGAGTCCCAGATCTTTGGCGTGCTGAGATGATTTTTGCGGATTCCAGGGATCCTTATACGACTGCTTGAAGAAGAATTCTTGTGTATAAGCGATCGTTCTAACCAATCGCAAATAAAGCCCGAAATAAAATACCATGCAGGGTATATAGATCAAAAAGTAACTTACGGTTTCATTCTTTCTTTTTCTGAATAACGAAAAGAGAATGAATTTGAGATAGTTGGTGATAGTGTAAAGCATGATATTGAAAGTGAAGACAAATTTCAATTGATTCAGAAAATTGATCAGCAGATCTCCAATGTACACCCACCATTTTAAATTCAGAATTAGATTGTATAGAATATTCTCCAGTGAAGAAAAGAAATTGGAAAATGAGAATTTCGCATTCGGATAGAACACGTCCCGGTGTTTTCTTAAACGAAAACGAATGATGGATTTATCCCAACGTAATCGTTGTTTCATTAATTTCCTGAAATTATCTGGCACACTGGTCTGACAGATCGCTTCCGGTTCAAATGCGATCTTGTATCCCAATTTCCGAAGCTTAACGGTGATATCACCGTCTAATCCCGGACCAATATCCCAGCCGCCTACACGATCGAGTGCTTCTTTCGTAAACGCACCGAATGCCCCTGAAACAACTCTGTAGATCCCCAGATAACTCGTGGTGATACGACCTGCCGAAATTGTATCGGCATATTCGATAGCTTGTAAAGTTGTACATAAATTGTCTTTGTAATTCCTTACAAATACATTTCCTCCAACTGCACCAATATTTTCGTTCACATAAAAAGGTATAACGATCTTCTCCAGAGCGTCATTATCATAACTGCAGTCGGCATCCAGATGAACGATGATCTTTCCTTTTGCAAAACGATATCCTAAATTTGCCGCAGACGCTTTTCCTCCTCGCACATCATTCCTTACAAAGAAATCGATCAGCCCCGCTTTCTGTAAACTTTTACAGATCGTTTCTGTATCGTCATCCGATCCATCATCTACAACGATGAGTTCAAAATTGCGGTAGGTTTGCTCTTTTAAGGAAATAATGAGTTTGTAAATGTGTTTCCCTTCGTTCTTTCCGGGAACTATTACGGAAATGAGTGGACGCTCAATGAAAAATCGCGTTCTGCCGTCATTGTACTTTATCCTTCTTTTTTTTTCGTTCAGTTTCCAGATGATCAAAACAATGAGTTCAAACACGAAGAAACGCAGGAATTCAAAGAATACGAAGAACCAGAATACCCTTACCAGTTTATTAGGTCCAACTGTGGCAATGTAATTGAAAAAGCTATCTATCGCTTCAATCATGCGATTCGATCAGATATTTACTGAGTTCCTTCATTTGTTTTTCGAAGGAAATGTCTTTTCTCAATGATTCTACTCTGAATTCGGTGATCAGTTCAAATCCATTGAAATTATTCACTACCAACTCTTTCAATTTCTCGCAGATCTTTCCAACATAATAATTGGATGTTGTAAGTTCGGTATCGATCATGCAGATGAAGATCATTGAGGGATTGGAAATATTGATGAAGTCCGTAGATCGTATATTCTCACGAATGATGTGAACCAATTCCGTATAAAAGGCTTTTTCTCTTGATTTTCCAAGTTTACGTGTGAGATCGAAAATGTTCTCGAGCTGAAGTGCTGCAATATTGGCTCTGAATGCATTGTTGTGTTTCATGCGTTCCGACTCATAATACATCATCGTAAAGAAGGTCTTTGAATTAACGGAGCCAAAGATCTCATCTTCCTGTTCAGTCATTTTACCCATGATGCCGGATGTTGCAGCGTATCTTCCCTTCTTCGTTAACTTGTATGAATTAATATCTTTTGAGAGTAAGTACTGAACATCTCCATCCTGATCGCAATGAACGCATTTAGCTTTCACAAGATAATCCTGAAACACCTCATTGCAATTCTGACAATGATTGATAAGCGATGGCTTATCATAGTCTACACCAATGTGTCGCAAGTTCTTTGAACATTTCGGACAATTCAATGTGCTGTCGATATTGTTCTTAAAATCGGATATGGGTCCGATGTAACCACAAGGGAAGTGATGAACCAGATCCTGGGATTTCATGTTAGCTGAATCGCAAGTTGGACAAACTTCACGGTAACTTAAATGTCCTGCTTTGCAATTGTTGCAGAAGTAAGCGCGGTCAATGAAATCGGGCCAGATCAAATTCTCTGCTTCAGCCCAGCTTAAGATCTCAAGCACTCTGTACTCTTCAAATAATTCAAAATTGACAGATACGATCGGGTAGGTGTAACCAATTGACGAATGAACGTAGGTGTAAGGTTTTATATTTCTTGATTCTCTTGTGTAAAGGTAGTTTAGGATCTTTTTGAAAAGTTGTATCTCAAAAGTGCTTCCGGGTTCATTATCCAAATGCGTTACCCTGCTTTCTATGTCATGCACCTCATTGCTTTTTTCAGGGATCTGATCAGCAGAAAGTAAAATGCCGTCATGCAGTTGTTCGATAAATGGATCGTTCTGAATCTTGCTATTTAGAAGAAAGATGGGTTTCAGATAGAAATTAGGGTTGCTGTGTGCTCTGAATTTTTTTAATATGGTTCGTGTGAAATCATGATCAATTGCTTCGAGAATGATGGCGTTGTAATCAATGAGATGTTCGATCTTCAATGTACTTTCGTTCTCGATCACATAAAATTTAAGATTGTTGTGTTCAATCACATTTTTATGCATTTCAAAGACTTTACTTTTCAGCGCTTCCATCCTAATATTTGTATTTAGATATTTCTACACTCATTTTATTAAAGATCAGCCATTTTTCCCTGTCAGATTCTTTTTCCGGATAAATATCTCCGGCAATTGTTCTGGTAGTTGGTTCATACTTCGCTTGAAATTCATCCGGCATCTGATAAGTTGCAATGTAGAATCTCTTTAACACTCCAATACTTTTGGAACCGTCGGGAAATTCAAGCGTAAATTTATCGCCGATCGAAAAATACCTGAGATCTTTTTGTTCAAAGAATGCTTTGATGAATGCAGGAAATCCACGGTGAATATTCAATATCTCTTCTGTTTTCAATGCGGTTTCACTTGGTTTAATGTAGATCCTGGTCACGATTCCGCTCATTGGTGCCCTGAAGAATTTTTCATGGCTAAGTAATTCATCGGTAAAGAAAAGTTTGTTGATCGGTATGCTCTTAGGTTGCTCTACATTATTCCCGCCTTTTCTTTTTGATCTTCTCTTGCTTTTTCTTGTGCTGTTTGCCGGCAAGGGTGTGATCGAATTCATGAGTCGGGCATATGTATTGTTCTCGTCTATTAATTGTTTGTTCTCGTTCTTTAATTTGATGATCTCATTCTGCACAACATCCAAGCGAGTTTTAGGAAGAACGTCAAGTATCACTTCGTTGGTCAGTCGTTTTATTTCCTCATTGTATGAATTGATAAGCTCCTTGTTCTCTTTGATCCTGGTATAATTCAGTTCAATCGATTTTTTAAGATTATAGCTTTCTTTCAAGTGCCATAGGTCTCTCGTTTCACCTTGTGCTTCCGAAATAATATCCGAATTGAAGGTAGAACGCGAGGCCTGATCCTGATCCAGGTCAAGTGCATAGGAGAAAAGTGTGTCATTCAATCGAACGCTGTCGCCTTCGCTTACGTAAAAGTCAATGATCCTTGCATCATCGGTTAGTCTTACCTTCGTACTTTCTATTATTACATGGCCATTTGCGTGAATAAAGAAAAGTTTTACGAATACATAATAGGTCAGTAATAAAACAAAAAGGCAAAGTAATGCCAGATAGATGATCCTGTCCCAATTGTTCTTTTGTTTTCCTTGTTTTTCGTTTACGACACGTATCAGCGATTTATTTCTTTGAAAACTTATACTTTTCATTTTTCGTCACCCCCCTTTCTTTCCTTATTCTCCTTGATCTGAATACTTTTTTTATCTAACTGATACATACTTTCCAGATCATGATATGCTTTATTTCGAATACCTGAATTGGTAAAGAGTTTTTCCATTTCATCTCGTGTTTCAAAATCTTTCGCACGTAATGCAAGAACGATCTTTGAACTTCCGGCATTTTTTTCCTCCTCCATTTTTCGACTAATGAATTCCGGATTCACATTTTCATAGGCCATTAGATAAACCTTGTTACAGGAGTTGAAAATAGATCTAAGTACATCTTCAGGAAAGCTCAATGGTATTGATACTGAAAGTTCAAGTTTGTTCTTATCGGCGAAAGCTTTCGCTTCATTAAGAACAGACAGGTATTTTTTGAAGTAAGCATCCTTATTTTCTTTAAAATCATCCATGGCTTGTGGCTCAACATCCAGGTGAATTCCTTTGATACGCTCAAGACTTATGTTCTTTGATAATGAATCCAGTAAATTATTCATTCCTGAATTCAAAACTTTGTTTTGTCCTATCATCAGGTGATAATTGCACGAAGTATAATTCTTCATCAACTCACTTATCTGTGAAATGTATTTTGGATCATTCTTAAAAGAGATCAATACCTCATTGTAGTTGTTTACTTTGATGTATTCAGAAATGAATGTTTCATTGTGATCATTGAACGTTTTACTCCAGATGTAAATTGAACTATTGCTTGGCAATGGAAGTTGCCCGCTGTATTCATTGAAATCGATCGGTTTGATGATGCTGTTAAGATCCAGTCCCGGAACTTTTTCATAGATATTCAGAAGAGTTCTATATAACTGATGGTGCAGATCCAGTAATTCAATGCTGTTGCTCCAGTAATCATCCAATATGTAAATAGCTGTGTTGGGATTGAATTCCAGGTCGTATAATTTTTGTTTCACATTCTCAGTACGTATCAATTCTTCGAATTGTTTTCTCTTTTCTAGTTGCGTGAAATACTGATTGAGTTTGTAACGGTATTCATAGAATAAGTTCAGAAGAAAGTACTCTGTATTGCTGCTCTCTGTAGATGATTCTGTGTTGTTTTCTTGTAGGTATTTTAGTTTATTGTTGATGGCGTCGATCTCATTCTTTTGTTTGGTTGAGAAAGTCAATGGTGCCGTTATGTTCAATCCAAAAGAGAGGAAATTTCTGTTCACATTGGTATTATTGAAAACATCGTAATAATTGTAACGTGTATATACTTTCAAACTCATATCCTTGTAATACGCATTCAGTTTCGGATTGGGAAGGCTTGCTGTGACACTTGAATCGTTATTCAGTTTAAGACTGTCAATATAAGAAATGATCTTTCCGAAATCAATGTCAAATATGGCGGGCTTCAATTCTATCTGTTCGTTGCCTTTTATTTTTCTTGCATCTTCATTATAGCTATTGTAAAGTCTGTATTGCGTATTGATATGCGTTTTGTGTTCGATGGATTTCAAATAGGCATCACCGGTGATCTGTTTCATTTCCCAGAGCGTTGCAGCCAAAGCATTTTGTTGATTGATCAATGCACTTCTTTTTTCTAGTATTTTTATTTTTTTTGTGTTGAAGTATTCAAGTATCTTGGTAAAATCCTGTAAGGTGGATATCTGATGTCCAGGAGTTCCTTTTTTTCCGGTCTTTAGAAAGACAAGATCATTTTCCAATGAACGGATCCTCGTCCTGTTCTCCACAAATCCACCTTTAAGTACATCCCATTCCAATCCCACTTGAAATTTTCTGCGGAATACAACAGCATCTTCCGGACTGGCAAATGGCGCTGCAAGGTTTTCCTGATAGGCACCCCCTAAACTTAAGCCGACATCTTTTTTGTATACCTGTCTTTGTAATTCATTTCTTTTTAAAAGAAGTTCGTATTGCATTTGGTTCTTTGTGTGCTGTCCTGCAGAGTAAAAAGTGAATGTTTGCTGTGCAGGAGAAGTTCCGTTGTATAAAAACTCATTGAAAGTGCCCTCTTTGTTCTTATCCCACAAGGTCGTGAGCGCTTTGATGTAATCGGCAACTGTGGAATCTTGCTTTGGTGATTGTGCAAAAACGGATGTTATGATATTCACAACGAGCAAGAAGATAAATATGTAGCGATTTTGTTTGATGGAGATTAATTGAAAAGGATCTTTAAAACGGCAATTTGTTTCTCATCTGCGATCACGCTCGCAAAATAGAAGCCATTGTATCCGTGATTTTTAATTGGGATGAGGCTAGTATTTTCAGAGCAGATCTGTTCCATTATCTTTCCATTCACATCATAGAGAATGATATTACATTGTTTGTATCCCGAAGGAATTTCAATGTAAGAGATCTCACGACAGGGATTTGGAAAAACCCTTACTTCTGATTGCTTGTTGTAAATGAAATTCTCTGAGAGATTCACAACAGGATGCGCTTTTTGATACAGGATCTTGTCATTTCCATCCCAGTCAGATGAAAGAAAATTCAAGAGGTTATTATTGCCATCCCTGACTTCAATCTTGGAAAGCAATTTACCGTTATTTACAATAAAACTGATGTTATTGGAAAGGGGAAGGGATTGATTGGGTATTTGTATGGTCAGGGTTCCTGAGTTGAGAGAGCTATTGTAACGAATAGAATCTCTTCCGATCCAAAAATCTCCATACTCTTCCAAATTCGTTACTAAATAATCATTGCTTAATCCGGCAATGTAATTCTGTTCGGCCAGTAATTTGAATATTCGATTGGGATGGATCAGTAATACGGTGGGAGCGTAATTTCTTTTATTCCGGTTGCTAACGTCCAGCCATTTTTGTACGCGCTGAGGCCAGTTGGAAGGGGAGATAGGATTAGAAGAGATCACGTCAGAGATGGTCATTGGAATTTCCCATACTTTAGAAGTAGCACCTTCAGAAGCGTTGTTCTTTTTACTTAAATAGGGAAAATTGCAGAGCACATCGTTTGCAGCGTAAGTGGAACTGTAACGATATCCAAGTGAGTCAAGTGCATTGATCATGTATTTGTTGAAACACAGATAACCCGGTCGAAAGGTTTTTATTTGCGTGCTGAATTCGGCATTGAGAAGATTTCTTGACACTTCTGTTTCGCCCAATACCGAACCGTTAGTGGTAGGGTTAGCATTGCCTTGATTGAAAGGTTGGTAATTGGAACTGGTATTGCCAAGAACACCAAGAGGAAATATTGCTTCATTGTTAAAGTCAGGAAAGTGTCCGACTGAATGACTTGCAAGTATGTGACCCTGATTCTTTACGTAATGAACTTTCGGGATGTTGATCGCATTGTAGAAATCACTCAGAGCACCATCATTCACATAATGTGTTGTGATCAGATAAGTGGAAAGAAGATTGATTCCCTTTTCATAATCCGAATAATATTTCATTGTGTCGAAGGAAGTTGTAGCATCCACATCATGTGTGATCATGACAGTGCTCTTGCTATCGTATAGACTTGTATGAAGATGTGGTAGAAAGGGAACGTGGGAAAGTATCGCAGCTTTTAAGAATAACAGGATAGCATCACTGCTTGGTTCAAAATCATTGCTGTAAGATCGATTAGCTGTGTAATCTCTGTTCTGTTGATTCAGTAAGAACATGTTTTTATAGGTGAATCCCAGAGAGTATGCTTTTCCTTGTCCATATTCATTACGGGTGATAGCGATATTGCCGTTATCATATTTAGCGAGAATACTTGCAGTGGCAACACTGTAATTTCTTGTATTAACAACGGATGTAAATGAGATGGATCCCAGGCTTACAGTTGTTTCCATCGTATCATCAAGCCAACGAAATGCCGGCTCATTCAAGATTGGTTCAAATTTTATTTTGTAGTTGGTGCTGGAATTACTACCTCCATTTAGCCCAAAGGCAGTGTATAAATAGGGATCTCGAACGTAAGGAGAAAACATCACTCCTCCCAGATTCACATACTTGATCAAACTATCTTTCTCCGGAACAGTGAATGTATTTGTTTCTGTCTTGCTGCTTATCATGATAACAGCATATTTTTTAGCTGTATCTACATTACTCGTAACAACAAAATTCAAACCACTTGTTTTTAAAACATATTTCAAGGAAAATAATTCAGCATCATTGGTTTCTGCATTGCGTTGCGTAACATCCAGAATGGCAACTTTTCTGATCAATGAAGAATAAGAAAAATTACAAAAGGATGAAAAAAAGAAGATGAATATTGCAGCGAAAGCTCTCTGGGAAAACATTTTTATCATTGACATTTCTGCCTATCAAATTTAATATTTTATTTCGACAAAACACTGTTTTTCATTGTTAAATAAGCTGTTTTCACGAATGAATATTTAGATGTTTAGATAAAAAAAATCCCGGAAGAATTTCCGGGATTTTTAATTGAATTATGTTAGAACTGTTTTAGGCTTCTTCTTCGATCTCTTCTTTACTTGCCATTAAACGCTCGTATTCTTCTTTGCTTCCTACTACCAGTTTTTCGTAATTACGCAATCCGGTTCCTGCAGGGATCAAATGTCCTACGATCACATTTTCTTTCAGTCCAAGTAGATTATCTACTTTTCCATTAACAGCAGCTTCATTCAGAACTTTTGTTGTTTCCTGGAATGATGCAGCAGAGATCCAGCTGTTGGTTTGTAAAGACGCTCTTGTGATACCTTGTAACACAGGGTTTGCTGTTGCAGGAACTGCATCACGTGCTTCTACAAGTTTTTTGTCTTTACGTTTCAATACTGAATTTTCGTCGCGTAATTTACGTGATGTGATGATCTGTCCACGCTTCAGCTCTTCACTGTCGCCAGGCTCAGTCACAACTTTTTGTCCGTAGATCACATCATTCTGTGTCATGAAATCAACTTTGTTCACCAATTGTTGTTCAAGGAACATTGTATCACCCGGATCAACGATCTCAACTTTTCTCATCATTTGTCTCACGATCGTTTCAAAGTGCTTGTCATTTAATTTTTGTCCTTGTAAACGGTAAACCTCCTGGATCTCATTCACTAGGTATTCCTGAACGGCAGTTGGACCTTTGATAGCAAGGATATCACCAGGACTGATCGCTCCGTCTGATAATGCTTCTCCTGCTTTTACAAAGTCATTCTCCTGAACTAGGATGTGTTTGCTTAAGTTAACAAGGTAGCGACGTTGCTCGCCTGTTTTTGCCTCAACAACAACTTCTCTGTTACCACGTTTGATCTTACCGAAAGTTACGATTCCATCGATCTCACTTACAACTGCAGGGTTACTTGGATTACGTGCTTCAAATAATTCTGTTACACGTGGAAGACCTCCTGTGATATCCCCGGTCTTACCGGTCACACGAGGGATCTTAACAAGTATTTGTCCTGGTTCGATCTTTGCACTTTCATTTACAACGATATGTGCTCCAACCGGAATGTTGTATGTTTTAAGAGCTTTACCAGTTTTATCAACGATAGCCATTGTAGGGCTTAAGGTCTTGTCTTTACTTTCAATGATCACTTTCTCGCGGAATCCTGTTTGCTCATCCGATTCTTCGCGATAAGTAACGTTCTCCTTGATGTTATCATAAGCAACCGTTCCACCGAATTCAGAAACGATAACAGCGTTATATGGATCCCAATCGCAGATCATATCTCCTTTTTTCATTTTCGCTCCTGGCTTGATATACAAGTTGGATCCGTAAGGGATATTTCCGGTTGTTAATGTGATTCCTGTATTTGCATCAACGATCCTCATTTCTGTAGAACGTCCGATCACAATATTGGTTTTCTTTCCTTCCGCTCCAGCTCGCCCAACTGTACGTAATTCATCGATCTCAATGATACCGTCATATTTAGCGATGAGGCTTGAAGATGCTGCAACGTTACTTGCAGTACCACCCACGTGGAATGTACGAAGTGTTAACTGTGTACCTGGCTCACCAATGGATTGCGCAGCAATTACACCAACAGCTTCTCCTAATTGTACAAGGCGTCCGTTGGATAGATTTCTTCCGTAACATTTAGCACATACTCCACTTCTTGATTCGCAAGTGAGTACGGAGCGAATGTCAACTGTTTCAATTGGTGACTTATCGATCGTAGCGGCAATATCTTCTGTGATCACTTCTCCACCACCAACAATAAGTTCGCCGGTTGTAGGATGATACACATCATTTACTGTTGTACGTCCTAGTATCCTGTCATATAATGCTTCAATAACATCATCGTTGTTCTTAAGGGCACTCATGCTTAATCCACGCAGTGTTCCGCAATCACTTTCATTGATGATAACATCCTGTGCAACGTCAACTAAACGACGAGTCAGATAACCGGCATCGGCTGTTTTAAGAGCTGTATCGGCCAAACCTTTACGCGCACCGTGAGTTGAAATAAAATACTCAAGGATGGAAAGTCCTTCACGGAAATTCGATAATACCGGATTCTCAATGATGGATGCTGTGGTGTCACCTGCTTTTTGAGGTTTTGCCATCAGACCACGCATTCCGCTGAGCTGTTTAATTTGTTCTTTACTACCACGGGCTCCTGAATCAAGCATCATGTAAACCGGATTGAATCCTTGTCTGTCTGTGCTTAATTTATCAAGTACCTGCTTGGTAACTTTAGAGTTTGTGTGTGTCCAGATATCAATGATCTGATTGTAACGCTCGTTGTTTGTGATGAAACCAAGGTTATAGTTATTGATAACCTCGTCAACTTGTTCCTGAGCTTCAGCAATGATCTTGATCTTCTCATCCGGAGTTTGGATATCGCCAAGGTTAAAGGATAATCCTCCTTTGAATGCTGTACGGAATCCTAATTCTTTGATATCATCCAGGAATTTGGCAGTAGCTGCCATACCCGTTTTCTTTACTACCATTCCAATGATATCACGTAGTGATTTCTTGGTAAGTAGTTCGTTGATATAACCTACTTCAAAAGGTACGACTGTATTGAAGATCACACGTCCAACAGATGTATCAATGATCTTTGTAACCAATTTGTCTTTTTCTAACGCATTGTTGATCTTGATCTTGATCATCGCATGCAGGTCAACGCTTTTCTCGTTCAACGCTACGATCACTTCTTCTGCACTATAGAAGATCTTTCCTTCTCCTTTCACAGGATCTTTCGGTAAGTTCTTCTTCGATTTGGTTAAGTAATATAAACCGAGTACCATGTCCTGAGAAGGAACGGCAACTGGCGCACCGTTAGATGGATTAAGAATGTTGTGTGAGGCAAGCATCAAGATCTGAGCTTCCAGAATTGCGGCATGTCCCAATGGAACGTGTACCGCCATTTGATCCCCGTCAAAGTCAGCGTTAAAGGCTGTACAAACAAGTGGATGCAATTGGATCGCTTTTCCTTCTATCAATTTTGGCTGGAAGGCTTGAATACCTAATCTGTGTAGAGTAGGGGCACGGTTCAAAAGAACAGGATGTCCTTTCAATGCGTTTTCAAGAATATCCCAAACGATTGGTTCTTTTCTGTCAACGATCTTCTTCGCGGATTTCACTGTTTTCACAATACCACGCTCGATCATCTTACGAATGATAAATGGCTTGAATAACTCAGCTGCCATTTCTTTAGGCAGACCACATTCGTGCAATTTCAATTCAGGTCCTACAACAATTACGGAACGTGCAGAGTAGTCAACACGCTTACCAAGTAAGTTCTGACGGAAACGTCCTTGTTTTCCTTTCAATGAATCAGAAAGAGATTTTAAAGCACGGTTACTATCGGTTTTAACTGCATTTGATTTACGTGAGTTGTCGAACAATGAATCAACAGATTCCTGTAACATACGCTTCTCATTACGTAAGATCACATCCGGAGCTTTGATCTCGATCAATCGCTTCAAACGATTGTTACGGATGATCACACGACGATAAAGGTCATTCAGATCGGATGTTGCAAAACGTCCTCCATCCAATGGAACCAATGGACGTAATTCAGGTGGAATCACAGGAACAACTTTTACGATCATCCACTCAGGACGATTCACTACATTTTGATTTGCCTGACGGAATGCCTCAATTACCTGAAGACGTTTCAAAGCTTCGTTCTTACGTTGCTGTGAAGTTTCGTTTCCGGCTTTGTGACGAAGATCGTACGATAATTCATCAAGGTTCAATCTTGCTAATAAGTCCTGAATTGCTTCAGCTCCCATTTTAGCGATGAACTTATTCGGATCGCTGTCATCCAATGCGCCATTTTCTTTTGGCAAGGCATCAACTGCATTCAAGTACTCTTCTTCAGTCAGGAAGTCAAGATAAGAAATACCGTTTGCCGCAGCAGCTCCTGCATTGATCACCACATAACGTTCGTAGTAAATGATCATGTCAAGTTTCTTCGTTGGCAATCCCAATAAATACCCAATCTTATTTGGAAGTGAACGGAAATACCAGATGTGAGCAACCGGAACCACTAAATTGATGTGGCCCATGCGTTCACGTCTTACTTTCTTTTCCGTTACTTCAACTCCACAGCGATCGCAAACGATCCCTTTGTAACGGATACGTTTGTATTTACCACAATGACATTCGAAATCTTTTACCGGACCGAAGATCCTTTCGCAGAATAATCCATCTCTCTCAGGCTTATAGGTCCTGTAGTTGATGGTCTCTGGTTTCAGAACTTCACCGCTTGATCTGCGAAGAATGGTTTCCGGGGAAGCCAGACTGATCGTGATCTTTGAAAAGTTCGATTTTTGCTTATTATCTCTTCTTAACGCCATTTTTTATATGCTGGTTTTCGTTATTAAAATTATTTAATTCTTGTGCTCAGTTTTAATCCATTGTTATGTCAAGTGCAAGACCTCTTAACTCATGGAGCAATACATTGAATGATTCAGGTATGCCCGGAGTTGGAATGTTCTCTCCTTTTACAATTGATTCATAAGCTTTCGCACGGCCCATTACGTCGTCAGATTTTACGGTGAGTAATTCCTGAAGTACATTAGCAGCACCGTATGCTTCAAGTGCCCAAACCTCCATCTCACCAAAACGCTGACCACCAAATTGTGCTTTACCACCAAGAGGTTGTTGCGTAATAAGTGAATAAGGTCCGATAGAACGAGCATGCATCTTATCATCAACCATGTGACCAAGTTTCAGCATGTAGATGATACCAACAGTTGCAGGCTGATCAAAACGCTCGCCTGTACCACCATCATAAAGGTAAGTTCTACCGTGTTGAGGAAGTCCTGCCTTTTTTGTGTATTCATCTATTTCTTCTACTGTAGCACCGTCGAAGATCGGTGTTGAGAATTTCAGATTCAATTTCTCACCTGCCCAAGCCAACACTGTTTCATAGATCTGACCCAAGTTCATACGAGAAGGTACTCCCAATGGATTCAATACAATGTCAACTGGTGTTCCGTCTTCAAGGAATGGCATGTCTTCTTCTTTCACGATACGGGCAACAATACCTTTGTTACCGTGACGACCAGCCATTTTATCACCCACTTTTAATTTACGTTTCTGTGCGATGTAAACTTTTGCAAGCTGAACAATTCCGGTTGGTAATTCATCACCTACAGTGATCTGGAATTTTTCACGTTTGTATTTACCTAAATAATCATTGAAATGGATCATGAAGTTGTGAAGCAAACGCTCAACTTGTTCGTTCTTGTCTTTATCAGTTGTCCAATTGCTTGGATTCACTTCTGTAAAGTCAATACGCTCAAGTAATTTTTGAGTGAATTTTGTTCCGCGAGGAATAACTTCTTCACCAAGAATGTTTGTCACACCCTGAGAAGTTCTTCCATTCACAAGTACAAAAAGCTTGTCAACTAATTTTAGTTTTAGGTTGTAAACATTTTTCTCCTGATCTGAATCCAGTTTTTCAATAAGTGGTTTTTCTTCCGCTTTTTGTTTTTTATCTTTTACAGCACGAGAGAATAATTTTTTGTCAACAATAACTCCTTTAATGGAAGGAGATACACGAAGAGAAGCATCTTTTACGTCTCCGGCTTTATCACCAAAGATCGCACGAAGAAGTTTTTCTTCCGGTGAAGGATCTGTTTCTCCTTTTGGAGTGATCTTACCGATAAGAATATCACCTTCTTTTACTTCCGCTCCAATTCGGATGATTCCTTTCTCATCAAGATCTTTTGTTGCATCTTCACTTACGTTAGGGATATCCGGAGTCAATTCTTCCATACCACGTTTTGTGTCGCGTACCTCTAATGTATACTCGTCAATGTGAATGGATGTGAAGATATCATCACGTACAATTTTTTCGCTGATCACGATGGCATCCTCAAAGTTGTAACCTTTCCATGGCATGAATGCCACTTTCAGGTTTCTTCCTAAGGCTAACTCACCATCTTGTGTTGCATATCCTTCGCAAAGAACCTGACCTCTTGAAACTTTATCACCTTTCTTAACGATCGGTTTCAAATTCATACAAGTACTTTGGTTGGTCTTTTGGAATTTAGTAAGCTTATACGATTTAACATCACCTTCAAAAGAGATCAATTTCTCTTCTTCGCTGCGATTGTAACGAATGGTGATCGTATTTGCATCAACGTATTCTACTACACCTTCTCCGTCTGCATTGATAAGAACGCGACTATCTTCAGCAACACGTGCTTCAATACCTGTTCCTACAATTGGAGCTTGTGGACGCATTAATGGAACTGCTTGACGTTGCATGTTCGATCCCATCAAGGCACGGTTAGCATCATCATGCTCCAAGAATGGAATAAGGGATGCTGCAATTGACGCGATCTGATTAGGAGCGACATCAATCAAATGTATCTTTTCAGGCTCAAGAACAGGGAAATCTCCTTCGTAACGTGCAGTTACTTTCTTGTTAAGGAAATTACCTTTGTCATCAAGCTTTGAGTTTGTTTGTGCAATATTCTTTTGATCTTCTTCTTCAGCAGTTAAATAAGTGATCGGTTTGTTCACATCCACTTTCGAATTTGTTACAGTTCTGAATGGAGTTTCAATGAATCCGAGTTTATTTACTTTCGCGTAAACACAAAGTGAAGAGATCAGACCAATGTTTGGACCTTCCGGTGTTTCAATGGTACAAAGACGTCCGTAGTGTGTATAGTGAACGTCACGAACCTCGAATCCTGCACGCTCTCTACTTAAACCTCCGGGCCCGAGTGCCGATAGACGACGCTTGTGCGTGATCTCAGAAAGCGGGTTGGTTTGATCCATGAACTGTGATAACTGATTCGTTCCGAAGAAGGAATTGATCACAGAAGAAAGTGTTTTAGCATTGATCAGATCGGTAGGAGTGAAGACCTCGTTATCACGAACGTTCATACGTTCACGAATTGTACGGGCCATACGCGCCAGACCAACTCCGAATTGTGAATACAATTGTTCACCAACTGTACGAACACGACGGTTTGATAGGTGATCGATATCATCAACATCCGTTTTTGAGTTGATCAATTCGATCAGGTATTTTATAATGAGGATCATGTCTTCTTTTGTGAGGACACGGATCTCCATAGGGATGTTCAATCCTAATTTTTTATTGATACGGTAACGACCAACTTCTCCAAGGTCGTAACGTTTATCGGAGAAGAATAATTTGTCGATCACACCTCTTGCAGTTTCTTCATCCGGTGGTTCAGCGTTACGAAGCAAACGATAAATGAATTCGATCGCTTCTTTTTCTGAATTGGTTGAGTCTTTCTGAAGGGTGTTATAGATGATCGCAAAATCAGTTGTATTGATATCTTGTTTGTGAAGGATGATCGATTTCACATCAGCATCAACGATCTGATCAATGTGTTCTTCTTCAAGAATGGTTTCACGATCGAGAATAACTTCGTTACGCTCAATTGAAACAACCTCTCCGGTATCCTCATCAACGAAATCTTCTAACCAGGTTTTAAGAACACGTGCAGCTAAACGACGTCCAACTTCACGCTTTAAACCTGCTTTACTAACTTTTACTTCGTCAGCTAATCCGAAGATCTCGAGGATCTGTTTATCGCTTTCGAATCCGATAGCACGTAATAAAGTAGTAACCGGTAATTTTTTCTTACGATCGATGTATGCATACATCACGTTATTGATATCGGTAGCGAATTCGATCCAGCTGCCTTTGAAAGGGATAACGCGAGCACTGTATAATTTTGTTCCGTTAGCGTGACGGCTTTGTCCGAAGAAAACGCCAGGAGAACGGTGCAACTGAGAAACGATCACACGTTCAGCACCGTTTATAATGAATGAACCTTTAGGTGACATGTATGGAATGGTACCAAGGTACACATCCTGCATAATTGGTTCAAAATCCTCATGTTCAGGGTCAGTACAATAAAGGTACAATTTAGCCTTAAGAGGTACTGAATAGGTTAATCCACGCTCAATACACTCATCAATAGCGTAACGTGGTGGATCGATATAGTAGTCTTTGAATTCAAGCACGAAGTTGTTGCGTGCGTCAGATATCGGGAAATTCTCGGCAAACACCTTGAATAAACCTTCTTTCTTTCTGTTTTCGGGAGTGGTTTCTAATTGAAAGAAATCCTGAAAAGATTTCACCTGAATATCCAAGAAATCGGGATATTCAACCGGGAACTTATTTGACGAGAAGTTAACTCGTTTTTGTTGTTTTGTACTTGCAGCCAAGGTTAAAAAGATTAAATTAATACAATGTTGACAGGCCTATAGTTCCGTTTTTTAATGCAAAAAGAGAAAAGGATCCTCCCCGTTAAGGGAGGATCTTCTTCTAAAAAGCGAGAGCAGTATTATTTAATTTCTGCTTTAGCACCGGCTTCTTCTAAAGCCTTTTTAATTGCTTCAGCTTCTTCTTTACCGATACCTTCTTTCACAGGTTTTGGAGCACCGTCAACTAGATCTTTTGCTTCTTTCAGTCCTAAACCGGTAAGGTCTTTAACTACTTTCACAACACCAAGTTTAGCTGCACCAGCTTCTTTAAGGATAACATCGAAAGTTGTTTTTGCAGCAGCAGCATCTCCGCCACTTGCAGCACCACCACCTGCAACTACTGTTGCAGCAGCTGGTTCAATTCCGTAGTCATCTTTCAGGATTTTAGCAAGGTCCTGTACTTCTTTTACTGTTAAGCCTACTAATGTTTCAGCTATTGATTTTACATCTGCCATTTTTATGGATTTTAAAATTGTTAGTTTTTGTTTTTAATTTTTGTTCATTCACTTTTGTTATGCTGCTGCGTCTTCTCCGCCTTTTTTGTTCTCTAATCCACCGATCACGCGGCTGATTGGAGACTGAAGCAAGAAGATCACATCTGCGATCAATTCGTTCTTAGATTTCAATGAAGCAAGCGATTCAAGGTTGTTATCTCCCAAATAGATCGTTTCTTCAACGTAAGCTCCTTTAAGAGCCGGTTTAGAATCTTTCTTTCTGAAATCCCTGATCAGTTTTGCCGGTGCATTGGAAGTTTCAGAGAACATCAAAGCTGTTTCTCCCTTTAAAGCCGGGATCAACTCAGCCAACTTACTGTCGTTGGCACGCTCAATTGCTTTTTTAAGCAAAGTATTTTTTACAACTGTAATGGATACTTTTTTCTCGAAACAACTTCTACGGAACGCATTCACTTTTTCAACAGTGAGTGTAGAACAATCTGCCAGATAGATCTTGTTGTTGGCATTTAGTTTTTCTACCAACTGGTTGATCATTTCTGTTTTTTCTGATTTATTCATGACTTGTTTTTTTAAGTTTTTGTCTCATTTCTGAAACAGCGTTTTTGTTTAGTTGAATAATTTGGTGTCGATCGCAATTCCGGGGCTCATTGTGCTGCTCATAGTCACCGACTTTACGTAAGTACCTTTTGCAGAACTAGGTTTGAGTTTAAGAACAGTAGTGATCAGTTCATTTGCATTTTCAGCAAGTTGATCGGCATTGAAACTTGCCTTTCCAACTCCTGCATGAATGATTCCTGCTTTGTCTACTTTGAAATCGATCTTTCCGCCCTTCGCGTCCTTCACTGCTTTACCAATGTCCATGGTAACAGTTCCGGTTTTTGGATTAGGCATTAAACCACGGGGACCCAACACACGTCCGAGTGCTCCTACTTTACCCATCACTGATGGCATAGTAATGATCACATCGATGTCTGTCCATCCACCTTTGATCTTTTCAATGAATTCGTCTAATCCAACATGATCAGCACCTGCGGCTTTGGCTTCTGCTTCCTTATCAGGAGTTACAATTGCCAGAACACGCATTGTTTTACCGGTACCGTGAGGTAAGGTAACTGTGCCGCGCACCATTTGATTAGCTTTACGTGGGTCAACTCCTAAACGGATCGCAAGATCCACCGATGCGTCGAATTTAACCGTGGTGATATCCTTCACGATCTTCGCTGCTTCGGCCACGGAGTACTGCTTGTTACCATCGAATTTCGCGATAACAGCTTTTCTTTTTTTAGTCAACGTTGCCATTTGTTAAGCTTTGTTTTTAGCCTGCCAGCCGGCAGGCGGGTTAATAATTGATTTTTCAGAAAGGCTTATTGCCTGTTACTGTGACACCCATGCTTCGGGCTGTTCCTGCAACCATACTCATTGCCGATTCTATTGTAAAGCAATTCATGTCTACAATTTTATCTTCAGCAATCTTTTTCACTTGATCCCAAGATAAGGAACCAACTTTTTTACGGTTACTGGTAGCAGATCCGCCTTTCAGCTTCGCGTGCTCCATGATCTGAACTGCAACAGGAGGACGTTTGATAACGAAATCAAACGACTTATCGTTGTAAACATTGATGATCACCGGAAGAATTTTTCCCGGAGATTCCTGGGTTCTTGCGTTGAACTGTTTGCAGAACTCCATGATGTTTACACCTTTTGCACCTAATGCCGGTCCAATTGGAGGCGAGGGGTTAGCAGCACCACCTTTGATTTGCAACTTTACAATTGCCGATAACTCTTTTGCCATTTTTAGTTTATATTTATTTGTTTGTTTACCAAGGAATCTTTCCGGCCTTAATTACTTTGAGTTGGAAGCAGCAAAGCGTCTCAAAAGGCCTGAGATCAATCCCTTAATTTCTTTATTCCTTTTCTACTTCACCGAAGTTTAATTCTACAGGAGTTTTACGTCCGAAGATCTTCACGGTAACTTTAATTTTCTTTTTGTCTTCCATCACTTCTTCAATGATTCCATTGAATCCGTTGAATGGTCCGTTGATCACTTTCACATTCTCGCCAACAATGTAATTGGTTGATACGGTTCCTTCACTTTCTGTTAACTCGTCAACCTTTCCAAGGATCCTGTTCACTTCGCTTAGACGCATTGGAACTGGTGACCCACCTTTCGTTTCACCAAGAAAACCAATAACTCCTGTTATATTTTTAATGATGTGAGGAATCTCGCCACCCAAAGCAGCTTCGATCAAAACATAACCAGGATAGAATGAGCGCTCTTTGGTGGTTTTCTTACCATTTCTGATCTGAATGATCTTCTCTGTAGGGATCAATACCTGAGATACAAAATCGTTCAGTTTTAAACGGCTGATCTCCATCTCAATATATTGCTTCACTTTCTTCTCCTGCCCGCTGATAGCACGCACCACGTACCATTTTTTGACTGAAGGGTCGATCTTTGTTGTTTGTGCCATGATGTTTACTTAATTATTTCGTAAGCTTGTTTCATTAAGATCTCGAAAAGAAAATCCATTGAGAAAACAACCAATGCGATGATAATGGATGATACCATTACCACAACAGCACTGCTTTGAAGTTCAGGCCAAGTTGGCCAGCTTACTTTATTGAACAGTTCATTGCGTGTTTCCGAAATATAGGTTCCTATTTTACTCATTCTCTTTTAAATTTATGAAGTGAGATCTAAGATTTAAGAAGAGAGAATATTTTCTAGCTTCTTGAATCTGATTTCTTACTTCAGATTTGCACGGGCAGAGAGATTCGAACTCCCATCAACGGTTTTGGAGACCGCTATTCTACCATTGAACTATGCCCGTAATTAATAATTCAAACGGCCACCGTTAGAAACGGCGAAAATGGCAAGCCGTTATGGCTGCCATTCCGCCCTATCTATTACTATGGCTTAGGCTAAGATCTCAGTTACCTGACCAGCACCAACTGTACGTCCACCTTCGCGGATAGCGAAGCGTAATCCTTTATCCATTGCAATTGCATTGATAAGGTTTACAGTGATCGTAACGTTGTCACCAGGTAACACCATCTCACGTCCTGCCTCTAATTCGATCTCTCCTGTAACGTCAGTTGTACGGAAATAGAATTGAGGACGATATTTATTTTGGAATGGAGTGTGACGTCCACCTTCTTCTTTTTTCAAGATATACACCTCAGCTTTGAACTTCGTGTGTGGCTTTACAGAACCCGGCTTACAGATTACCATTCCACGTTTGATGTCCTTTTTCTCAACACCACGTAATAGTAATCCAACGTTATCTCCAGCCTCACCGTAGTCAAGGATCTTACGGAACATCTCCACACCTGTTACAGTTGAAGATAATTTCTCAGCTCCCATACCGATGATATCAACGTTATCAGCTGTGTTGATCACGCCTAACTCGATACGTCCAGTTGCAACTGTACCACGACCAGTGATCGTGAACACGTCTTCAACCGGCATCAAGAACGGCTTATCTTTCTCACGTGGAGGAAGTGGAATGTAACTGTCAACAGCATCCATTAATTCCATGATCTTTCCAACCCATTTAGCGTCTTTGTTAAGTCCACCAAGAGCAGAACCACGGATGATAGGAGTATTGTCTCCGTCAAACTTATAGAATGAAAGTAATTCACGGATCTCCATTTCAACTAAGTCTAATAACTCAGCATCTTCAACCATGTCAACTTTGTTCATGAAAACAACGATACGAGGTACACCTACCTGACGAGCAAGAAGGATGTGCTCACGAGTTTGTGGCATTGGTCCGTCAGTTGCAGCAACAACAAGAATTGCTCCGTCCATCTGTGCAGCTCCTGTAACCATGTTCTTAACATAGTCAGCGTGGCCTGGACAGTCAACGTGCGCATAGTGACGTTTTTCAGTTGCATACTCCACGTGTGAAGTATTGATTGTAATACCGCGTTCTTTTTCCTCAGGAGCGTTGTCGATCGATGAGAAATCGCGTACATCAGCTAATCCTTTTTCAGCTAAAACTGTAGTGATAGCAGCGGTTAGTGTAGTTTTTCCGTGGTCAACGTGACCAATTGTTCCAATGTTCACATGTGGTTTGGAACGGTCGAATTTTTCTTTTGCCATAGTTGTTTATTTTTCTTGTTTGTTTTATTTTATATTAATTAAAATTATTCTATTCATTTTTTTGATCGGTTCACTGCAACATTTTGTTTGCAATGGCCATTTCAACACCTTTTGAGCTGTTGAGCAGGATTGAACTGCCGACCTCTTCCTTACCAAGGAAGTGCTCTACCACTGAGCTACAACAGCTTATTTTGAAGCCGAATCTATTCCGATTTTTCAGATAAGATCCTTATTCAATTCTGAATTCCTGTGATAAAGCACCAAATTCAATTTTCAAACCCATCATATAAAGAACTTACTTTCTTATACACGAAAAGTCCCTCTATTTTGGGGACTTCCGGAATCAGAAACGCCGTGATACACAAGCTTTTCTGTTTTCCGTCCCACACAAGGTGGGTATGTGATAATCAACTACACACAATCTCTATCTCAACTTCAACGATCTTTCTCACTTTGGAGCGGAAGACGGGTCTCGAACCCGCAACCTCCAGCTTGGAAGGCTGGAGCTCTACCAATTGAGCTACTTCCGCTTTTCATTCACCAGTCTAAATATAAAGGACAAGGTCAATGTTTTAGCTATATACCGGCGCATTGTTTCAACCTATTCTGAAACATTGTGGCGGCCTTGTGGGGTAAGATGGATTCGAACCACCGAAGACGAAGTCAGCAGATTTACAGTCTGCCCCATTTGGCCACTCTGGTATTACCCCTGGTACAAAAGAGCCGAAGAAGGGACTCGAACCCCCGACCGCCTGATTACAAATCAGGAGCTCTACCAGCTGAGCTACTTCGGCTTTTTTATAATGACAAAGAACTACCCGTAAAAATTGGGATTGCAAAGGTAATAATACTTTTGAAACATGCAAAAATTTATTGATGTTTTCGGGCTAAATTTCCAGGAAATTTGCCTTGGGGTGATTTTTAAGATAGAATTCTTAATTCTGAAGGCAGGTAGTTGTTGAATCTACGATCCAGAACCTTGCCCCAACCAATTCCTAAGCCCTTGTATTCCAGTAAGGAAAATCCGCGTAAAGGAGATTGAACCTTTAGTTCCTGTTTTCGTAGATAGATCAGTGCATCTTCTTTATTCAAATTGATTTTTTGGTTATGAACGGCATTGAAACTTAATGCAAGTTCGTGATTCGGTATGATGTCATTTCCTTTCATTTCACCAAGACAAACACCAGCTTTTTTAAGATACAAATTGCTTCCCCATACAAATGAGAGTTTTTCAAATTGTTGAGGTAAAAAGTGGAAAAACTCACCGAATTTTACGATTTCGCCCTGTTTTTCGGGAAAATAGCACTGATATGGAGAATTTTTAACAAAATTGTTTTGCTTTTTGTTCTGTTTTCTTGTTCTTTTAACATTCCCAGATTCCTTTTTTCGGAGCAAGGCACAAAAAAATCCTTCTGACTTTGTTCTATGGGGATAGAATCTATACCCTAACTCGGTCTTTACTATTCCCCATTCAGGCCGGACCTCAATTTCTTTTAATTCAAAATCTAGTTCTTTTATCATCCATTCTACATTTGACTCATTCTCCTCAAAAGAATAAGAACATGTGCTGTAGAAGAGATAGCCACCATCTTTTAACAACGAAATGGAATCGCTTAGTATTCGCTTCTGACGTGAGGCACAGAAACTAACATTTTCTTCACTCCATTCCTGAATGGCGTCTGGCTGTTTTCGAAACAAACCACTTCCACTACAGGGGGCGTCTATGATCAAAAGATCGATCTCGCCACTTAGAACTTCGAGATCTTTCGGGTCATTATTGATCACCAAAGAATTGTCGGCCCCCCATTTGTTCAAGTTTTGAACCAACGTGGCAGTTCTGGTTTTGATAACCTCATTTGAAATAAGCAAACCCTTGTTTGATAAGAATGAACTGAGAATAGTGCTTTTTCCTCCCGGTGACCCACAAAGGTCCATGGCAATAGGATCTGCCGGCAAATCCTTTATCGTTTTTAATGCCCACTCCAGAAACATACTTCCTGCTTCCTGTACATAATAGGCTCCGGCATGAAATAATGCATCATGAGTAAAAGAGGGCCTTTCATTTAGATAGAAGGAATTTTCACACCAATCAATTTTATTTGCGAGTAAGAGATCCATTTCGCAGTTCTTGAATGGATTGAGCCGGATACTCACGGGAACTTCTTGTTGATGTGCAGCAATGAAATCTTCCCGGTCAAATCCTTCAGAACCTTCCAGTTCATTCAATAGTGATGTGGGAATTTCAATCATTGAAATTGTAATGAATAACCTTATTATTTCTCCCTTTGGAAAGAATAATTGCAAAGTAATAAATAAATTAGCACTTTAATGAGAAAGCTGGTTAATATCACACCTTTTGTTGCGCTGGAGAAAATGAAAAACTGGTGTGCATATCAGGAAAGAGCGCAATGGGATGCGCGTCAAAAACTTTTTTTATTGGGGATAAAAGGTGAAGTAGCTGAGAATATAATCACAACACTTATTGAAGAGAATTTTTTAAACGAGGAAAGATTTGCTCTATCATTCGCCAGAGGAAAAATGAGAATTAAACAGTGGGGGAAGCAGAAAATTAGAATAGAACTTAAAAAGCATGGAATTAGTGAAACGTGCATGAAGAAAGCTTTGAAAGAACTGGAAGATGATGAATATGCGAAAGTGTTGGATCAAGCAATTGAGAAGAAGATACGCCTTTTGAAAGTAGGAGATAAGCGGACAAACTTTTACAAGATCGTCAATCATTTATTAAGCAAGGGCTTTGAAAAGGATTTGGTGGTTGAGCGTTTAAATGTAATTTTGAAAACAGAATACGAAAATTGATTTATGAATCTGGATCTGAAAAATAAAAGAGCTATTGTTTGTGGTAGTACACAGGGAATTGGACTCGCAGTTGCTAAAGAACTTGCACAGCTGGGTGCGAATGTTACGTTGATCGCAAGAAATGAACAACTATTGAAGGTGGTTAAAAGTGAACTCTCTGTATCACAGAATCAACTTCATTCGTATTTGTGTGCTGATTTCAATGATCCGGTTAAACTGAAAGAGCTGGTGGAAAATTTCATTCAGCGTAGTGGTCCTGTTAATATATTGGTGAACAATACAGGTGGTCCAGCATCGGGACCATTACTTACCTCAAAACCGGAAGATTTTCTGAACACATTCAACCAACATTTGATCTGTAATCACATGTTGGTTCAGGCATGTGCAGAGGGTATGAAAAATTCCGGATACGGGCGCATAATAAATATAATTTCAACCTCAGTAAAAGCACCACTTCCCAATTTAGGAGTAAGCAACACCATTCGAGCCGCAGTAGGCAATTGGGCCAAGACCCTAGCCAATGAATTAGGAAAAAGCAATATTACTGTTAATAATGTGCTTCCGGGGGCTACCATGACCCAACGTTTATCATCAATCATCGACGCTAAATCAGCCCGCACAGGGGAGTCTCTCGATAAAATAAAGAAAGAAATGATCGGTGAAATTCCTTTAGGCAGGTTTGCTGAGGCCAGTGAGGTTGCGGCTGCTGTTGCTTTTCTTGCCTCCCCGTCAGCCGCTTATATTAATGGGATTAATCTGCCCGTGGACGGTGGGCGGACTCCAAATTTATAGTATTAACACCCTGCTGTTATTAAATGAAGGTTTACGTGCTGAAAGCCACTGCTTTATGCTGGTATTTTAGCGGTTATGATAAAATACCTCTTTATTCTAGTTAACTCCATCACTTTATTCATTTACAGTTTGCTTGGTGGTGACAATCCAATTTCAATAGCGAATAACATCCCAAAAAACCTGAAACCAGGTCAGGAAATTCCTATCGAGATCAAAGTTACGAAAGGAAGCATGAGTGGATTTGCAAAATTGCAATTGGATCTTCCGGAAGGACTTTCTATAAAAGAAGGCGACAGTCGTGGGGCTAACTTTAATTATTCTGAAGGATTGGCGAAATGGGTATGGTCGAATCTTCCGACAGATGAAAATTTAGTTGTGAAGTGTACTTTAATTGCTTCTACAAGTTTTAACGGGACAAAAACAATAGGAGGAAAATACTCTTACGTTGAGAACAACGGAAAAAAAGTAGTTGAAATGCTGCCGGTGGAAATAACATCCGGTGAAGGAAGTCCGGTGGCATCGGAAACACCTACAGTTTCGAATGCGGGCAGTGGAACTGTTGCTGTTACTGGAAACACGACCACATCGGATTCAAACAGTGAACCCGAAGGAGAAATTTCTGCGAAACGCACAATTACACCAGGAGCAAATGAAGGTGAATATATCATTGAGTTAAAAATAAGCAAACTCATGACAAAAGGTTTTGCACGTTACAGTGATGATATACCTTCTGAGGTAACAGCGAAATCGATCAAAACGGAAGGGGCTTCTTTCTCTGTATCGGACGGAAAACTGAAGTTTGTTTGGGTTGCAGTTCCAAATCAGGAGTTTCTTGATATTTCTTATACACTAATTGGCGTAAAGAATCAACTACAACTTAATGGAGAATACTCGTATCTCGAACAAAATCAAAGTAAGACATTCAATCTTAAACCCGAGATGATCGGTTCTGGAAATGCAGTTGCGGTGAATTCAAACACAAGTTCTGAAACGCCAAGCGTAAATACAGAAACGAAAACAAATACACCGGAAACGAATACAGTTACTGAAACGCCAACGGTTGCGTTAACTCCAACTGAAAACCCTGTGAATACAAATACTGAAACACCAAATACCAATACTCAAGTTGCAGTAACTCCAACTGAAAATCCGGTGAACGAAACACTGCCTAAATCCGAGGGAAACATCAATTATTATGTTCAGATCGGAGCCTTTACGAATGGAAATGTGGATGCCCGTCGACTTGCTAAAAAGTTTTCCATTAGTGAAAATATCAAAAGTGAAATGGCAGGAGGATTCTCTAAATTCATGGTAGGTAATCACGCCGAATACAAAAATGCAAGGGACCATAGGGAAAAAATGAGAAATAGTAACAAGATCGCTTCTGCCTTTGTTGTGGCCTATAACACTGGCAAAAGAATCACTGTTCAGGAGGCATTAATGATCAGTAATCAGAAGTGGTACAGATAGTTTTTTTTCTTATCTTTACCTAATTGAACTCTCGATGAAGAAACTAATACTTTTTGCATTATTTTTAGTTTCTGTTACTGTTAAGTCGCAAACAGATACTTCTTCTTTGGACAAACTGACGCCTGAGGAATTGCAACAGTATTACATCAATGAAAAACCACCTTATTCAACCTTTAAAGGGCCAGAAAAAGTAGGCGACTCTTTATTCAATATTCTCAATCCTCAAGTAATTCCAACTCAAACTGTGCATGCTGATGCTCTTTATAGGGAAGGTGCAGAAGCTGATAGGTTGAAGAATGCTTTTCAGGACAGCATCAATCGTGCGGATTACAAAATGAAACCCAAAGTAGGAATAGGTATGGGACGACTTGCCTTCTATGGCGATCTGTATGAGAAGAGATTTCAATCACCTCTCACTTCCAGAATGGCATACGACCTCAATGTTTCACAAAGGCTCACGCGCTATCTGCAACTCAATTTTAATGTCATGTTCGGTAAATTGGGCGCAAATGAATACAAAGTTAACCGTCAGGAAAATTTTCAATCAGAGATTCGTGCAGGAGGAGTTAACCTAATGTATGATTTTGGAAATTTCATGCCGGATAAATATACTTTCAGGCCATTTGTAAGTTTAGGCGTTACAGGTTTCGAGTATTTAAGTAAAACGGATCTAAAGGACAAAGACGGAAATACTTATTATTATTGGAGTGATGGAAGTATTAAGAACATGGCAGAGGGAGCTCCTGGTGCGCAGTTCGCAAAAGACATTCGTCGTGATTATACCTACGAAACCGACGTTCGTGAAAGAAATATTGACGGTTTCGGACAATACAGAGAGTCAGCTTTTGCGTTTCCTGTTGGTATCGGAGCGATCGCTAAAGTTACAGATCGGGTTGATTTGAAACTGAATTTCTCACTCTTTATAAGCACAACGGATTATATTGACGGAGTAACTAATAAAAGTATAGGAGATAGAACCGGAAACAAACAAAAGGATAATTTCACCTATACATCTTTTGCTTTGCAATACGATCTAATTGCTAAAACAAGAGAGAAAAAGAAATTGGCAACAGATACACTTAATTCCGCATTCTGGCTTGCAATGGATACCGAAGACAGGGATAAAGACGGTATCATTGACATGAAAGATGATTGTCAGGGAACACCTGAAGGGGTTAAAGTTGATGAAAAAGGTTGTCCGCTTGATGATGATAAGGATGGAGTTCCGAATTTCAGAGATGATGAATTAGCCACAGCGAAGGGAACCCCGGTGAATGAAAAAGGTGTTGGACAAACAGATGATTATTGGAAGAACTGGTATGATGATTATATGAATGATACCACGGGAGCCGGGGTTGAAGTTGAATATGTTGGAAATGCATTGGCAATGGATCAGAAGAAGAATTTGCTCGACTTGAAAAAAGATCTTTACACCGTAGAACTTGCTCGCTATAATGGAACCATTCCTTCCGATGAAATGTCAATGCTATTAAGTATTGGTGATATTAAATCGGCAACATTGGATGATGGAACCACTGTTGTTTACACTGCTGGAGAATACAGGAAAATCAAGAATGCAGTTAAACGTCGTGATGAGTTTAAGAATGAAGGCCTGAAGAGCGCAGGTATTTCTAAGATTAAAGGCAAGAATATCATTCAGCTTTCGGAAGAAGAGATTCTAGCCCTACTGAAAAAACAAGGGGATGATGAGTTGAAAGCAGGAAACAACGGAACACTTGCATTGAATAGTGGTACCGGAACTGCTAATAATGGAACTACTGCCGTGAATAATGGAACGGCTGCAGTCAACAATGGAACTTTGGCAGCGAATAATGGTACTTCTTCTGTGAATTCAAATACTGCTTCTTCAGGTACAGGCACACTTTCTGATGGAGGTTCAGTCAATGATGAGGCGTATGACAGATCACAGATCGTTTATCGCGTTCAATTAGGTGCCTTTAAGCACAGAATCTCAACTCAGGTATTCAATACAAATGCAGGAGTTCTGGAATTGAAGACGGGTGACAACACGTATCGTTATGTAACCAAAGGGTACAAGACAATTGAGGAAGCTGCGGCTACTCGTGCAGATCTGGTGATTCAAGGTTACAGTGATGCCTTTGTAACAGCTTATAAGGATGGTAAAAGGATTCCGATGAATCAGACAAAAGCTACTGTAGAAAAATCGTACAAGGAAGATCTCAGTGAAAATAAAATGTTCAGTTCGGTAGATAAAAAATTGGTCTCGTTCAGAATACAATTAGGAACTCCTAAAAAATCTTTTGCAGAAAAATCGATGGATGATCGCGTAAAAGACCTTATCGGAATAGAAAAGCAAACTACAAGTTCAGGTACAATTCGCTATGTCTTCGGAACCCACAATGCAATGGATGCCGCTGAAAAATCAAGAAAGGAACTTGAGGCAAAAGGATTTTCTGACGCATTCATAATCGCAACCTTTAAAGGACAGATCATTTCCATTCAAGAAGCAATGGAGTTGTTGAAATAGATCTTGCTGCTATTTACCCACTAAGTTTCTCGCCCTTTATTATTTCAATTTCTTATGAAATTTTACTGCTTTAATTTATCGGAGATTGATAGGAAACTAAGTTGTCTGTGTATGGAAATGAATGCAATTCATCGATGATTATGCTTCATTCGACGAAGATATAATTTCGATGATTCCATCGAATTCTTCGATGGAACTGCTAGTAAATGCATTTAAGATTGATTAGTTTTAATAGCTTGAAAATTAAGTCCTTAATACTAATTCTCCTACTCAGCTTCCAGGCACTTTTATTTTCACAGGCTCCAAATTATAGTTGGGCAGCGAATAACAGTTCTACCGGAAGAGAGATCGCCTACTCCTTAGCAGTAGATTCAGTCAATAAATTTATCTATTCAAGCGGATACATTGAACAAAGCGCTGCATTTCCAGGTTTGAATGCTGCTGATATGAATTTCGGAACAGGCAATGGAAATAAGGACGGCTACATTGCCAAGCATGATTTTAATGGAAATTTAATTTGGGTTGTTAATCTCGGTTCAGTAGGTGATGATGAGGTTAGATCGATCGCTCTTGGAATAGATGGAAATATTTATGCTACAGGAATTTGTCAGCAAACCGGGGTTTGGTTCAAATCAATTGGTTCACCGAACTACACTCTTACACCGAATTCGAATAATGTAGATGTGTTTGTAGCAAGCTATACTTCAAACGGAAGAATTCGCTGGGTTCGACGTGGTGGCGGAATTGCTAATGATTTCGCTCATTCGATAACAACAACAAAGAATTCTGTCGTGGTGATGGGTACCTACAAGAACGCTGCAAGTTTTGGTCCTTACAACACAACAAATCTATACAATACAGTTCATAATCATTTTATAGTTTCCTATAATTTCAGTGGAAATGAATTATGGCTTACAGAAGCAAAATCTGACAGTGATGATGGTATGAATTCTACTTTCATCTATCAGCATTCCAAAATCATTTCTGCCAATGATACAATTTATTTGATTGGAGAAATGGGTGGAAATAACATGACTTTCATTAATAGCAATGGCACTCCGTTTGGGACTATACTCACAAATAGCGGAGCCATCTCAAATATTTTTTACTCAGCGCTATCAGTAACGGGTAATTGGATTTGGACACAACAAGTTGATGCAAGTGTTGAAAATCCTCAGTTAGGTTTTGGCATAACAGCTGATTGTGCCGGCTTGTATATTTCAGGTGCCGTGCATCCTGCGGCAACTTTCCCCTCAGGCTATAGTCTGAATTCTGTAGTACATGATGTTCCTTTTATGGCAAGGTGCTCGCATGCAAATGGAATTGATTCCTGGGTTCGTTATTGGACACCATCATCAAAAGTAAATCATGAAGATATTGCTCAATGTGTTTTTGCTGATAACAAAGGCTATATCTATGTTGCCGGCAATTATCGGTCCACTAATTTTTTTGCGCCGGTAGGTGATCTAGGAATTGCAAATGGAACAGAAATGTTTCTTGCAAAGTATCAAAATGATGGAACTTTTCTTTGGGTTCAATCTTTAGTTGGTTCCAATAATAATTACATACATGATCTTAAATGTACTGATTCAAAGGTGGTGATGTGCGGTCATTACATTAGTGACATAACTATACCAGGCCTATCACAAATCATCGGTCCTTCAGATGAAAATATTTATTTAACGCTAGGCAACTTAAATTTGAACCCACAATTCTGCAATTGTTGTCTCAATCCTCCAACGATCGCATTAACCTCTCCTGATCAAAGTATTTGTGCAGTTAACTTAACAACAATAAATGCCAATTCCCCGATCGTAGGACTAGGAGCATGGTACAAGGTGGAAGGAGGAAATTCAAATGGTAGTGGAATCCTTAGCAATTCAATTATTCCATCCAATACATTAACCGGACTCACACCCGGAAATAATATTTTCAACTGGGTTATTTCCAATGGTTTTTGTAATCCAACAATGGATTCCATCAGTGTGAGTATTTATGCTATGCCTTCACTTGCAAATGCCGGAGCTAATCAAACCATTTGTGCAACTTTCACGAACATGGCTGCCAATACACCAACTGCAGGTATAGGCACATGGACGGTTCTGAGTGGGAATGCCAGTATTGTGTCTCCGAATTCACCCACTACTTCGATAACGTCTATTGGCGTTGGAACTAACGTTCTGCAATGGACCATCGCTAATGGCGTTTGTCCTTCTTCTTCAAGCACTTTAGAAATCTTACGTGATGATTTCCCAAGTCTTTCTATTGCCGGGCCTGATCAAACAATTTGTGTGACTACAGCGACAATGGCAGCAAACATTCCAACTGTAGGAATTGGAACATGGTCACTTATTTCAGGCTTAGCCTCCATCGTTTCTCCTAATTCCCCATCAACAGAACTAACCTCAGTTGGACTGGGAACAAATGTGCTTGAATGGGTCATAAGCAATGGAGTTTGCAATCCGCCTAGTGCTAGTACAGTTACAGTTATTCGTGAGGCTCCACCCAGTATTGCAGCAGCAGGGATAGATCAAACCATTTGTGCAGTTTCTTTTTCATTAAGTGGCAATACACCAACTGTTGGTGTGGGTACTTGGTCGCTCCTCTCCGGAGGTGGATTCATTGTCAGTCCCAACTCTCCAACTTCTGCAGTTACCTCACTGAGTGTTGGTACGAATGTTTTTGAGTGGACCATTGCGAATAGTTGCAGTTCTAGTTCAAGTACTGTTGCTGTTACCCGTGATGACTTCCCAACAGTTGCCCTAGCTGGATCTGATCAAACGATTTGCGTAGGTACTTCAAGTGTATCCGCGAATATTCCTCTTGTTGGGACCGGAATGTGGAGTCTCGTCCTTGGAACATTATCCATTAACACTCCTTCGCAATTTACAACAGCATTAACTTCTATAGCCGTGGGAACAAATATTGTTCAATGGAGTATAACAAATGGTGTTTGTCCTCCAAGTGTAAGTAATGTTATTGTGCAAAGGGATGGCTTACCTTCACTTTCGATTGCCGGCCCGTCTATGCAGATCTGCTCTACAAGTACCATTATGACCGGAAATACCCCTACTGTCGGAATAGGTACCTGGTCTGTTCTTTCCGGATCTGCCACGATTGTTTCTCCGAATTCTCCAACGACTCAACTCACTGCAATTGCAGTTGGCACAAACATACTTCAATGGAGTATTTCAAACGGGGTATGTTCTCCACCCAACGTCAGCACTGTAATGATCGTGCGAGATGACTTTCCAATACTCGCTAACGCCGGATCTGATCAAACGATATGTTCAACCACCGCGATCTTAGCAGGAAATACTCCTACTCTTGGAACAGGATTATGGACCTTACTTGCCGGTAGTGCAAATATTGTCTCTCCGAGCTCGCCAAACTCATTGCTTACAGCTGTCGGTGTGGGAACGAATATTTTTCAATGGAGCATTACATTCGGCAGTTGTTCTCCAAGCACCAGTACTGTTCAAATAATTCGTGATGATTTTCCTACGATGGCAAATGCCGGTCCGGATCAATTGATTTGTTCCCCTACTTCTGTGATGAGTGGAAACACGCCAACGGTTGGCATAGGAACTTGGAGTGTACTCAGTGGGTCTGCAAATTTTGGCACCCCTAATTCTCCAATCAGTAATGTCAATTCGATAAGTGTCGGAACTAACGTTCTTCAGTGGTCAATCGTCAATGGTTCTTGTCCTCCAAGTACCAGCACCATGATAATTGCGCGAGATGATTATCCAACAAACGCATTTGCCGGAGCAGATCAGATCATCTGTTCTTCAACCGCAACAATGACGGGAAATACACCTACATTGGGCATAGGAACTTGGTCAGTTCTTTCCGGTTCTGCAAATATTGTTGCACCGAATTCACCAATTACAGAATTAACGGCAATTGGTATCGGAACAAATATACTTCAATGGGACATTAGCTATGGTGTATGTCCTCCGAGTACCAGTACAATGATGGTTCTTCACTATGACCTTCCTTCCGTCTCGATGGCTGGTATTTCGCAGACTGTTTGTAGTTTTTCTGTTGCTCTTGCTGGAAATTCTCCAACGGTCGGTACTGGAACCTGGTCATTGATCTCAGGTGGAGGCGTGATCGTTTCTCCAAATTCCCATTCTAGTGCAGTTGTTTCTTTAAGCACCGGTATCAATATTTTTGAGTGGACGATCACAAACGGGGTTTGTCCGCCAAGTAGCTCTACAGTTAGTGTTGAAAAAGAGGATTCTCCAAGTTTAGCAATTGCAGGCACGCTTTCACCTGTTTGTTCCTCTTCAATTCTATTAAGTGGTAACACCCCTACACAGGGCGTTGGTTCATGGTCGGTTATCTCTGGTTCTGCCCTTATTTCAAATTCACTTTTACCTAACGCCTTGTTAACTTCAATCGGTGTTGGTACCAATATTCTTCAATGGAGTATTTCATTCGGTACTTGTCCTCCTAATACAAGTACTGTAATGGTTATTAGAGATGATCTTCCCACAAGTGCAGTAGCGGGAAATGATCAGATACTTTGTGGTAAGGCATATTCATTTTCAGCTAATGTTCCGTTTGTTGGAACAGCCTCCTGGTTACCGATCGGAAGCGCACCCGCACCGTCAAGCCTTTTCAGTTCACAAAGTACTGTGAGCTTCATGAATGAAGGAGTTTTCAAATATGTGTGGAAAATTCAAAATGGTGTGTGTCTACCAAGTGCCGATACAGTTCAGCTTACTGTTTATTTTGTTCCGTCAATGCCCAATGCGGGACAAGATCAGGTGATTTGTGGAACTTCCACTTCGCTTGCCGCTAATCAGATCTCAGTGGGTACTTCTTTATGGATAAGTCTGGATCCTGGAGCAACAGTTAATTCTCCTACATACAATCTTTCATCTGTCACATTCACTTCTCAAGGCGACTGGAAATTTGTATGGAAGGCAATGAATGGAATTTGTCCTGTGCTTTCTGATACCGTTCTCATTAAAAATTTCTTATTACCGTCTGCAGCAAATGCTGGAAATGATATAGTTTCTGATAATAGCACTACGAAACTGAATGCGGAAGTTCCTTTGATAGGTATTGGTAAGTGGAGCACTACAAGCAATGATTGCGAGATCACCAATTCATTCGACCCTAAATCTTTGTTCAGCGCAAATGGAGAAGGGATCTATCATCTTTTATGGACAGTCTCAAACGGAACCTGTCCTGAAAGTACAGATGAGCTGACTGTCGAGATCCGAACTTCTGTGATCCCTGAGATCATTACACCGAATGGTGATGGAAGCAATGACTTCCTTGAATTTAAAAATCTTAAGAGAGAAAAGGATGTTAAGTTGATCATATTCAACAGATGGGGAAATATTGTTTTTAAAAGTGAGGATTATCGGAGTGAATTCAATGGAATAGGCAAGGATGGTGAAAAACTTCCGGATGATGCTTATTTCTATATTCTTGAGTATTCAGGAAATAAGATCAGCAAGAACCTGATAATTAAAACAAGTCAATGAGAATAAGTTTGCTATATATTCTGATTGTAATGAGTTCAAACTTGTTTGCTCAGCATTATCCATTGAGCACTCACTATGTTGTGAATGGTGCAGTTATCAATCCTGCCTATGCAGGAAGAAATGAAGTTTTGGATGTTACACTTGCTCACAGAAGACAGTGGGTTGGAGTGAATGGCTCCCCCGTAAATACATGTTTCTCTATCAATGCTCCGATGAAAAGAAAGCAACTCAACCTCGGATTATCTTTACTTGATGACAGGATCGCGGTTTTGAGCAAGCAACTTTTCAATGTGATGTTTGCTTATCGTTTGAAAGTTAACAAACTGAATATTGCTTTTGGCATTCAGAATGGTTTGTTGATGGAGCGATCGAATCTTCAGTCTCTGGCAAAAAATGATGCGCAGGATAATGTGATCACATCAAATACTCCCAATAGAACAGGGTATGTTGCAGGAAGTGGTATTTACATTCATGATCGCCATTTTTTCGCAGGAATTTCAATGCCTTACATGATCAATACTTTGAGTTCCGGGTCTTTTAAAGATTCTCCATTCATATGCAATGCAGGATATTACTTCAGGCTAAATTCCAATAACATGATCAGAGTTTCAGCGCTTGGAAGAACTGTGCTTGGTACATCCAGTCAGCTGGAAGGTGGAGCGACTTATTATTTTAAAGAAGATCTTGGCATTGGTTTGAATTATCGTTCTTCCAATTCTTTGATAGGGACAGTTGAATTAGGAATAAATAAACAGGCCCGGATCTATTATGCCTATGATTATGGAACCGGAGATCTAAAAAAATTCAGCAACGGCAGTCATGAGATCGCTATAAGATATTATTTTGGTTATTACACTAAGGCTACTAATCCTCGTGACTTTCGATAGGCGATACTCTATATTCTTGCTTTATATTTTTGTTCTCTCCGGATCAATTGTATTTGCTCAAAAAGGATTAGGTTCTGAATCCGGTTACCTTCTTAATAGAGTGAAAGGGATCTCAGGTTCAGCTAATGATTATTCCCCTTTTCTCTATAAAAACACCTTGCACTTTGTCAGCGACCGTTCAACTGATAACCCGGTGAAGTATTTTAATGAGAGGAATGAAAAGCCACTAACACTGCTCTACAAATGTGAAGTCACAGAAGGTAAGCTTAAGGGAAAAGTGACTGCTGCCGGAGATTTTTTCAGTGATATGGAGTATGCCGGTCCTTCCTGTGAAACAGATTCATTCCTCTATATAACTTCAAACAAAAAACCTGCCCATGGAAAGAGTAATTCAAAACGTCCATTGGAGATACGACAAATAAAAAAGAATTCAGGCCCGAATGTGATTTCAGAATCTCTTTATCTTGATCTGGCTGATTCAGTTTCATTGGGTCATCCATGTGTTATTAATGACACATTGATGTTTCTTACAATGAATACTCCCCATGGAAATTCAGATCTGATGCTATGCCGAAAATTGAAAGGAATGTGGACAAAGCCAAAAAAGTTGCGGGATGGAATCAATTCCCCTTCCAATGAAATGTTTCCTTATTATTCAGCGCCATTCCTTTATTTTTCATCGGACAGACCTGGTGGTAACGGAGGACTTGATATTTATATTATCGATCTTTCTGATAATAAAACATTGCCGGTCTTACTGGCCCCCCCATTAAACTCAGCCTTTGATGATTTTGGAATTTGCAGTAATAATATGCTCAGTTCCGGCTATCTCAGCTCGAACAGGAATGGCAATGATGACATTTATTATTTTCAGCTTGATTTCCCGAATTTTACAGAGTGCAGGCCGGTACTCAGCAACACCTATTGTTTTACATTTTATGAAGAAGCAACGGTTTCAACAAAGGACACATTGACTCTTTCTTATCAATGGAGTTTTAGCGACGGAACAAAAGTAAAAGGACTTGAGGCAGAACATTGTTTTAAGAAAGAAGGCACATATGATATTGAATTGAATATTCTGGAAAGAGCCAGTGGTGAAGTATTCATGAATCAGCTTAAATTCACAATGGACATCAAAACAGTGAGGCAGCTTTTTATAGATGTGCCTGATACATTTCATGTAGATGATGTGATTTCTTTTGATGCATCACTTTCTAATCCCGATAGTTTTGAAGTAAAAAGATATTACTGGGATTTTGGGGATGGGACAAGATCATTGTATCAAATCCCTACTCATAAATATTCAAAAGCAGGAACCTATGTTGTGACGCTTGGAGCCACAGGAATCTACCAAGGCAAAGAGGTTAAAAAATGTGTCACCAGGAAGATCACTGCTGTAACGAAGAAAAAAGAGAAAGTGTACTCATTAGTAAGACCAATTCTTCCGGGTGTAACTTCTGCAATTGCATTAAGAAGAATTGACAGCATCTACATTGCAGATATTGCAGCGAAAAGAAAAAAGTTGAGTCCAAGTGCTGTAAAAAAAGAAAATAGTAACGGAAAGGTGATTGGTAAGGGAAGTAAGAAGCCGGGTATTATTCCGGAATTAAGGCCAGATGACCCATATTTGATCGCCAAAGATATTTTTGGGGTGCAATGGAGGGATTCCTTAACGAATTATCGAGTGCATTTAGGTGCGTCAAAAGTTCATTTATTACCGAATGATCCTGCATTCAAAGGACTGGAAAATATCAGTGAATTTCTCGTGAAAGATCAATACCATTACTTTTATGGAAAAGCAAGTGAGATCAATGGTATCATTCCTTATTACAAAGATGCCAAGGAGAAAGGATTTGATAAATCAGAAGTGGCACTTTTTCAGAGTGATGTTTTCATGTATGATGAAAAGTCTGGAAAATTTGTCAATACCTACGATACATTGGGATCTGAAGTGATCATGACCTTTTACTTTGAATCCAATTCCAATCAAGTGAATAAGGAAGACGAGAAGAAACTTGCTGATCTCATCAATAGATCCACAAAAAATGAAATAAAGAAATTGATACTGAAAGGTTATTCGGATCCGGTTGGAGATAAGATGGAGAACATGCGATTAAGTCGAAAAAGAGCTTTGGCCGTAAAAGAGATCATAGACAGCAAAAAGTCGAATGATATACGTATTTTGTACTACGGAGATACAAAGAGTGTGAATGCAAATGACGAGGATTTCCTGATGTATAACCGTAGAGTTGAATTAATTAAATTGAAATAATGAAAATCATAAGCAGAGTCCAGTATATTTCCTTGTTCACAATGGTTTGTCTGAACAATCTTTTTTCTCAGCCATTACCTTCAGAAGATGAGAGTATACCTTTTGTTGTAACATTCAGTAAAGGCGCTTCACTAAAATATGGAGATGATGATTTTACTCAGACTTTCTTTTTTGTGATTCCTGAGAATACTGCTAAGCCTTTCTTTATACGGATATTCGATCCTGAAACATCAGGCAAGCATGATGAGATCTATGGTCCGACTAATTCAAAGACCCGTTTTTCTGTTTATGGAGGAAAAGGTGCCTTTACGGAGAAAGATGCGCAAAACGAGAATCCAAAGGGAAATTTTAAATCCGGTGTTTCACTGGCTTCTAAAATTTTTGAAGGTGGTACTCAATTTGAAGATACTTGGTATGTAATGGGTCCCTTCAACCCAAAGGAAGGAGAGATCAGGCCAAATGAGCCGGGTTATGTATTTAAACTTGTAATAGAAGGATTAGAAGGCGACGATGGTAATTTGTATAAGTTGTTTTTTTCATCAGAGCAAAATTCAAATGTGAAGGTAGAGGGTGCCAATTCTTTTTGTTATGAATACACATTTAGATTATCGGATATTGTTAAGTCAGTTTCACACATTTATCCTTTTGTTCCTAAAGGCGTGGTAGGTTGTAAAGTGAGTGTTTTTGATTATGATGATGCGGGTTTGATCAGAGTTGTCTCCATTGCCAAAAAGGGTGAAATTTTCACTTCCGGTACAGAAGGAGAGTGGTCACTCATTGAATTCCCCATTGTAGAAGAGGAGATCAATACTTCAATAGACATTCAGTTTATCAACCAAAAAGCGGTCAAGAATAATAATGTAGCTGTATATATTAAGAATCAGTACGGGGAATTAATGCCATTTTACACAGCACCAATTGGAGGAGTTCCAAAATATAAATACAAGATCGGAGTAAAACCTAAGAATTGAAGAAGTTCATAAAATATTTCCTGTTTATTCAATCCCTTTCGCTTTTAGGGCAGGATTATGATTTCCACACTTTTGGCAAAGAGGAAGGTATTTCTCAGACTTACATTTATGATCTTGTTCAATCATCAAAAGGATTTCTGTATGCAGCTACAGGAGATGGGCTTTCTGTGTTTGATGGTTTTGGATTTCAGGTGTTCAGAACCGAGGATGGTTTAGCAGAGAACTTTTGTACAACGATTTTTATAGACTCGAGACAAAGAAAGTGGATCGGACATCTGGAAGGTGGAATCACTTTGATCGATTCTTCTGGAATTAAAAAGATCACCGGAAAAGAGGAATCCGCCAGCAAGATCGTTTCTTTTTCTGAAGATGAGCACGGTGTTGTTTATTGTGCAAGTGCAGATGGATGGATCTATTGTTTCAAAGGCAGGACGAAGGCAAAAGTGAATATGTTTCGCTTTACCACCATCAATAAAATGAGCATTAAAGGAAATCTTATGTTCATAGCATCAACACAAGGTTTGCTTTCTTTTAATATTTATCCGGTATTCAGTCTTCGTCAGACTTTTGGAGATTCAAAGGATGAGAATATTACTGCGCTTGCTATTGATGAAAATTCGGAAATACTGGCTGGTGTAGATGGTAAAGGTTTATTTGAATATGAGGCAACTAATAATTATTATTTTCTTAAAAGAAAGTATTCCAACGAACTTAAAAGTAAATATCTGGGAATAAAAGATATCTGTCTTGGGCCAAACAAAGAAGTTTTTTTATCACTCAATGGCGAAGGAATAAGACAGTATTCTCGAAAGAATGATACAGTTTCCGTTGATATGAATGTAATTGACGGCTCAAATGGATTACGTAGTTTGTATATCTCCAAGATTTATTATGACCGAGACGGTGATTACTGGTTCGCAACAGTAGGTTCAGGACTTCTCCAGTTCATTTCGAGAAAGTTTGAGCTGTACGATAGACGAAATTATTTGTCGAACATGGAAGTGAAGAACTTATGTGTTGACGATGCGAATCATATTTTTATAACTGATGGAAAAAAGATCGGTGTTTTTTTCAGAGGTGAGAATAAATTGACCGAGGTGTTATCATTATTCGATCAAACTAGTGAGAGTGAGATCCGTGAGTTGAATTTTGATAATAAAAACAAAGGCTTAATGGTTTCTACAAACGTAGGATTATTGCACTATCAATTCGTAAAAGGAAAATTAGGCAATAAAAGAATGGTCGAACCTTTTAAGGATAAGATCATAAATAGCATTGTAAAAAAGAAGGAGAATGGATATTATATCTGCACAACAAGTGGACTTTATGAAACTGATCCCGGATTAAAAGTTCTGAAAGTATATGATACAGATAATGGTTTGCCGCATAACAATGTGATCTCTTGTATGCTTGATAGTAAGGAAAGATTGTGGGTCTTCTCGCCAGAGACGCCCTTATATAATATCTGGGAAGATTCTGTGACAATTTTCAAGGATATTGATTCTTTGAACTCATTTCGATTTACTTCCGGAATTGAGCTGAACGAAAGAGAGATCTGGTTCGGGACAGAAGGAGAGGGTGTTTATCTCTATAGAAATAATACATTCAAAAAGTGGAATACACATCATGGTTTGCTTACCGACTTTGTTTATAATTTGGCTGTTACCGAAAAGAAGGATCTTATCACCTTGCATAAAGATGGAATTAGTATCCGTTATAAGAATACAAAGAATTTTAAGCCAATTAGTAAATCCGGTGGTTTGCTGGTTTTGGATGTTTTAAGCATCAATCAATTACCAGATAGGGAAGGGAGAATATGGATAGGATGTAAAGAAGGCTTGCTTTGTTACAATCCTTCTATGGATAAGATAAACAAACACCCACCGGAAGTTAGTATTACTGATATCCGATTCAATGATTTCAGAATGAGTTTAAAGGACTCTGTACATCGTTTAGAGTATGGGACGTATGAAATGAGCGTTGATTTTATTGGTATTTCATTAACGGATCCTAAAGCAGTTCAGTATAGATACCGGCTAATTGGCGTTGACTTCAAATGGCAATATTCAAATGTGAACACAAAGGTTTATCCAAATTTAAGTGATGGCAAGTATACTTTTGAGGTCTATGCAACAAATTCAGCCGGGTTTGAGTCTGCAGAGCCAGAAAGATTCAGTTTTGAGATAGCAAGACCTATATGGAAGAAGCCTTGGTTCTATGTTTTGCTTTTTACTGCATTAGTGCTCATTGTTTACTTAATTTTTAATTGGAGACTGAAAGCACTTAATTCGGCGAAGTTGCGACTTGAGAAGATGGTTGAGGAGCAAACATTGGAGCTAAAGGAAGAAAAAGAGAAGGTGGAAGAAACGAATTTTATGCTCGAGTTAAAGAACAGCGATATTACGGCAAGTATTGAGTATGCTAAAAAGATACAGGGAGCTTTGATGATACCTACTGATGAGATTCCAAAGGCTTTGGATCTATTTATTTTATTCAAACCACGAGATATAGTAAGTGGAGATTTTTACTGGTATCACGAGACAGAACAAAGTTATTATGTTGCGGCTGTAGATTGTACCGGACATGGAGTTCCGGGAGCATTCATGAGTATACTCGGCTCTACATTTCTAGATCAGATCATGGTCGAACATCCCGAAGCTTCCCCTTCAGCAATCCTCTATCATCTCGATGCAAAGATCCTTCATGTATTCAGAAAGAAAGGTGAAAAAATGATGGATGGAATGGACCTCTCCATTTGTGTCGTGTCGAAGAAAGAAAGAAAGGTCACGGTTTCAACTGCGAATCGTCCGATCTATTATTTTTCAAAAGGAGAAATAACCGAGATCAGATCAAATGCCTTTTCTATTGGGGCATATTTCGGAACAAAGGAAAAGTCATTCTCAGATACAGTTCTGAGTTTAGATGAATGTCAGAGTATCTATCTTTCCACAGATGGATTTGCCGATCAGTTTGGAGGAGAAAAAGTAAAGCGCTATTCCACTAAGAAATTCAAAGACCTGCTTGTTGAAATACAGGAAAAATCTGCTTTAGATCAAATGCAAAGCCTGGATGAAGATGTGGAGAAATGGAAAGGAAAAACTGAGCAAATCGATGATATTCTGGTGATAGGGATCAAATTTAATTAAGTGTATAAAAAAACCGTGTCCTCTTGCAGCCGGACACGGTCAGGTACTTCTAAAGAAATCGTACCACATGAAAAATATTTTATCTTTTTTTCTCTTCTTTTGAATTTTCAATTCTTTTCCCTTCTATTTGAATTCCTTTCTCGCTTATGTTCACATTCGCATCTTTTATATTGATGTGAACATCTCCGGGAGGTGAAGGAGGTGTTGGTGGACTGGGAATCGTTTCGTCATCATCTTCATCTGAACGATCCAGACCTTCACAGTCGATACAGGTTAAGCCATCGGTTTTCATGATCCATCTTCTGCCAGCCATTTCAGCATCAAAGGTGTTTGTTACATTTTCAACATCATACAACATGGAAGCTAATGACTTGTCGATGTGAATTACTTTATTATGGGGTACTTTTATCAATACAGTTAGCTCTTGCACTCTGAATTTTTCATTCGTTTCGACGGTAAAAAGTTCGTCCAAAGTGATCAGACTGTCCTTTTGTGAATAATGAAACTGAATTGCTTTGGCTCTTTCAGCTGCCGCTTGTCTGTTTTCTCCTCTTGCTTTTTTAATGATGTACATTTCAAATTGATCGCCACTTGCCGCTACGATATTGAGTTCTGCGTGCCCCACTAGTTGATTTAAGTTCCCTTTTTTACCGATGTAAAAAGAATTATCGCCTTCACCTATTTCAAAATGATGCTTGTTGAAATTGTGTTTTCGGTTGTGACGTTCTTCGTTGATCTGCAGATCGGACCTGAGTTCCTGCATGTCATTCATGGAGAGATAAAGTGTATCCTTTTGAATCACGGCCACCTGTTCTTTTACTTTTCCTCCTTCTGAAAATTCATTTCCGGTTTTTATCCCAACATACAGAACGATCATGAATCCTGTCAACCAGATCAAACCCATTGCTAAATTCAACCATCGATTACGGTACCTGATCTTCAATAGTAATTTTACACCTCCATAGATGATCCCCATGATGGGTATCCCAATGAACAAGATCAAACCAATTATACCCAGCATGTAATGACCACGTTCAAGAAAGATCAGCTCTATCCAGTCTTTGAACTCAGCATTTGTTCCTGCCATTGAGAAACCAAAGATTCCTGTAATAAAACTGAACATGAAGATAACTCCGAAAACAAGAAGGATCAATCCGACAATTCTTGCGAATACTTTTCCGAAAAGGAAAAAGAACTCTTTCAGAAAATCACCCAGCTTATCAAAGAAATTCCGAGAATCATTTCTGAAACCCTGACTGTTGTTCTTTAGATCATTTCCGTACTTCTCCATTCGCTTTTTCATTTGCTCTGCCTCTTCTTTCACGGTTTTACTTATATTGTTGATATCGATCTTTTCTCCCTTCATGGCAAGTTTTTCTGCCGTGGACTTTGCTTCCGGTATCACGATCCAGAGAACAATGTATACCCATAGACTAATACCACCGAAGAATATCAGAAGGAACATGGCCAATCTGATCCATACAATGTCAATATCAAAATAAGCTGCAATACCTGAGCAAACCCCACCGATTGCTTTGTTATCAGGATCACGGAACATTCTTTTCTTTACATTTTCTGTATAAGTATTTTCCTGTGAAGTTTCTTCTTCCTTATGATCATCCTGTACATCAGCGAATTCTTCCGGCTTACCCATTGTCTCTATAACCGAATCAACATCCGTCATTAACACAACTTGTTTAAGTGAATTCGTTTTGGACTGAAGCATTTCAGCAATGCGCGCTTCAATATCACTCATGATCTCATTTCCACCGTCAGTTCGGCTGAAATATCCTTTAATGGTTCCCAGGTATTTACTCAGTTTATCATACGCGTCTTCTTCAATATGAAAAATTATTCCGCTGATATTGATGGTTACTGTCTTATTCATTTTATCGTTTTTTTTGAAAATTATTTATTTGGTTATTGTTTTATTCACTGCATCTACTAATTCATTCCAGCTTATTTGCAACTCTTTCAGGTATTGTTCACCGATCTCAGTGAGTTTGTAATATTTACGAGGCGGACCACTGTTGCTTTCTACCCATTTGTAAGCAAGGAGTCCGGTATTTTTTAAACGGGTAAGAAGGGGATACAAGGTACCCTCAACCACAACTAGTTTAGTGTCTTTTAGTTTCTCTATTATTTCGGTGGGGTAGGCATCGCCCCTTGAGAGAATGGATAGTATACATAATTCCAGTACTCCTTTCCGCATCTGTGCCTTTGTGTTCTCTGAATTGATCATTTTATTTTTTAATTTTTTTCTGGTTATTCTTTAATTGTTGACTGTCTCTTTTCTTTTTGCTTGCAAGCAGTTTTTTAATAATTCACTTTACCTTTTAGAATTCAAACTTTTTTTTGTGCACTTGAAAGAAAGGGATTGGCCTTAGATCAATCATGATCTTCAATCTTAACGTATGGTCTTTTGTACTTGCCATTTCAACCTCTTCTCTATTCGAATACAGCTATTATGTGATACAAATGTAAGTATATAAGAAGGTACTATGCAAGACAAGGTACTAAAAAAATCACAAAATAATCTTAATTAATTGATTATCAGTACTAATAAAAATAATCGTAACATTAAAAAAAGTATATCTTTGTATGAAATTTAATTAAAATGCATGATTGGTCGGCCGATTTTTCGGCTCTTTGCTCCCTCCAAGGTCTAATTACACTCTTCACTTTATCGATTTTAGAGATCATTCTGGGAATTGATAATATTATTTTCATTTCCATTGCCGTAAATAAACTTCCAGAAATTCATCAGAAAAAAGCAAGAACACTTGGCCTTCTGATTGCATTATTGGTTCGCTCTGTATTATTGTTTTTTGTTGGATGGATCGCCGGCTTGAAAGATGCTTTGTTTTTTATTGGTCCTTATGGTGTGAGTGGAAAAGGATTGATACTTGCGGGTGGAGGATTGTTTCTTTTGATCAAGACCTGGAAAGAGATCCAGGAGAAGATCAATACAGACAAAGATGAGATCGAAGAACTAAAGGGTGCAAAACAAACCTTTGCTTCTGTTATAACACAGATCGTGATCATTGATTTTATTTTCAGTTTTGACAGTATTCTTGCCGCTGTTGGTGTAAGTGGAATTGTTCTGGTAATGATAGGTGGTGTTGTGATAAGTATGGTTCTAATGATCCTTTTCAGTGGTTATGTAGCGGACTTCATCAATAAGAATCAAGGAATCAAAATGATTGCCTTGTCTTTTCTTCTTGTAATTGGTGGAATATTATTGGGTGAAGGATTGCTCGATGCCTATAATTTTACTCGTCCACACGATCAGCATATCGAGTTAAATAAAAACTATGCATACATTGCATTGGCCTTTGCGTTACTCATCGAAATTTTCAACATGAAGGAAAGAAAAGTGAAAAGGAAAAAGGATCTGGACCTTTAATTGGTCAGATCATTGCTTAGGAGATTGTCAGCACGGAATTTTTCGTAAGCGATCTTATTGTAGAGATATAAGAGTACGAAAAACGGAAAACCATTCAGAAAGTAATGTCCTTGTCTGAATAAATTAAGAAGTATCATTACTAAGATTGCGTTGCTGATCAACCAGTGATTGCTTGGTCTTTCAGGGTCTCGTACGATATATCCTTTAAAGATGATGAAGACAAAAATGGACACACCGAAAAGTCCTGTTTCAGATATTAAACGAAGAAGCATGGAGTTGGCATCGGCTGAGTTAAGATTGAATCCGTAAACCTTGATGGTTTTGGCGATGGAATATTTCTCGAACGCATATTGATGAGAGCCAATACCGCTGCCAAACATAAAATTGGTCTTAAAATTCTCCAATGCAACTTTGAAATTATTGTAAAGAATGAATGAAGATCCATGTGTTTTTCCTAACTGAAACTTACCACCACTGAAGAGATCGATAAGACTATCGTAACGGTCCCTGAATTCCCTAACATTATCATACATTAATTTAAATAGATAGAGACCAATTGGTATAAAAAGTATGAAGTAGCGAACAAGTCCGAAATTGATTGCGATAAGAATTACACTTAGTAGAATTCCGATCTGACCAAGGCCGGAGAAGGAAAGGAAATAAATAATAATGATAAGAGAGCTTTGAAATTTTGTGAGATAATAGGTTTCTTTTCTGAATAAATTATATAATGATACAAGAAAAGCAGCGGAAAGTACTGCACCAAGATACGTGGGCTCACCAAATACGGAATTGACCCTTATACCAAAGTTACCTCCCACGATCACGCCCCATTTATTCAAGAAGGGTTTAAAATTGTAACCGGGCTCGAATCCGATCTGAAAGGAAATGAACTGAATTGCCCCTATCACTGCCGCAATATAACATCCTTTCAGGTACCACTTAAAAAGCTGTTCAATATCAAATTTGTATTCGTTGATCACATAGTAATAAAAGAAATAGGAAAGAGAAAGTCCTGTAAAAACTTTAAAGAACTGTTCCGGCGTGTTGTTTCCAATGATAATATTGAATAATCCGGTAATGAATAAGGTAAGAAAAATAAGAAGTAGGTTCCTGTTAAGTCCGTATTTTAGAAAATAACTGGGGAGCATAGCCACAAAGATCACATAGCCCAGATAGAACTCGAATGGCTCCTTAAAAAACACATAAGAGTTAATGAAGACCGAAATGTAAATGAGAAATGTAACAATATAGTACTTTCTCAGATCCTTTATTTCTGATAACTCATTCATTCTTTAAAAACAGTTTACTTTCTTTTACTAGACTGAATATCACTACCGGCACCAAAATATAAAAATATCTTCCGGTATTGTTTCCGAAAACAGCAGCAAAGCTGATTATATTGATCTGTAAGAATAGAAAGAGTAATTTATAGAAGAGAAAACTGTCTGCTTCCAGCTTCTTGTATTTTTTATATATATAAACTAATAGGTAGATCAGATAGATGTTCAGGGTCATGAGTGTTTGTTTGATATAAGGAATTAGAGGAAACCTTATTTGAACAATTGATTCAAGGAAATAAGCCGGTGAAGCCTGATGATCGTATTTGGGAGTGTAGAACAATGTTTTTCTTAATATAAAATAAGAGGCAAAACAAAGGATACAGATCACAAGTGTATGCAGGTAATATTTCTCTTTTGTTTTCCAAAGATCCATCAAAGCGATCAGTCCCAGCGCCAGAAAGATGTATTCTCTTTGAAGGATCAGTACGATGAGCGGAAGGATGATAAGATAGCTTTTGTTCAAGTAATGATAGAAAACTAGTGAAAAGACAAGTATAGAAAAGGCATCTGTGATAGGCATGAGTTCATAAAACAATGTACCAAAACCGAAAAGATAAACAAGTCCGGATGTGAAAGAAAGAAGTAGATCGGAAAAGTGCTTTTTGATCGTGAAGAAAAGAACTGTGCAGGTGGATACAACGCAAAGGTAATTGAAGAATACGGCATTGAAGAAAACCTGTTTGCTCAAACCAATTGAATCAAACGCAATGGCTGTTTCATAGTGAAAACCGGCTTTATTCATGAGATAAACAAAGAAAGTACTTACGATCCGCATGTTGAATGGAGCTTCCACATGATCGATGTCCCAGTTACTGTAAAGCTTATAATAATCGTAAAAGTCTTTTAGTCCCAGATCTGGAGTGCCGTACTTATAAACGAAATAGAAGAGCGGAAAGCAACACAATGCGTAGATCGCCCAAAGCTTTAAAAATAGTTTCAATTTCATTTTAATTGTATTTACGGTTGATCGCCATCAGTTCCACCGGAACTTTCAGTAAATGCTTCAATTTTAATTTTGATCCCTCAACCTCTTCCCATACCCGAACCGGGACTTCTACAATTTCATTCAAGGTATTCTTGATTCCGTATTTGTTCCTGAATCTGGCAAGCAATTCAATATCAAAAAGCCAACTGGTTATGAATTCTTCTTCGAATAAAAAAGAAAGTTCACTGCTGAAAATTTTAGCGCCACATTGTGTATCGTATACAGGGAGTTTTAAAATGAGACTTGCAAAAGTGGAGAAGACTCTTCCTAAAAGATGGCGTGATCGTTTTCTTGAAACCGTACTTCCTAATCTTTTGATCCTGCTACCAATGGCGATTTTTTTGTTATCGTGGTTGAGATAACCCAAAAAATGCATAACCTCTTCGAGTGGTGTGGCAAGATCCGCATCCCAAAAGCCAACATAGGCATAACTGTTCTTTTTGAATGCTTCGTTCATACCCTGACGAACAGCTTCGGCTTTTCCTGAGTTTTGTTTTAAACTGAATAAGGTCGATCTGCCTTGATGTTCTTTTACGAATTTTTCAAGGATCTCGCCGGTTTCATCTGTACTTCCGTCATTTGAAAAAAGTATATCAATTTGTTCCTGATGCAACAAGAAATCATGAAAGGCTGCGAGTTTCAGCCTCTTCGCTTCGTTGTAACATGGAACAATTATACAGACTTTTTGCATAGGATGTAATTCGACAATCCTACCAAAGATAGGCCTGTAATACTTCGTATAAACTTACTGATCCTGAAATCAAGTAACATAATGTTTTTAATAAGATCCGTCATTCCCTTTCCTTTGTTCCATTCTACAAGTCCGGTTGTGTGAACCGTAAGATCCGGTTTGCTTATTTTTTCCTTTATTACCTGAAGGATCCTCGGTGGAATCAGGCAAAAGAAGAAATATCCGAGTTTCAGTTTTGTTAAGCCCGCTTTTTCGATGGTTTTGAGTAAAGTTGCATTGGTATACCGGCGATAGTGACCCAGAAAATGATCGTGAGAACAGAATAGTTTTTGAAAAGCCGGCACGGTAATTATGATATGCGTTGCTGTCGTAATTGCTTTGTTATTTTTAAGTGAAGTTAAAAATCCGTGATCGTCCTCTATATGTTCCACCACGTCGAGCAAAAGAACAAGATCTGCTGGTTTTTTTAAATGGGCAGCAGCTTCGTCCATTGTCTTAAAGAGGGAAATGTTCTTTCCTTCTGCTAGTTTCGTCAGTTGTGCAATGATCTCGTCGGTAAACGCTATATCGATAGCATAGAAGTCCGATTTCGGATACAATTCACATAGTTTCAATAAAAAGAATATATCTCCACAGCCAATATCCAGCACAGTGTAACCTTCTTCATTCTTGATCACATTTTTCAATAGATCGTTCACTACCTCAAATCGGGCAAGTTCCCAGGGATGACGATTGTGAATGACACTATTTCTTTTCGCAACTTCTACAAGATCCATTTCTTTAGTTTTTAGTGTTGATTGTTTTGACTTTTATATTTAATAGAGGCAGAAAGCCTTTTGGATGGTCTTTCCACAACAATATACATGATATAAGAACTGATGAGTGTTACAACGATCCCGGCGCAGATCACCACTACTTTTTCCATTGGTGCTGTTAAGCGATGTGAAAGTACATTGATAAAGGATGCACCCAGAATGGGATGGATTAGGTAAATTGAATAAGAGAATTTTCCTGCAAAATGCAGTCCCGCTATCTTTAGTTTTTCAAAATACAAAATGGACACAACCGGTATAAGTGAGAATAGAACAGAAACAAAAGGATATTTCCAGAAACAAAGAATTAGCAATAAGAGAGTAGAGGTGTAATATTCCTCATTTTTGATGTAAGATGCTTTGAAGAGGAAAAGTAATATGCCTAATAAAAAGACCGGAAGTGAGTAGGGAAGGAAATTCTCCGGAAAGAAGAAACTGACGACACAAATACCAATATAAATAAGTATCCTGGAGATCAATTTACTTTTAATTAATGGTACAAAGAGAAGTGCTATAAAAAGGTAGTATTGAAATTCTACAGCCAGCGTCCAGTAAACTGAGTTTAACCAATGGTATTCTTTGAAGAAGGGAATGAGATATCCCAAATGCAAAAAGATCTGTGTTGAGCTGATCTCAATGTGATCATTTGCTTTTCCCATCACTTTTTCTCGAGCAAACAAGAGCACCAGGGCCAGTATTACCGACACAAGATAAGGAGGCTCTAAACGACTAAGTCTTTTTAAAAAGAAAGAAAGGAAATTTTTGTATTGATATCCGGCATGATGCATGGACCAAGGAATGACAAAACCGGATATAACAAAGAACATTTGTACGCCGTATTGACCTACATCAAAAATTGACAATAAAACAGGATCAGTGAAATATCCTGTTGTAGTGCATACGAAATGAAAAAGGCAAACAGAAAGTGCGGCAAAAGCCCTCAAAGTGTCTAATACCTGAATATGACTGTCTGTTCTGATCTTCAAATTATTTTCTGCATTCTAATGCGACTGCGCTTTCGAAGCGAGTGATATCCTCCACTAATTTGAACATTTCATCACTCGAATCATTGAATTGAGCTCTTCTCACTTCTTTGAATCCGGCTTTCGTCAACTCAGCACTTAAGGAATAATGATCCCACATCCATAAATGATGGGCGTTTCCGAATTGCGATGTTAGCATGGACCTTAATCCTCTGCTTCTTTGTGTAACTCCCATCAAACTTCCGTTTCCACAAAAATCGATGCTTGCTGTTTCTTTTTTCTGATTCACTGCTTCTATATATCTTTTTGCGATCACTTCCAGATCGGGAACAACACAACGAAATATCCCCCCTGGTTTCAATATTTTGTAGGTATTCTTCAATGCAGTTCGGAAATCATTCAAAGAAAGATGTTCAAGAACATGCGAACAATACACACCATCGCAGGAATTGTCGGAAACCGGTATTCCTTTCACGATATCTCCGTAAAGGACATTATCCGGAAAAACCGTATTTAAACGGCTTTTCAATAAGGCACCGAGAACAGGCGTCTTCTGGATGCGCAGTGTAGGAGAGGTGTCGTAATTCTTCCATTTTTGAGGAGCAGATAGACCACAACCGTATTGAACATATAATTTTTCCATATATTTTAAATGCTGATCACTTGTTTGTATTGTTCCCTGTATTCTTTTTTAGTGAAATGTTTTAAAGCGAGTTCTCTCAATCTTTTCTTTTCCGTCATTGGAATCATTTCTGCTTGTTTATTGAATTTAGTGAATATCGATCCAGCATCATACTTTTGAATAAAATCAGAATAGTCTCCAAGATTTTCAGAAATGATCACTTTCAATCCACAAGCCAGGTATTCTGCGAATTTAACAGGAGACGCTACTTTGTTCGTAATGCTTTGCTCCCTTATCAATAGTCCGTAATCCGCAGCGATCAAGATCTCAGCAACTTCTTTCGGCTTTAGCTCGAAACAAGAGATCTGATCATTGAATTCATTTTGAAATGATCTTATGGTTTCATTTGCACGGGTAAGAAAAAGGAGTTTAGCGTTTTTATTTTCCGACAAAACGGGTGTCATAAATTCTTTCAGCATTTGTATCGATTGCCATCCGGCCACCGATCCTGAAAAGACATAAACGACATTTTCTTTTTTAATCCCTATTTTTTTTCTTGCAGCAAGAATTCGTTCTGCATTTATCGAAATCTTTTCGAAGTAAGCATTCAATGTGCAGGGAATTACAACATGTTTATTGCTTGCATATTCATATTCTTTCTTCCAGATTTCGATCATCGCCTCCGAAACTGCTATTCGGAAACTACTTTTTAATATACATTCCTTTTCTAGTTCAATGATCACACTCAGCATCCCCGGATCGGTGATTACCTTGTACTCTTTCCATTCGTGTGCAATTGCACCTCTGCCATCATAGATCACATTCTTTATTCCGGTTAGTAATGCTAACTGTGTAGCCAGAACACTTCTTCCTATGATCTTGTCAGCCTTGAGTCTTTTACAAATGGTTTTCAAAAGAAAGGCATTCTTTCTCCATCTCTTCACGCCCGGGAACATAGGTAATACAATTGCATCCGGCATTTCTTTGCGTATTTTTTTCTTGTTTTGAATAAAATATCTCAATGAAATGAATGCCACAAGTCGAATTTCTGATCTCAGATCAACACGAATGAAATTGACCACATCGATCACTTGACTGGAGTAAATGCCGGAAGGGAGATCGTTGTATGTTAGGTAGACGATCAATTTTGCGTTAAAATTTTTAGAATTCTTTCAGTTGCTTTTCCATCCCAAAGTTCCGGGATTCTTCCTTTTTTATAGGTGCCGTTTTCTATTTGTTGTATATGATGTTTTATTTTTGTCAGGTCGAAATTCAAAAGTGTATTCGATCCTTCATCCACTGTAATCGGTCTTTCTGTATTGGGACGAAGTGTTAAGCATGGCTTTTGCCTGAATGTGGACTCTTCCTGAATTCCTCCACTGTCCGTAAGAATGAATACACAGTATTTAATTAGTTTTTGAAAGGCAAAGTAATCCAGCGGTTCGGTGTGAATCAGATTTTTATTCGTTGCAAGTCTCTCATACAATCCAAACTCTTTTGCATTCTTGATCGTTCTTGGATGAACAGGAAATACAATTCTGTACTTTTCTGTTAGGTGTTCTATTAATTCAGTCAGTTTTTCAAATTCTGATCTGTTGTCTACTGTAGCTGGACGATGCATAGTCATCAGAATGAATGGCGATTTTTCAATATTGAGTGTTTTAAGTATTTCAGAGGATTCTATTTCTTTTTCAAAGGCTACCATCGTGTCGATCATTGTATTTCCTACATAACAGATCTTCTTCTGATCTCTTTTTTCTTCCATGAGATGTTTTACTCCACTGGGTTCTGTGACAAAATAGAGATCGCTTAATTCGTCGGCAATGAGTCGATTGAATTCTTCCGGCATGCTTCTGTCAAAGCTGCGTAATCCCGATTCCAAATGAGCAAGTTTAATGCCGGATTTATTGCAGAACAAAGCCCCGGCTAAAGTGGAATTAACATCTCCGGGAACAACAAATACATCGGGCTTGCCTATTTTGTTTATCAATTCTTCCAGTTTGATCATTATTTCAGCGATCTGTTTATTAGCCGTGTTCGGATTTATATTCAAATAATGATCGGGTAAAAGATTGAACTGTTGAAAGAAGATATCCGCCATCTTTTCATCGTAGTGCTGCCCAGTGTGAATCAGTTTTATTTCAATATTCGGATAGTTAGTAGCTGCGATTGATTTAAATCGAGTTACTTTAATGAAATTGGGACGTGTTCCAACAAGCAAATAGATCTTCATGAAATGATTTTTTTAAATTTATTTTTTTCCTGATCAATTATGTCCTTCGGGTAAGGACTTCCTTTTAGTTTGCATTTGATTTTAAGCAGTACATCATAAGATCTCGCAATTTTAGGTTCTATGTCTTTTTTCCAAAGAAAGCCTTCTGTCAATTCTGCCCCAAACCTTCTTTTAAAGTCCTGAATGCCTTCGTATTTGGTACCACTAACATCGCTTAGCCTTGCGCCTACAAAGTCATAATACTTCACTCCCTTTTTTTTTAACTCGCACATTATTTTGTAATGCAGAAAACGGATAGCGCCCTGTGCCGACGTTTTTTTGGAAGACGCACCATGCATATAAAAAGCACCAAACTTAGAGTAAAGAACATATAAACCTCCTTGAAGTTCGTTGTTCAAATAAACGGTTGCCAGAAGTGCATTTTTCGGAAGTGCCTCGATTTCTGATTTTAAGGTGGCATGACTTTCATGATAGTTCACTGTTCTTTTCATGGTCTCTTCATGAAGTTCCTGGAATTTCTTTAATTCAGAAATGCCATATCTGATCTCTGGATTTAGCTGAGATGCCTGATTGATAGAACTTCTGTACCTTGCCTGCATTTTCTTTAAGATCTCTTCTTCCGATAAATTCAGATCTATTTTGTAAGTTCCGAAAGGGATCTTTATGCAATTGTCAGGACTTGCACTGAATAAGCAATGGGTTACAGGTTGAACTATTCTGTGGGCAATTCTATTAGTTTCGCAGTATGAAACAACATCGTTACAAAATTCCTGCTCTTGCTCGGGACTTGGTTTTTCTCCTAGATGATCGACCGGCGCGAATTGAAACTGCATTGTTTTGAATTTCTTGAAACTTTGCCTTTTAACCGGCGCATACAATCTACCAACGCGAAAGACCTCAATGGACGGGTAAAGCGAAAGGTAATCTCTTTGCAAACAGAAAGGCATATTTTCCATAATCACATTTGTGTCGTTAAGAAATTCTTCTGATGTAAGGAGTTTCATTACTTTTTTTTAGCTATCAGAAGATAACCGTTCTTAAATGTTTTTGATTTGGTAGGATACGGAGAACTGTCGAATAAACAGACAGGCCTTCCATCAAAACTTTGTGAATGTTCTACTACTGTAAAGTATTTTTTAGCGATCTTGTCTATCTTATCAGGAGAGTAGTTGATGTAATTTCTGTCAGGATAGTTCAAGTCAGACCTTTTCAAGGCATGGGGATATTGAATGAATATCATTCCTTCTTTATTCAAATGGTCAGAGCACTTTCTGAAAAATTCCTCGATTTGACTGACCGGTACATATTCGAGAACACTGATGGAGTAGATCGCGTCAAACTTCTCTTTGAAACTTGTGTTTAAAAAGTTGCCTTTGTAAAATTCATTCTTAGGTAGTAGACCGGATGCAGCCAGTAGCATATCTTCGCTCACATCGATCCCTGTCACCTGATAATTATCTTTTAAAAGATCCATATAGATACCGGGACCACAACCTATATCAAGTAGTTTACTGCCTGCTTTTAGATTTTGGTTTAAAGATTGGTCTAACTTATTTTTTACTATTGACAAAGCTTCTTCTACTTCCGGCGTATGTGAAAATCCAGCGTTTTGCTGAATGCTCTTCTTTGTATCATACTTGAATGCCTTCCAATGCCCCGCCGGCAATTCTTTTTTTGCATCCAGCTTCAATGCAATCAATAAATTATTGACTAAAACATTATTTGTTAGAAATGTGTAGAGACTCATGATTTTTTTTGAGCGATCAGTAGATACGAATTTTTATAGGTCCTGTCCGTATTCTCATTCAGACTTTTATAAGGTTTTTTATCGTAAGAGGAAATATTTCTTCCATCAAAAGCCTGTTCGTGTTTTAGAATTTTAAAATAAGGTTCAATTATTCTTTCTATGAATTGCGGCGAATACCTTATGTAAGTTAGATCATTATAGAGTGTGTCTAATCTGCTGATGGCATGTGGATAGTTCAGATAAAGTATACCATTTGGCGCCAGTAAATAGTAGATTTTCTCGATAAAGCGATGTATTTTGTTTTTAGGAATATACACCAGCATTCCAATGCAATAGATGAAGTTAAAATTGTTTTTTAATTCCAGATCTAATAGATCGCCGGTTCTGTAGTTAGCATAAGGTATGAGTTTCTTCGATGCTTCTATCATGGCCGAATTGATATCAATGGCTGTCAATTCATATCCTTTGTCTTTTAATAGACTTAAATACATTCCCGGCCCGCATCCTACGTCAAGTATTCTGTCATTTTTTTGACAATGAGAAGCAATTGAATCCATCAGGTCATTTTTTGACTTGTCAATTACCTCGTTGATCTCAGGTCGGTCTGAATAACCTGCATTCTCCTGCGTAGTTCTTTCGGAAGAGGGAATAAAAGAAAGATAAGGATTCATTCTATGGAAGACTTTTTCTTCAAGACCAATAGACCTGATGATGAAGTTGAATAGAAAATTGTTTAGAATGCTTGTTGTTAGTTTGTTTTTTATTCGAGTAAGGTAATTCATTTCAATTAACTGAAAATAAATGATTCTAGCTGTTGTGTCAGATTTTTTAATTCGAATGAGGATAGCATTTCTTCTGTTGGTTTTTTATAACTAGCTAAGTTGTTTTTTAGATCAAGGAAAAAGCGATGGTCATCTTTTTTATAAAACGTATCACCTAGATGATGTTCTTTAATGAATTGAGCAAATCTTCCTTCAAAAGATATATTAAGGATGAATTTATTTAGAAAAAGATAGTCAGAGAATTTGGTTACAAATGAGTTTCTGTACTCATATGAATTCAGTGTGATCCCAATATCAGCATTCATTAATCGCTCGTAGTATTCGTTTCTGCTCAGTAATTTTGTTTCGATCGTTACATTTTCAAGATTCAGTGATTTGATCTTCTTCACGAGTTCATGATCAATTGTACCTCCAATTGTGATATGGAAGGAATTGTAGATCCCAGGTTCTTTGATCCTTAATTCAGAAAAGCTACTGATGAAGTGATAGACACTATCATTCAGATCCGAAGAGATGCTTCCCCAGAAGAAGATCATCTTTTTTTCGGAGGGTTTCACATCCGTCTTTTTTATGTCTTTTATGTCATCCAGATCAAGGCCGTTCGGTATAACACTTGTTTTTGGATTTCTATTCCGGATCCTTTTTGTAATTGTGTCTTCCAGATGCTGATCAACAAAAATGATCTTATCGCAAATTTGCAAGGCTTCATTCTCACAGTAATTAAAAAAATTTCTTTGTTTTTTGCTGAATGAAACGTTTTTGTTATAAAATGAGTGGTCGTTCCAAAGATCACGGTAGTCAAGAATAAGTTCAAACGAAACATTTTTCCTTAATAAGGACGCGTAATAGAATAAATAAGGATCACCGCTTACTATAACTTTTTCTATTTTATTCGTTTTTATCTTTTCTTCGATCGAATTCCAGAATTCATGATTTGGTAAGGAGGTTATTAGATCGGTATTGTATTTTGTTAGAAGGAGAAAAAAGTTGATCGCCTTTCTGCCTGTTTTTTCGAAGACAGTTTGTGGAAACTTCACGATTTTTTGAAGTGAAAACGGATAACTGTTCAATTGTATCTTATCATTGATCGTATCCCTTGTCCATAGTGAATTTTCATTGAAAATATTGCTTGCGTTGAATACAATTGTACTTTGATCGTTCATGGCAAGATATTTTGTGAACTTGGCCCACCTTCTTCCTCCAATGCCAGGGTGAGGTGGAAATGAGTAACAGATCAGGAGTAATGGTGCTTTAGTGTCTGGCATGTGATTTTAATGCATTTTCCGGTAATCCGTTTCTACTTCACAACTATTCAATAGCTCTTTTAAGAACTTATTAAAGCAATTGATATTATGACTGGAGATCATTTTGGGGTGCGAAATGAAATGTATGTATGAATTGTCCTTGATAAAAGAACGATAGATTTTCAGTTTAACAGAGGTCATGAGTTCGATAGAAGTCATTTCAATTTCTTTTTTTGTGAAGTAGGCATTCTCAGAAGTTTCATCTAATTCCGGATGTTGAATCTTCCTGGCAGCCATTCCATCACCATAGTTATTATAGCCTAATTTAAACAATACCTTTAGAAAGAACTTGTTGATTATCTGGGTTAGCTTGCTGATATGTATGCTCGTTATTGAATACGCCTTGTAAAGACCATTCGATTCAATTTTACCAATATCATTTGTGAATGAGTAGATAAATCGTGATGGAAAGTTCTCAAAGTTGTAGAATGCATCTTTATCTGTTAAGCTAAAGTCTTTCAATATTGAGAAATCATTTTTTATACCAAATTCATCAAATTGTGGCCTGAATTGATCAAAGGGTTGTATACACCATCCTCCTGCGCGATAGCTGTCGATCGAATACTCTACGCCGGCTTTTTTCTGTATGTCTTGGATCAATTCAAAGGAATATCTGAATAGTTCTTTCCTTTGTTCAGGTTGAATGGATTGTATTCTGTATTTGCTTTTGTTGCTCAGGTCCCATTCGTTGATCTCTTCCAAATAAACTGCATCCAGCCAATGTGGATGCAAATGTGGAAAAATGAAGTGTCCGGCTCTTACAATTTTGATAAGTTGTACCATTAAGGTTTTCAGATCTTCCTTGGCAAGAGCATTATTTTCATGACTTAGTCTCCACAAATAGGTAGTATCAATAAAAAAGATAGCATCTTTTAATTTGAATTTTAATAGTGATTTAAGGATCAATTCTGTGGGGAGAAGTATGCAATTATATACACTGCCCGATCTTTTACCAAGAAATAATTCGTAATCGAAGGTAAGAAGAAGATTCTTTTTATTACTGTTATGATTTGATTGAAGGAAATTATTGTTGATCTCTAAAAGCTCGGAAATTGACTGGGTTATCTTCTCAAGAGTGAATTTGCTAACATCGTATTGATCATTGTACTTGAATGTACTTGTTCCATTAATAAGCTCAGCCATTTGATCATCTATATTTTCAATATCTGCGTGAAGACCAAGTGAATTTTTGGTGATGAAATCCGGACCTAATCCCTTTTTGCAGAAGAAAAATACAGGAGTACGTGTCTGTATGATCTCATAGAATTTAGTTGAGATATTGTTTCTGTTATAATCGGGATTGAATAAAAAAACAAAATCATAGTTCTTGAATTTTGAAAAGAGCTCCTTTGCAGGCAGTTGTTCATAAAAGAAGACATTCGTTGCGCCGGCATTCTGGAAAGTTTTCAAATGCTGGATCTTGTCGGTATATAAATCAAGACTGATACTGTCTTTGTTCTTAGCGAAAAGCTCAGCGCATTTTTGAATGTAGGATTCAATATTGTGATAAATATTGCCGTACATAACGAATCGGATCACCTTAGATGTTGTTTTTTTCTCTGTGATTATTTCTTCCGGATCAAAAAAATGGGGAATTTGAATGAATTTGTCCTGAAACTTCGGATATTTTTCAATCAGATAATTTTTGATGTCCTCACTGGGAGTACTAATAAGATCCGAATCTCTGATGGTAACAAATTCCCTGTTCTTCTCAAACTCCATTTGTTTTTCACTTAAGGAAGGGAATCCCCAATTCGGACCCCAGGTCCATGGATCTCGCATGTCATTCAAAAGAAATAGATCTCCGAATTTTTCTTTCAGGAGAGTGGCATAGTACATGGCACCGAAAGGTCCTCCTGATGCAATAACATGTTTGATCTGATTTTCACGAATGACCTTCTCTGCTTTTTTTAACAGCACTTTTTTCCAGAAAGCTGTTCGATCTAAATAAGACCCCTTTGTGAAAAGTGGCAGGAGCAGAATCAAAATTTTGTATAGGATCTTGCCAATTGTTCCCTGATTGAATTCCACCAAGGTGCTAGGATATCTTGAAGCTATCTGATGAACGATGATATTTGGATTTGCCTTTACCATTTCATCCCAAATCGACACTTTGCTAAAAAGATTCTCAGCACAGATCACATGTACTTTGTATCCCATTTTAGTGAGCGCATCTGCGTGTTTGGACCAGCGCCTTCCTCCAACTCCATAATGAGGCGGGAAAACGTAAGAAATAATAAGTATGTTCTTTTTATTTTCCAGTTACTTGAAATTGAATTTTAACAGTTTGATGAGCTTGAAATATTTTTCCCATTTTACTTTTTCTGTTTTGAAATCAGAGTGAAGTCGAACGGGTTCATTCATGAGTCGCGAAAATTCTTCATCACTCAAGCCTAGTTTTTTCAGTACGTAGTTTTTTTCTGATTCCAGTTCATTATCAGAGTAGAGAGGAAGTGACAATTCTTTGAGCGCTTCTTCTTTGCTTATCTGTCCACTGCAAATTAGATTAGATAGATGTGCGATTCTCTTGTCAACACCGAATTTTACGGGTAGGATATAAGCCTGATAGAATTTCGTGAAAATGGATTCATAGTGTTTTCCACCGTAATCCCGCCAGCTTAGCTTTTCGGTAATTATTTTTTTAGCCTCTGCTTTATTATAAGGAAGATAATTGAGAACCTGTATCGATTCCAATTTTAAAAACCAATGATAATATAGTTTTTTATAGAAGCTGACGTGTGGAAAGGAACGTATAGGTTCACCAGATCCGAATTTAGAATAAATGTCTTTTATATTATCCCAATCTCCCTTATCAAAGACCCATCCTTTTGGCATGATCGCTTCTGTTGAGTAATTGAATCCACTTAACGTGTATTTGAGTTTGTATTTTTCGGCTATACTGTATATCGTAGCCATGATCGCATGATCAGTGAGCGCCTCAATGTCTATTACTCCTGCTCTTAAATAAGCGATCTGCAGCCTTTTAAATTCTTCCCAGTTGATCACGTATGTGTTCAAAGAAAAATTCAGTTTTTCGCAAATGTTTCTTATGTTTTGTGTGGCCAATTCGCTATTCCATCCGTTATCGAAATGTACTACCAATGGTCTCAATCCGGATTCCTTAGCCCATAAGGCCATGTACGAACTGTCTACTCCACCACTCACTCCTAAAATACAATCAAACTCCTTGTTTTTTCCTTCTTCTTTGATCTGAGCAACTTTCTTGTCTAACCATTCCTTTCGCTGTTCTATATTTCCGAGAGATGCAGTTACCTTGTCGTAGTAAGAGCAATAGTTGCAAATCCCACTTTCATCGAAACGGATCGATTTTGTGTTCATGGTGTTCAATAAGCATCTTGTACAGGAAGTCATATTGAATTCATTTTTCTATATTTATATCCGTAAATCATGCAACTGAAGGATTTTGTCTTTGTTACTTGTCTCACGCCCCGTGCTTCTTTAAGTCCGTTGCGTGCTGAACTATTTGAATTATATAAAAGCTCCTTATTGAAGCAGTCTTCGTCCAATTGGTCAGCGATCCTAATGGGTGAAGAGAATAGAACAGAAGGAAACTTTATATATCTGAAGGCAGAATCAACTACGAAAGAAGACAAACTGCTCGAGCTGTACCATATTCTGGATAAGCTCTCAGTTAAGCCAAAGTATTTGATACGGTTGGATGACGATGATGTTATTTCACCTGTGATCCTGCAAAAGATCGAATCTGAGAAACTTGATTTTGATGTATTCGTGGACAAATACCAATGCATGTTCAACGTGTATGATCTTCGCTCACTTTCAAAAGAGTTCGCCTGGTTTCCATCAACTGTTATCATGCGATTTGAAGATGCCATGACAAAGATTTCCTATTTCCGTGATCTTCCACTGTTTGTTTGTGATCACGACCTGGTCTTTCATAAGTTCTATCATGGAAGAAAGGTCTTTTATTCGAAAAGATATCAGCCCCTTTATTTGCGAATCTTTTCCCCAACGTCTCTTTCCTTTTCAGATTCAAACAAAGAATTTGAGCAATATTGCAAACGATTTGGTGTCTGGAAATACTTTTCATTCGAAGGATATGAAGGTGTTCTGACTCATTTAGAGCAGATCAATAAAAAGTATTTCAACACAAAGACTCCTGTAAAGTTTTTGTTCAATGTCACAGCCGATCTAAAATCTTTTCTTGGTAGGGTCATTCGTAAGTTCTCATGAGTTCAAAACAGGACTTGGAAAAAGTTTTCTAACCAGCGTCTTTCGATAATCCATTATCGGTTTTTCCAGAATAAAATGCATTAAGAAGGCAGTTGTAAGGATTACGGCTGAAGAAGTAAGCATTTCCTTGATCCAATCAGTAGAGAAGGGAGGAGAACTAATGAAAAATTTGAAAATATCAAAATGGATGAGATAAATGGCGTATGTCAATATTGAAAGTACAGTGATCGTTTTCAGGATCAGGTTCTTTTTGGAAACTTGATTGATCGGATTTTGCTCCAGCCAAATAATAAAAAAACCAAACGAGAAGCTGAAAGCTACAAACACCAGTGTTTGAAAAAGATCTTTGATCGTTCCGGCTTCTGTGTAGGCTTCAAGCAGTACATACTTTTTGTAAATGAAATAGCCGATCAGAAATAGCAACATGGACGTTATTAAACCGAAGAGGCCTGAGATCTTAGAATAGAGAGAAGAATAATTAACCTTTATCATAGAAAAAAGTACACCGGTTAGCAAGGAATCGAATCTAAGAGGAATGAATTTACGAACACCCAAGTCGAACTCCGGATGTTGGAGATGTATATAGAAGAATCTGCCTGCAATATTCAAAACCATCAAAGAAAAAACAAAAAATCCCATATTCATTCTAAGACTTTTGCTTTTTATCAGAAACACAAGAGGGATGAGGATGTAGAACCATTCTTCTATTGCAAGACTCCAGGAAACAGGAAAGAAAGTAAGGTCTTGGTTATTTTGAATGAAGGCGTAATGTGCAGGGTGAAAGGAACTTTCGGGCAGAAGGTCTTTGATTAGCAAAACGAGATAATAGAGTGGGAAAGTTCGTAACCAGCGATTGATGTAAAAGGTTGAGCAGCCTTGAAAACTTACTTTCTCATTGAATTCTCTTAAGATGATCTGTCCAATTAGAAAACCACTTAAGACAAAAAAGATCTCTACTCCAAGGAAACCCAGATTAATGCCGAACAAAAAGTGAATGCCGGAATGTGCTAACAAGACCAAAGATATAGCGATACTTCTGACTATATCCAGACCGAAATTCCTATTTTCAGTTTCGAACAACATTACTTAAGAGTTCTTTTTGAATGAAATTTGGGTAAACTTTACTTGCGCTGAAGTTTTCCACCCAGAAATTCCTTACGCCCTTTCTGAATTCTACAGATCTAAGCGAAGACTCAAGCGAATTATTTAAAATTGCTGAAATAGAAGAGGGAGTACAATCTAGCTCAAGAAGAATACCGGTTTTTTCATTTACAATTTCTGAGGTGCCTCCTGCGTCTGTTGCAATGACCGGTATGCCGAAGCTGATCGCTTCAATGATCGTATAAGGTAATCCTTCTGATTCAGAAACGTTGATAAAAAAATCGATTCGTTGTTCTTTATAGAAACGGAAAAGTTCACTTTGACTGACTTGCCCTTTTAGTTCTACCTTAATATTGGATGGAAGTGTTTTGGTCTTTTCTATCAGTTCTTTTTTTCCTTCTCCATCTCCAAAATGGATCCACTTAATTTTGATATCCACATTCATTAATGCCTCAATGATAAGGTGAAGACGTTTAAGGGGAATGATATTAGAACAAGAAATAAGTGTGATCTCTTTTTCTTTCGCGGAAACATAATTTATTCCTTGATCTGCTGTTCCCAGATAGGAATAGTCCGGATTTTTGAATTCCGGATGTTTTGCTTTAAAGTAATTAAGACTCTTGTTGGAAACGGTTAGAATTCGATCGGCAAATTGCTGACAGGTCTTTTGAAAGGCGATGTATTGATGTGGCCATCGCTCTAGAACAAGATCGTATCCGTGCACTCGAAATAAAAATCGATCTATCTTTTTTTGTGCTTTCAAAACAGAAAGGGTTAAAGCATGATCATTCATCCAGAAAGAATAAAAGACGGCTTTACGATCAAAGTTCTTTAATCTAGTAATGTAATCTGCACAGATCATTGAATGCAACAGGGTACTTTGATAGGTCCTGAGATTCTTCAGAAAGAAACTTCCTGAATTGCAATTATTGAATTCTCGAAATAGTGTTGATAAAATAAGCCCTGGCTCTTTAAAGTAATACGCGAATTTACTTTTTCCTTTAATGATGTCATAAATGCAATGAACATTTACTTTTTCGGGTAGTGTGTTGCTCCTTGTAGGTTTGCTGCTACAAATGATCTCTATTTTATCAAACGTTTCAAGTAAGTAGGGGAATTCATTTTCTATAAAGGGTTCTCCGTCAGCCAGAGGGAAACTGATCGTGAATAAGAATAAAGTTTTGTTCCCCAGCATTCTAATTCATCAATGTCAAAAGATCATCAGTCACCTTGCTGAATTCGTAATCGCTCACAGAAAAATCTTTCAAAGGAATTGTATTTATCTCTTTGTTCTTCATTAAAGCGGAACATAGTTCTTCCGTTGGTTTATTCCCTGAAAAGCCTAGTTTTTCTTTTACCAGAAAGTCAGAGACATCTCCTTCGGGTCCAAAATAGAGTATAGGTCTTCTCAAAGCAATGAGTTCATAGAATTTCGTACTCTTAAAGTGTTCTTCATAGGATCTGCCTCCTCTTAATTGAAGAAGCAAGTCTGTTTCTTTGAATTTTTTGAAAAGATCGGAAGGTGGAATAGGTTGGTGGTAATGTACAAAGTCTTTGACTCCTTCCTTCTCAAACATTGATTCATAAGATCTGTTGAATGAATAAATGTCGAGTCGTATGTTTTTACCTTTATTTAAAATGCTCTTAAGAAGTGCGATCAGTTTCAGAATACCATCTTCCATGTTTTCATACAGAACACCACCATAAGCAAACGTAATAAGTTCGGAATCTGATCTTTTTTGTGTTACGGAAGGAATTTCTTCAGCATCGTATGCGTGTGGTATAACAGATATCTTCTTTGTGTGTGAAGTATATTTTTTTCTGAGAAATGTTGCTATCCTTTCTGCCGGTGTGATGATGTGATCTGCATGCTCAATGCATTCTTTTTCTTTCAGATCTTCTGCCTGCTTATCACTAGGTGCCAGACTGATGTAGTTTTCTCCTCCGGTCCAGAAGTCTCTCAGGTCAACAATGAATTTCACATGCGGGTATTTCTTTTTCAGTTGGATACTTTCAAAGCACCAGTGAAAAGGACCTCCTGTGGTGATCATGGTATCAATATTGTTTTTCTTGATCAGATCGGAGGCTGATTGATGAAGTGATGTTCCGTAGAGTCGTGAAATATCGTTCCTGTCACCTTTAATGCTTTCAGGAAAAAGTTTTTCCTTGTAAAGACTCAGTCGGTAATTGATCTTTCCTGTAAGATGTTTCGGTGACTTATTGACTTTGTAGTAGGGACGATGTTCCTTGTAAGGTATACTGATGATCTTTTCTTTATAGGTTGTTACATCTTTTTCCCAGGGACAAATTCCATTGACAGGAAGTTCTACTTTTAATACATGAACTTCATGTCCCTTCTGTTTTAAATATTTTCCAAATTTCGCCCACCTTCTGCCACCAACTTTATTGCAGGGAGGAAAGAAATACGATAGTATTAATATGTTTTTTTTCTTCACTTGCGACACATTACCTCCATCTTCCTGTTGCACCTATGTGTCTGAATTTCGCAAGTACTCGAACAGGAAATTTCATTATTAGATTGAATAGAACCCATCCAGTGTCTGTTGTTTTTTCGGTTTTATAATGCTCGTGAGGGATGGGTTTTGAATTCATGATCTGATTGAATTCTTCTTGTGAGAAATCCAGTTTCTTGGTAACATATTCCAGGTCTTGTTGCTGCAGGCCTGCAGGGTAGGGATCTTGTGAAAGATCTTTCATTGCTTCTGCTTTAGTTGCCTGTCCACTACAGATCAAAGCACTCCAATGCGCTTTTCGCTTATCAATATTGAATTTTTTTGGTAACACATAGCCCTGATAAAAACGCGTGAAGATACTTTCGTAATGTTTGCCTCCATAGTCTTTCCAGTTCAGTTCTTTTCCAATGAATTCCTTCACGTCTTTTTTTACATAGGGAATGTAATTCAGTAAGGGGGCAGTTTCTATTCCGAGAATATTCTCGTACCAAAAGATCTGATATCTCCCAAATTTCGGAAAATGTTTCAACTTTACTTTTCCAAAACGAGAATGAATGTCTTCCAGATTAGCATGATCGAACTTATTCGCAATATTCCAACCCTTTGGCATTCCGAATTCAGTTGCATAATTGTAACCACTTAAAATATATTTGATTCCTTTTTTTGCGGCAAGTTTATTCAGTACGGCGAAGATCAAATAATCGGTAGGAACTTCAATGTCCACTACACTCGCTTTGAAATAAGCACGTTGTAGATCTTTGAATTCTTCCCAGTTAAAAACATACGTTTCCAGGTCATAATTGAGCTTATTGACAATATTCTCAATGTTCTTTACTGCCAATTCACTGTTCCATCCATTGTCAAAATGCACCACAAGCGGACGGAGTCCAAGATCTTTAGCGAGCCAGGCAAGATAAGAGCTATCTACACCACCACTTAGACCGAGAATACAATCGTAAGGCTTGTTCTTTCCAAGTCTTTTTATTTTCCCTACAATGGTATTAAGCTGTTTCCTTTTTTCTTCATCCGGAATATTGATGAATCTGGCCGCCAGATTATCATACTTTTCGCAATAACTGCAGAGGCCGGAAGCATTGAAGCGGATATCTTCAATTTGGGAATCGTAAACACAACGGGTACAGGTTTGCATTCTAATTTGTAAGGATCAAATGAGCATTTAAGATATACCAAAATTGCTGGGCTTCGTTCATTTTCCAGCTTTTATTCTTGCAATTGTCAAGAACCATTTTTTTGATCTTCTCAGCTTCCCATAAATTATTTTGAAGAAATGAACTTGAATTGACTGTATCGCAAATATAGGACGATAATTGATCGTTGAACCACTCATTAACGGGAGCTCCCATTCCGATCTTTAATTTTCTATTTCTGACCTTTTCAGGCAGTAAAGATGACAAGGAATCGCGCATGATCCTTTTTGAATAGCCATTCCCAACCTTGAATTCTGAGGGGAGGCTGAAAGTGAAGTTAACAAGTCTGTAATCCATGAATGGCATTCGTATTTCAACTCCATATTGCATGGCGGCTCTGTCAAAATCTCTCATGTTGTAAGGAATGTTCCTGAAATAGAAATCCGTTGCTAATTCCTTTCCGTCTAATTTATATTTGCCAAGATCGATGGGTTGATCACTTAATTGAGTTAACTGTGCAATTCTTTTCTTTCTTATAAGATCAGACTGCAATGTATCAGCATAAGTAAAGTGTTCATGCTTATTGGAATTAATATTCTTTAGCTTGATTTTGAGACTATGTTTGATCCTTCCAAAACTATTCTCAGTTCCAATGAGTTTTTTAAAGGAAGAATTTTTTTCAGTTAGTTTTAATGTTTCTTCAGCTCTGTGATTTGGATGAAACATGGCAAGGTAGGTTTCTGTCAGGTCTTTTTCACGTTGAGAATCCATTTCAAGGAGTGATTGGGTTAGAGCCATTCCTACAAGTGAACGGTAACCGTATAGCATTTCATCAGCACCGTGACCATCCATACTCACGAGGTAATTGTGCTTTCGCATATTCTTGTAAACATCACCCAATACACTGATCGGTGTAGCCGTGATATCGTTGAATAGTCGGGTAGAAGACTCAATGTTCTTGATCACATTATTGAAATCAGTTGAAAGGAATTCAGCTTCGCCTTTACAAAAATCCACCACAGATCTGGCATAATCGGTCTCATCTTGCTCTGTCCCATCAAAAGTGGCAACAAAGCCTTTGAGTGATTGAAAGTTCACCCTTTCTTCCTTAGAATTACTTTTTTTTAAGTGATAGAGCATGCTGTAAACACTGCTGCTGTCGAGTCCACCGCTTAATGCACAAGCAACCGGCACATCACTTCTCATTCTGATCTTACAGGCATTTTCAAACAGATTGTAGAATTCTGCTTTTGCCTGATCATAGTTCATTTCTGATCTTTTAAAAGGAATACTAAACCACCTTGTTTGTTGGATTTTTTTAGAATGTAAATTCAACAAGGTATAATGTCCGGGTAATAATTGATCGATATTCTTCCAGATCGTGTGCCCACTACCTTCTATTAGCACAGGATCACACATAGCCCTGCTGATAGTGTCTTCATTTGCTTCGAATTTGAAATCAGGAAGATGTTTGAATGCGATTGTTTCTGATGCAAAGGCAAGTAATTCACCGGCAATGAAAGTGTAGTAAAATGGTTTTACGCCAAATCGATCACGACAAAGTAAAAGTTCTTTTTTTTCAGTATCGTATAGCGCTATTGCCCACATGCCATTGAATTTTTCAAAGCAATTGATGCCCCATGCTAAATAGGCAGCCAGTATTACTTCTGTATCACTTTCAGTTCGAAAATCAAATCCTTTTGATCTCAGTTCTGTTTTGAGTTCAATGAAGTTGTAGATCTCGCCATTATAAGTGATATGCAGATGACTACCACTGTAATTCATCGGTTGTTTTCCGCCATCCGTGAGATCGAGAATAGAAAGTCGCCGATGTCCTAAGCCGAGATGCACATCTTGAAAAATTTGATAGCCACTACCATCCGGTCCTCGGTGGGAAAGGGAATCGGTGAATGTTTTCAGCTTCTGTTCGCTCAGATTCTTATTGTTTAAATGCCATATGCCTGCGATACCACACATTTAATTCAATATTTCCTTTACAGTTTTCAAAATTCTTGATTCGTCTTTTTCAGAGGATAATTTTTCTGCAGATCTCACGCATTGCTCCTTGAAATGCATGACTTTTTCTCGGTCTATTGTTTTGAGTAATTTTACTATTGATGATGAAGTGTATCCTTCAAATACCATTCCGATATCATTACTTACAATAAGATTCTTGAGGGAACTGTTCGGACTTGTAAGGACTGCTAGTTTCGCCTGAATAAATTCGAAGATCTTGTTTGGTAAAGCAAATTCATGGTTGATATTTCCTTCCGGTAATAAATGAATTCCGATATCATATTGATTGATCGTTTCAATGATCATCTCATAAGGTACAGGATCTTTGAAGATTATTCCTTTGGAATTGTATTTGTCTTTAAGGGATCTTAGGTAATTTTCATCTGTTGGTTTTAACATGAAGGTAAGTTCAAACTTCTTACTTTCCAGAAGGACCGCCTCTGCAATTTCTTCTAATTTTCTCTGTGGCATGGCGCCACCATGATGGATGATCCTTATTTTACCGTTGTTTTTAGAAGGAGGAATAGAAGTATAAGGTTTTGAATTATGAACGACAATCGCTTTACAATTATACCTCTTCGAATAAAAGTCAGCGATCTCTGCATTCACAGTGAATAATGCAGAACATTGTGGTAGATGTTTTTTCAATTCGGCATCGATCTTTTCCGATTGGCTTTTCATCCATTCTTTGTCATCTTCAAATTCAAACGCATAGATCTCGTGTGCATTGAAAATGACCGGCACTTTGAGATTGTTCTTCAATTGAATTGCGATTGGAAGAGCAGGAGGATGATGACTAATAACAAGATCAGGACGAGTTTTTTCCAATTTCCTCAGATCGGATCCTGAATAGAATGGATTATCACCTGAAATTGAAAAAATGAGTTTGTTGATCAGTGTGAAAGGAAGTCTGAGAACGCTAGGAAGTTGGTGATGAAAATTAATGTATCGTTTGCTTTCAGTTCCTTGTAGTTTTATAAATCCAATTCTCTTGTCATTTACCGGGCCTAAACCGGCAGTCACGATCTTGAATTCGGAACTTAAAGCATTGCATTGCATCAGTAATCTTGGTTCAGAACGGTGATCAGAAGAACAGATGATCAGGACCTTTTTCAAGTAACTTTGAATTTTTTCTTAAGACCTAAAGGATAGGCTACCTTGAACAGATAGATATAGTAAAGGCGTACCCAAAGTCTGGGAAAGAAAGAGATCTTATCATATCCGAATACGTCATGAGATACAATTGGTAAATTCATGATCTTTTCAAACTCTTCTTCGGTCAGATCCCATTTTTTTATTACGTATTTTTTATCAGCTTCCTGATCTGCTAAAGGATATGGTGGTTCTTTCATTTGCTCCAAGGCCTTTTCTCGTGTGAGAAATCCTGATCGGATAAGCGTTGATAAATGCGCTTTTCTCTTATCGATGTTGAATTTTCGAGGTAAGATATATCCCTGGTAGAATCGTGTGAAGATCGACTCGTAATGTTTGTATTGATAAGGTTTGTAATCAAATTTATCAGCTAATAATTTTTTAACGACATGCCAGTCGTATTCAATGAAATTCAAGGGGCTCATTGTTTTGATATCATGTACATGCTCATTATAGTAAAGTTCAGTTTCACTAATAGTCGGAAATTTTTTCAATTTCACTTTGCCATATTTAGCGTGGATATTGCGAAGATTGGTAAGATCGAATTTCTTTTCGATGCTCCAGTCTCTTGGCATTCCGAATTCTGTTCTGAAATTGTAACCGTCCAGTATATAATGGATGTTGTTTTCTTTGGCAAGCTTGTAAAGGATGGCAAATATCAATTGATCAGTTGGGACCTCAATATCAAGTACTGAAGCTTTGAAGTAAGCAAGTTGAAGATCTTTGAATTCTTCCCAATCAATCACATAGGTGTAAAGATCGTAGCCAAGACGTGTAACGATGTTGGTGATGTTGTTTACAGCCAGCTCAGAGTTCCATCCATTATCGAAATGTACGACAAGAGGACGCAAACCCCATTCCTTCACCAGTACCGCAAGATACGAACTGTCAAGTCCCCCACTCATACCGATCACACAGTCATATTTATTGCCTTCACCTTTCAATTTAACCAGAGCAAGTGCTTTTCGCAATTCCTCATCTCTGATGTTACGTGGTTTATTTACGGAAACGGTCGCTGCTTTATCATAATCGGTACAATACGAACAAACTCCATTCTCATTAAAAGAAATTAATTTAGTACTTGTATCCAAGACACAACGTGTGCAGATTTTATAAGATTCAGGGCTCATTAATTATTCGAGAAAGTATTCAGGATAGAATCGGTGAATTTATAATCAAGTGGGTTCAGATAATCTATTGCTTGTGTAGAATTTGAAAATGCTAACTGTATTTCTTTTAGTAATTGTTCTGAGTCTTTTGCGAAGTGAACTCCTTTCTCTCTTGTCATTTTTCGGAAACGTTCAAAAGAAATGACTGGGATGGAAAAAGCAAGAGCTTCATACAACATCATTGAGGTGGCGCAGATCAATACATCGCATTTTGCCAAAACTTCTGCAGCACTTTCTTTCTTTGGATCACTGAATTGAATATTCAATTGTGATGGTAGTTGTCCCATGTTACCTGAAGAATTCGCAGGATGGATACGAAGCGTAAATTCATATTCTTTGAGTTCAGAGGTATATGTATTAAAAAGATCCAATACTTCTTTTCTGATATCCAGACTTGCAAGATCGAAATCCTGAAAAGCGATGAGCACTTTTCGTTTACCTGATTTTGTAGTTTTTTTTAATTTAAAACTGGAACCAAGAAGACCACTGTTCTTTTCATTCCAGTTTGTATCCTGCTTGCGAAGTATACCAAGCCATTCTTTTCCGAGACAAGCTATTTTATCAGGGATCAAAAGGTCCTTGTGACTTAGATTTCCCAAGCCGTGATAATAAAAATTATCGTCAGTGAAAACGCCATGCTGAATCTCAAGAACGTTAATGCCACTTTTCCTACAGGCCATTACCACCCACTTATCAGAGTAAAGTGAACGGGCCGTAACTGTTTGCACATTGAGTTTTCGGATAATGTTTTCTAATTGGTGGCTGGCAGATAATGCGAAATGAATTTGAGGATAAATGCCATTTAAGGTGTTTTCATCTAACAAACTTAAATGTACGGAGAGAAACTCCTTGAACTTTTGTATAACGATTTTGTCTTTTTCGGAAAGTTCAATTTTCTTTTTAAGATCGAAGGAAAGAAAAAGATCATATTCTTTTCTTCTTTTTATTCTGTGATCATAATTTGGAAGAACAAATGCAATTTTTCTTCCTTTCTCCTTCTCGTGCAGTATCAGATCCTGTAATTCGACTGATTGGTCGTTTGCATCTCGAAAGCCGGATGTAGCTATAAATAATTCCGAATATTTTCCGGAATGATCACTTAATAGATCGAATTGTTGCTGGTATTGTTTCTTTAATTTGTTTTCTTTATAACGGGCGATCTTGTTTTTTACTTTAGATAAAAGGTCCAAATTTGTTTTGACTTCCGCTTCTTCCTTTGCATAGGAATAAGTTGTGTATTTATTGATCTCAGTCAAATACCTGTTTCTGTAGCACATTTCAAGATAGAACCTGCAAATGCCATAAAGCGAGAAATCATTTATACGAAATGTATTCAGTCCGGAAGTGTTTTCCAGTTGCGTGAAAACTTTTTTTATCTCAATATCGGGTGTTGTGTAAATCAAGTGTAGCCCCCAATGCGAACGTAGAACGAGTTTAATAGTTCTTTTTGTTTGTGAATATCTATGAATGAGTCTATATTCCCACTTAGCCAGTTCTTTGTTTGTAAAAAGAGACCAGGTTTGTATTTTTCATCAAGGGAATAATCGATTCCCTCTGCCATATTGATGGCAACACTTCCCAGGTTTTGGATCTGTAGTTTTTCAAGTGGACGGAAGATCAATCTGTGTTTAAGTGTGAGGATCTCTACTGAAAATCTTCCAGGTGTTCTCCAGTCAGCATGATAAGAAAACAAAGCTCCGGACTTGCTGATGCCGGCACCAGAGAAATTAGAAGAATTCCGGTGCCAATCGATCTCATTTTTGCCTGTAACAAAGCATGAAAGATCTTTAGGTTCACCTCCGAGGAAGAAAGCTAGATCAATCACATGAGTTGAGTTTCCAAGAAACCAGTTTTGAAGTTCTGCTTCTGTTTTCTGATCGCGGATGGCCTGGATCTGATGGGACCATTCGGTGAATTCAAAATTGTAGGAACGAACACCACCATCTTCTTTGATGATCTCGATCGCTTTCTGAACAGATTGATAGAATCTTCGGTTGTAGGCTAAAAGTATTTGGGCTTTCTTTTCTTTTGCTTTTTCACTTAGCAGATCGATCTCTTGATAGTAAGCAACGCCCGGTTTTTCTAATAAGATATTTTTGCAATCATTCTCAAGTAAGGTAAGAGTAACATTGGATAACTGATCGATTCCAACAGCGTTGATGACATATTCCGGTGCCTTGGCGCCCGATTTGAAATAATTCTCAATTCCTCCTGTAACTGGTTTAATTCCGGTCAATTCTTCAAACTGATTGGCTCTTTTTTCTCCTCTTCCGATCACGAGGAGATCAATATTCATTCCTAAAAGCACTTTTGCATGATCTACTGCCATTAAACCTGTTCCAATGATCCAAACTTTTTTCATATTTCGGTATATAAATTGATCTCGCAGTTGCGATTCTTTATTATTTTCTGTTCTCTTTTGTTCAATGAATTATTGACGATCAGTAATTCAAAGGAGTTTAGTTCGTTGAATGCGATGTACGCTAAAGTCAAATTACCCTCTAACTGGAATGCGATAGGTCCGGTTTCTATTTGAAACTCTCCTTTTTTATTCTTGTTCAGATGTTTGATGGGAAATTGGATTTCCTGCTCCTTTGTTTGAATATGACACTGATCTGCACAATGGATAAGTTCATTAGGATCGCACTTCTTCATTTCTTTTTTATAGAAGAGATTTAATTTGTGATACTTGAAGATCTCGTTTTGACCGGAATGCGTATCATCTGTTTTCTCCTGCTGGAAAGTTCTGTAGATCCTACATTCCTCTTTAGAGAACAAAGGTTGAAAGCTATAGGAGGGAACTTTAAAAAGTGATTTCTTGTCATATACATTACAAGCTTTAACTTCACTCCCAAGTGCCCAGTGTTTTTCATTTATTTTTAAAATTGAATCAAGGCTAAACATTCCGGTGCTGTCTTCTTTCGTACACCATTCAATATTGGAAAGCCTAAAATCAATTAACATCAGGTGATCGGAAACTCTGCTTTATGTGTTGAACTTTTTTCCAGCCACTCAAACATGGCCCTGTGCACTACTAAGGATTCTTTCAATTTCGGAAGTATTGACTTTCCTTTAATCAGTTCTTTCAACCATTCTTCTGTCAATTGATTCAGAAAAGGAACTTCAAAATGTTCTTCTTCTATGGGGAGATAATCGCCTGCATAACGTTGCACGGGTAAGGTGCTGTCGGCTTTCCGTAATTTATTTCTCCTTACTTGCTCAAATTCATCAATGTGGATCCGTCCATTGGGTCCGGTGATCTCCCATGGACCAAGCACAGTTGATGTTGAACTTAATGTAAGTTGAGCTGTAGCCAGGATCGTTTGTTCAGGTGAAAGGTATTCCATTATTGCCGTTCCCCCAAAATCTCCAAAGGAAGGACCTCTTCCGCTCGGAATAAGTGTTTCATCAATACTTGCGTATTTAATCTTTATTTCAACAGCATCACTTAAGTATTTGATGAGATCGATGTAATGTATTCCATTGGCACCAATTCCAATTGTACCGGTGTTGATGCTAAAAGATAATTTCCCTTTCAATTGTGGAAATGTCTGTAAGTCTTTCTTAAGTTTTTGATAAGAAGAATACAGCCTCATGTTCAGATTCACATAAGCTGAAATTTCTTTTTGTGAATCAAAGAAATCACTCAGTTCTGTTACCTGTTTCATGGATTGTCCTAATGGTTTTTCCACCAGAATGTGTTTTGCACCCATCGCGATCACTTCTTTGCAGGTATTGATTCGATTACCGGCAGTAGCAGCAATAATTGCAATATCAATTGACGGACTGTTTTTTTTCAACTCTTCCCAGATGTGATACGATACTTTTGTTTTTTCTCCTTTTCCTTTCAATTGTTCCTCTGCATTCGATAGTGCTGAAGCATTAATATCTGCGATCAAAAGTTCAGTTACTTCACGAACACCTAGTACACCCAGACAATGTCGAATGCCCATACGGCCTGCGCCTAATACCAGTACTTTCATATTTTTATTGTTTATCATCTGTTCCACCACCCCAAACACTGTGTCTCAACTTCCATTCTCCATTGACCTTGTTCCATAAATGTGGACTTCTGAATTTATCGCACAGCTCATTTTTGAAATAGTCCGGATCGATATCAAGATATTCCATGATCTCATTGAAATATTTATCCGGAAATTCTCCATCGAATTTTTTTGCAAGGGCCACACCTTCTTCTCTGGTTAAATGTTTGTTTCTGATCTCCTGAGAGGCGTCGTAAGTTGTTCTGCCAATTCCGAATTTGATGAATGTGGTATAATAGTGAAGGTCATCGATCTTATCATCAATGCTGTTGTATTTACTATAGGTGCCCTGTGTTCTGAATGGTCTAGCCTGAAAGCCTGTATTTTCTACTGCGTAATAATAGACTTCTTGTGGAGTCCATTTTAAGTAATAACCGAGATAATGCACCTGAATATCACTTTTTTCGAGTTCTTCAGCTGTAGGAGGGAAGAAGCTCATTAGGTCAGATAAACGAACTTTGTATTTCTCTCTTAATTCTGCGATCGAAACGCCCCCAAGGTAGATCTCATTTAAATTATTGAATGAGTAGAATGATTTGTCGCGCAATGAACTTGAATTATCCGCAATTGGATTTCCGTATTCGGCTTCATTTTCTCCGTAGAAAACAAGATTGATCCCGTATTTCGCAGCGATCTTAGGTCCCAGGTTTTTTTGCCCAAGTATGAACGTCTGAAAAGGATGGTATAGATTTTCTATGGATAATTTTGTGAGAAGTTTCATTACCTTCCCGTTTCTATTGAAACTGATATTGTCAAATCCGCCAATATCGATCCAGTTCTTGAAATTTTTGTAACCATAATCTGTATACAGAATAGGAGGCCAGGTTACAGTGAGAGGATTCATTCCATATTTGTATTTAAGCACATGAGCTTGATACGCACTATCTTTTCCACCACTTCCCGGAATGAGGCAGTCATATCCTCCATCTGTTCTTCTGTATTTATCCAATAACTTAAGAAGTTTTTCTTCTCTGTCTTTCCAGTCGATCGAATTCTTTTGTTCGTTTGCTCTGCAGGCATCACACACACCTTCTTCATCAAAGTGCATGGTTACTTTTTTACTGTCTTTGGTGTGTTTGAATTCTACCGTGGAGGCAGGGCGCTGATTGCTCATGATGCATTTTTTGCAAAACTTCACTTCCGGTGGAAGTCCATACAATGTTTTGTGTTCGCTCATAATTTAAATTTTAGTTAACCAGTTTTTATAAATTGAAAGGCCTTTGTCACCACTTTTTTCAGGATGAAATTGAGTGGCGAAAATATTATTGTGTTGTACTGCAGAGCAATATTCAATTCCCCCATAGTTTGTGCTGCAAAGAATATCATTTTCATGCTCAGGCATGGCGTAATAAGAATGGACAAAGTACATATAGGATCCATTGGATAGTTCCTTTAAAGGAGAATTCTGCCAGTTATTATTTTTAGGTTGTTGGATGGTGTTCCAGCCAACTTGTGGAACGTGAAGTTTCATGGAAGGATCGGTGGATCTGAATTTTTTTATTTTTCCTTTGATCATTCCCAAACCTTTTGTCGATCCGAATTCTTCACTTTCTTCAAATAGAAGTTGCATACCAAGACAAATTCCGAAAAATGGAATTCCTTTTTGAACGGTGTCTTTAATAGCTAGGTCGATCTTGTTCACTTGCAGAAAATCCATTGCCGCCCCAAAAGCACCAACACCCGGTAAAACAATTCCGTCAGCACTTTTGATCTCTTCGATGGAATTTGTAATTTGTGTTTCGGCCCCAAGCTGAGAGAAGGCTTGTTGCACACTGAATAGATTTCCAAGTGAATAATCTATGATGGCGATCTTTTTACTCATAATCTCACGTTAATATTCATTTTACGGCAATGTTCTTTGATCTGTGGAATATTCAAAGGTTCTATTTTAGAAAATGATCTTCCACTTTTCAGAAATTCAATATTACCCTCATCGCCTGTTTTCTGAAAACTTGTTTTTTGAAACATTTCATAATGAAGAACAGAGGCCAGTGTAATTGCATGGGCCTTGCCTTCAAGAAATGCCTGAGAAGTGTGTTCCAGTTTTCCGGGACCACCATGTGCGATGACAGGTATGGATACAGCATCACTAATCATTTTTATTAGTTCACAATCAAAACCCATTCCGGTTCCTTCTCTGTCAACCGAAGTAATGTTGATCTCACCTGCACCTAGTTCTTCCACTCTTTGAGCCCATTTTTTCACTTCGATGCCGGTTTCTTCTCTGCCATTATCTACATAGGCATGATATTCTCCATTCGTCTGTTTGATCGCTTCTATTGCAACCACAATGGTGGAGGAGCCGAATTTTTGAGAAGCATCTTTGATTAGATTTGGATTTTTAATGGCTGCTGTATTCAAAGAAACTTTATCTGCACCTGCTCTCAAAACACTTTTGATATCATCAATTGTTCTTAAACCTCCTCCAACGGTGATCGGTATAAAAACCTGTTTCACTGTTTTGGAAATGATATCATGGAGTGAATTTCTTTCATATAAACTTGCAACGACATCCTGGTAGACCAATTCATCAGCACCTTGTTCATAATAGTATTTTGCAAATTCCGCCGGATCTCCTAATACTCTGAGTCCTTCAAGATGGATGCCCTTCACCAGATTCGGACCTTTTATATCGAGGCGAGGAATTATTCTGCTTGCTATCATAATTTTTTTAATATCAAAGGTGAACCATAGGCCATCGTTTGGTCCGGAATATCTTTTACGATCACAGATCCGGCTCCGATGATCACATTCTTTCCGATTTTGATTCCGGGTCTAATAACGCTACCGGCGCCTATCAGGGTATTTTCTCCTATCGTTACATTTCCGCAAATTGTAGTTCCGGGTGCAACATGTACAAACTCTCCTATCCTGCATTCGTGTTCAATGATGCTCCCGGTGTTTATAATGGAACCTGTACCAATTTCGGCCAATGCATTCACTGAAGCGTTTTTTCCAATGTAAACTGCCTTTCCTGTTTTGGAGCTTGATGAAATCACTGCCGAAGGATCGATAATATTGGTCCAATTCAAATGAACGAATTTCTCAAACAATATTTTTCTTATTCGATTGTCGCCGATCCCTATAAAATAAAACAGGTCTGATCTGATCTCTAGTTTAGATAGTATTTCATCTCTTCCTGCATATTTCAATCCATATGGATTTAAAGCCTTTTCATCTGTCTCGTAATAAGAGACAACCTGATCGCCTGCACTCATTGCACTTTCCAAAACAACAAATGCATGGCCTGAATATCCTATGAGTTCTATCTTTTTCATTTCAAATCGTAAAATGTTTTTGGTAATAATTTTTCCAAGTCTGTTCTTTTAAGTTCTTTTACGATCTTTTCTGCTGCATTCCCCTGATCATATGGATTTTTAAATAAGGATGTCTTTTTGATCTTCAATGCTTTCGTGATGGCTGAAGTGATCTCTCTTTGATTTGTTTTGCAATGGATCACGCTTTTCGCAGCCGTCCTTCCTTTTTGTCTGCTGCCAATATCAACTGTTGGAGTTTTTAAAGAAGGTGCTTCAATGATTCCACTGGAAGAATTTCCGATTACAACATCTGCGATCTTCATTAAGGAGAGGTAATTCAACTGCCCGAATGAATCCCTATAAATAACTCTCTTGTTATTCTTCTTTACAAATTCATCGATCAGTTTTTGAATCCGATTCCCTCCTTCATCTGCATTCGACCCTGAAATGAAAATGCTTGCATCCTTGAATTGATTCAGCGATTTCAGTAGTTCATTCATTTGGGTTGAAGGATCTGTTTTTTCCATTGTGGCCGGATGAAATGTCACTAGGAATATGGTTTTGCCAAAAGTGGAATCGAATTCTTTTTCCAATTCTTGTCTGGTCTTTAATTTCAGGGTCTTTACATTATCGATTCCCGGAGCGCCTGATACTTTCACTCTAGTAGGTTGTTCGCCCATCTGTATCACACGTTTTCTGTGCGTGTCACATGAGGTGAAATGAAGACTACTTAACTTAGTGATGGCATGTCTGAATAGATCGTCTTTCGCGCCTTCGCTTATTTCTCCACCGTGAATGTGAATAACGGGCGTGTTTGAGATAACGGCAGCCATGGCAACTGATAATATCTCATACCTATCTCCAAGTATCATCACTGCATCCAGTCTTCTTTGAGAGAAATATTCTGTGAAATTTACAAGTGTTTCTGAAGCTCCTTTTGCAATTGTATTTTCACTCTTGCCTGATAAATTGGTTCTTATCTTTGCATCGATCTTTAATCCATCAGCTTCGATCAATTTATACGTATCGCCAAATTCTTTTTGTAAATGAGTTCCGGTAACAACAAGTTCGGCAGTGAAATTAGCATCCGCCTTCATCTTTTTTATGATAGGATAGAGTAATCCGTATTCTGCTCGGGTGGATGTAACAATCGCTATTTTCTTTCTCTTACTCACTTTTTATAAAAGCTTAAAATAGCGTCAATAACTTTCAATTGATCTTCTTCATTTAAATTGGTGGAGCAGGGCAGACTTACACAAGTATGATAGATCTTTGAAGAATTGTCATTCTTTGAAATGTAAGGTTGTTGCTTGAACATAGACAATTGATTCATTGGAACCCAAAAAGGTCTAACCTGAATTTTTAATTCATTCAGATATTTCATCAATTCTACAGCCCTTTCAAATTGAAAAGTTTGGAGCCAATGATTGGGTAAAACATGCTCGCTTATTTTTTGCGTTTTAAATCCCGGAACATTTTTCAATTTTTCAATATATACATTGTAAAGTTTGTTTTTGTGATCGAGAAAACCTTTGAGTTGTTCCATTTGCGCCAGGCCCATGGCCGCTAAAATATTCACCAGTCTGTAATTATATCCTATTTCATCATGCACATATTCAAAAGGATCGGATTTTGCTTGTGTCGTAATGTGTTTTGCTTTTTTGGCCAGCGATTCATCATTGGTTAGGATCATTCCACCTCCACCGGTAGTGATGATCTTGTTTCCATTGAAGCTTACACATCCGAAATCACCAAATGTTCCTGAATGTTTTTTGTTGAAGTAACTTCCTAGACTTTCCGTGGCATCTTCAACCACCTTGAGATAGAATTTATTTGCGATCTTCATTAAGCGTTCCATATCACACATATTTCCAAGAACGTGAACTGGCATGATACAACGGATAATCCTCCCGTCTTTTTTTGATCTACATTGATCATTTATGATCTCTGTTTCGGTGTTAAGATAGTTTTCTAACAGATCTAGATCCATTTGCCAGGTATCCGGATCAATATCTATAAAAATCGGTGAGGCTTTTAAATAGGTGACTGTATTAGCGCTAGCAACAAAAGTAATATTTGGAAGGATTACGTGATCATCTTGCTCTACTCCTGCGAGCAACATGGAAATGTGAAGAGCAGCTGAACCATTTACAGTTGATACAGCGTATTTGGCTCCGGTGAATTCTACTAGTGAATTTTCGAATCTGTCAACATAACTGCCGACAGAGGAAACCCAATTGGTGTCAAGGCAATCCTTGATGTATTTCCATTCGTTTCCTGAAAGATTGGGTACAGAAAGTGGTATCATCAGATATTATAAATTCCGTGTTTGTAGTTTTGAAGATTCGATGGGTCTCTGAACCATTCAATTGTTCTGTCCAGTCCTTCATTCAATGTGTGTTTCGGTTTCCAGTCTGTCATTGCAAGAATCTTTTGATTAGAACCAAGCAGTCTGAACACCTCCGAATTCTTTGGTCGTATCCTTTGTTCATCGCTGATGATCTTGGCTTTGGGATTGATCTTGTTTATCAGTAATTGGGCAAGATCGCCGATGCTGATCTCCTGCTGTGTGGCAATATTGATCTCTTCACCAATTGTCTTTTCTGTTCTGGCAATGGATGTGAAGGCTGTTACCGTATCTTTTACATAAAGTAAGTCACGCGTTGGAATCGTGTCTCCTAGTTTGATATTTGTCTCTCCGTTTAAAAGTTGTGTAATGATCGTAGGAATAACTGCTCTTGCACTTTGTCGTGGTCCAAATGTATTAAAGGGTCTTACGATGGTAACAGGCGATTGAAAGGATCTGTAAAAACTTTCTGCTATTCTGTCGGCTCCGATCTTGGTGGCACTGTAAGGAGATTGACCCTGGAACGGATGTTTTTCATCAATAGGAACATATTGCGCTGTTCCATAAACTTCGGATGTGGAAGTCACGAGAATACGTTTTGTGTTTAAGAGTCTTGCGGCCTGCATAACATTCAAGGTTCCTTTAATGTTCACGTCAACATAACTATCCGGACTATGATAACTGTATGGAATTGCTATTAGGGCAGCGAGATGATAGACGGTATCACATCCTTCCATTGCGATTCGGACTCCATTGGGATCTCTTATGTCACCTGAAAATATTTCAATGTTTTTCAATACATCTTTTGGCAGTGAATCCAGCCAACCGTATGAATTGAAAGAATTATACAGTACAAAGGCTTTTACCTGATGTCCCTCTTTTAAAAGTTGTTCGGTCAAATGACTTCCGATGAATCCATCGGCCCCTGTTATCAATACTTTATTTCCCATTAGTTTGTTTTTGAAAAATTTATTTGAAATGATCTTTCATTTATACAATACTCCATCCTCCGTCTATCACGAGGTTATGTCCGGTAATATATTTTGAATCATCGCTTATGAGAAAAGAAACAGAAGGCGCAATATCATCCGGCATGCCCATTCTTTTCATTGGTGTTTTAGCAGAATAATTTTTCACGAAGATCTCATTTTGATTATCAAAGATCCCACCGGGAGAGATACAGTTTACCCTTACATTGAATGGTCCATAATAAGAAGCAAGGTATCTGCTGAAATTCAATACGCCTCCTTTGATGGCAGCATAAGCAAAGGGATTCTTGATGGTTGTTCCTTCGTATACCGTGAAATCCGGACCTTGAAAACCATAAATAGAGGACAGGTTGATCAAAGAACCTTTTCCTTTCGTTTTCATGTGTTCGCAAATGATACGGGAGCACTGCATGTAGCCGTGCAAGTGCATATCAATATTCTCTTTCCATGAAGAAGAAGGTTCCAATTCAAGTGCAGTTCCCCAGTCTTTTGTTCTTGGGTATGCATTGTTGATCCATCCATCGATCCTTCCAAATTTATCCGTAACGGCTTTAATGAAGGAATGAATACTATCCTCCTTAGTTATATCGATCTTGTATTCAAATGCCGAAAGATCATTTTCTGCATTCAAGTCTGCATTGATAGCGATTGCACCATCCATGCGAAGTTGTTTTAAGAAAGCGCTTCCGAGTAATCCGCTGCCTCCGGTAACAACCACAATTTTATCTTTCAGTTTCATATCAGTTAATACAAATTTTCAAAATATCCCTGGCTTCCGGAAAAGCATTCATATAGGGCTTTGTTTCATTTAGTTTACTTATAAAATAATTCATCTGATCTGTATAAGTGTCTAAGATCGTTTGATCAGAACTGAATAGCAATTTTCCGTTTGTAAGAGAGCGTACTTCATTCTTTAGTAGGTCTACATAAAGCGTCTCATTCTCTAACACGATCTCCAGACATCTTTTTGCATCAGCTCGGTAATAATTCAAAACAATGTTCACGCAGAAAGAGTTGTATTCCAAAAGATAATTGGCATAGTCGAAGGAGTCAATTTCTAGGTCTGAATTCTTTTTAAGCGTTCGCTGTGTTTTTTCTGGTGATCCAAATAACCAATAAGTGTAATCCAATTCATGGATAAGATCAAGATGCACGCCTCCGCCTTGATCAGCATGCGCACTGTAGGAATGCCGGTAATCTGCATCTTTTCTCCATTTTGAAAGATCAGAACCACAGTAGATATTCACCTCATTCACTTTTATTTTCTGTTTCTTTAGATGATCGTGAACGAATTGAAGGCAATTCAAAAATCTAAGATTACAAGCGACATAAGTACGTATTGACTTTTGATTCAATAAAGTTTCTAACTCAGTTAATTCATTCAGTTGATGTGACAGAGGTTTTTCTATGAAAAGTGGACAATTAAAACGTAAACAGTTTTTTATTACATCAGTGTGTTGATGTGTTGGACCGCAAATCACGATAAATGAAGGCGTAAAGTCAATTTCTTCATAGGAGAAATAATTCTTTATTCCGGGCAAACTTTGTGCGTCTTTATTACTTCGAAGCGCATGAAGTTCAATATTGGGGAAATTCTTTTGCAGAACGGAAATGTGTTTCTTTGCAATTGAACCTAAGCCTATGATGAGTGCTTTCAAAGTTTGAATCCCAGTTTGTTGTTAGTTAAAAGAAATTCCATGAATTCGAAATCTATAGGATGATCCAGATCAAAACAAATATGAGGCATCACATAGATCAAAGATCGGGGAGTGATTGCAGATCTTAATCCATCGTTAAAAAAAATTCTTCTATAGAAGTAGAAAGAAGCATTCAGATCATACACTGCCGGAGCAGCTTGTCGCGTTAAAAATCCGTCTGCTGATTTCACCAATCCATAATAGCCATCCGGTTTTTGCTCAACCATATTAAAATAAGGATTCCTGGCTGCAGGGTTCACTGAAAACAAGTTGTAAGCATTCTCATCTTTTGTAATGGATGCAAGTGCCGATTCCAGATCTTCTGCATTTCTCAAAGGAGATGTAATGTCGAGGTCCAGTATCAGATCAAAGCTTGCGTTGTGCTTTTTTTCGGCATGACTCAATAAGTGAGAAAGTACATCGATCTTACCACAAGTGTCGTTTGCAAGTTCCGCTGGACGAATGTATTCTGTTTTAAGTCCGAATTGTTCTGCAACATTTTTAATTTCATTATCGTCAGTTGATAATTCAATGATGCAATCATGTTTCTTTGAAAAATCAATTGCACATTCGATCGAATAGGCAATAAGTGGTTTACTATTGATCGGTTTGATGTTTTTCCCGGGAATCCCTTTTGATCCTCCTCTTCCACAAATAGTGATCAGTGTTTTCAAGCTGGCATTTTTTTAAGCAATAACTTTTTCAGCATATCACGAATTGATTTGTATTTCATTTCTGTGAATTGAGCCACTAAATAGGCGATAAGATTTGCGATCGTGAATGATAGAAGTAGAAATGGGATCTTCGGTATCTTGTCTCCAATGAAATTCAGAAGCAGGTCTATGATTGAATAATGAATAAGGTAAATTGTAAATGAATAATCAGCTATGCGCTGAACGAATGAACTTAATTTAGGTTTGAATTGAATGTTGTGAAACATTGCTAAGATCAACGCCATTGAAAGCGTCAAAAGCAACACGAAGTAAGGTTCAACGTAAGCAAACATTGTTCTTTGGTATTGACGGAACATCAAGAAGCTAAGAAGTAGAAGTATCACAAAAGTAAAGACTTTCTTTTTTGATAACTGAATGAAGTAAGGCCAACAGAATAAGAGTACAAGACCCATTAACCAAGGGAGCATTAATCCATCACCTCGCCCGTTGATGAAATTATAGTAAGGAACAATTGAGAAGATAGCCATCAGGACAAGATCGATTATTGAAAAATTCTTATTCTTATAGATCTTGATGAACAGGTAACCAAACCAAAAATAGATCCACCATTCAATTGCCAGAGTCCATAATGGACGGCCGGATCCGAAAGAAGTTACATTCAAGATATATTCCTGAATAAAGGGTGGTGCATCTTCGAGCATGAGTAAATTACCTAAGAACGTTTTCACATTGAAGGCATCACTGTATCCAAAGGTCTTTCCGGAAAAGTAAATCTGAATCAGGTCTAAAATAAAAATAAACAGTAAACAGGGGATCAGTGAGGTATAGATCCGTGCAAATCGCTCAATGAAAAATTCCTTGAATGAGTATTCGGAATCCTGTTTCATTTTGAGTATGGTGGAGTAGGGTATAAGGAATCCGGAAAGAACGAAGAAAATAACAACTCCAACGCACTGCAGGCTTGGAATGTAAGGAGGCATTGTTTTAGGCCATAAAAGGATCATTGATGTTACATGTCCGAACACAACCATCTGAGCTGCGATCACCCTTGTGAGGTTGAAAAAAGCACTACTTCCGTTATTTAGTTGAATGAAGGCCAATCAGAATTTCAAATGTTTGATGTCTTCCTGTGCTTTTAAAAAATCCTCGTGTTTTCCGATATCTAACCAATAGCAAAGTACAGGGTAGTTCACCACCGTCTTTCCTTTTGCGATCAATAGCTCTATGAGATCTGTTGCATTGAATACTTTGTGTTCAGGTATATACTGAAGCATTTCCCTTTTAATGATATAGATCCCAGCATTCGAGTAATAGGTATAGGTTGGTTTTTCTTTTATTCCAACTACTTTAATTCCATTATTCTCAACAATTCCATAAGGAAGTGAGACTTGATAGGGAATGCAAGCAACAGCCATATCAGCTGAATTGTCGGTGTAGAATCGGAACATGTCTTCAAAATCAATATTTGTTAATAGATCTGAATTCATCACGAGCACATGTTCGTGGTTGAATTTTTTGATGATAGAAACAGATCCGATCGTACCGTAAGGTTCATTTTCTTCTACGTAATCTACTTTTATGTTCTTTCCACTTCCGTTTCCAAAATATTCTCGGATCTGATCTCCAAGATAGTTAATGGAGAGGTGTATGGTATATACCCCAAATGAAATGAGCCTGTCAATATTATACTCAAGTATCGGTTTACTTCCCACCTTTAAAAGTGGTTTTGGAGTTTTATCAGTAAGCGGTTTTAGTCTTTTGCCTTCTCCGCCTGCCATCAGAACGGCATCGATAGGTAAATAAGTTGTGATCTTTGAAAGATCGAGGATCTTAATGATGCTGCCGTCTTCATCAATGAAAGGCACCAGATCTATTTCATTTTTTTTGAAAATGTTTATCTGCTCCAATGAATAATCTCCTTTTTTAAGGAATTTAAAATTCTTATTCATTGCTTTTTCTATACTGCTTTCTACCGGAAGGTTATTGATCAATGATCTTCTGATATCACCATCTGTAAGTGTTCCTATGAGCTTATTCTCTTTGTTAACAACAAACAAGGTCAAACTGTCCCTTGTGGGAAGGTTGTTCAATTTGATCAGCGCATCTTTAACTGTGCAGTTGGATTGGATGATATTCTCTTTCAGCATGGCAGTTCTGTTTTAAATTTCTATTAATTCATCTTCATCAAAATCTCTGTTAGCTACTTGTCCAATTACATTTTCCCATTTCATGGGATTGATGCCAGTACCGGGACGTTTAACAGTGATGTTTTTTTCGGAGAAGGTTTCACCTTTTTTTATTTTGATCTTAGCCACAATGCTCTTTCTGGCAACGGTCATGTTCTTTTTTTCAGAAGCTGATGCTGTTTTCGTCCTGGTTCCCATTGCAGATTCAATGTTCCGAATGGCAGAGACCATTTGCTTTAATTCAAGAGGATCTAAAGAGGCTTTGTGATCCGGTCCTGGCAGTGCTTTATCGAGCGTGAAATGTTTCTCAATGATCTCGGCTCCAAGAGCGACCGCTGCAATGGGTACCTCAATTCCCAAAGTGTGATCTGAATAACCAATGTTCACGCCCATTTCTTTTTTGATCGTGAGCATGGCAGATAGATTCACATCTTTCATGGGTGTAGGATACTCTGTATTGCAATGAAGAACGGTAATGTTTGAAAGTTCAATTCCGTTTTTGCAAAGAACACCGATAGCATCTTTTATTTCTGAAAGTTCAGACATTCCGGTAGACAAAATGATCCTCTTGAAACTCTGAGCCATTTTAACGAGATAGGGATAATTGGTGATCTCGCCGGATGGTACCTTCCCGATCTGTATTCCCAGTTCTTTCAATAGATCAATGCTATCCAGATCAAATGCAGTAGAAAGAAATTCTATCTTTTTCTTTTGACAATAGTCGATCAATTCAAGATGTTGCGTCTTACTTAGTTCAAGTTTGCTGATCATTTCGAGCTGACTTTCATTGGCACCGGAATTTTGTTTTTGGTATTCGGCTTTTGCTGCAAATTTGCTGACAAGATTTTTTGCCACGAAGCTTTGAAATTTCACATAATCCACTCCTGCTTCAGCTGCAGCGTCAATGAGCTTTTTGGCCAAAAGCATATCACCATTGTGATTAACGCCTGCTTCGGCAATGATTATGACTCTTTTGTTTGTAATAGATTGATTATTTCGTTAGCAATAAGTTGATGTGCCAAAGGATGGATGTGATGTCCGTCTTCTTCAACAATGAAGTCATTGATGTTATTTTTTTCAGATAGGATCTTATAAATATCGATCAGTTTGATATTTTTCTTAGAGCCGGACTCAATGGTAGTTCTGATCAATTCATTGTAATCTTTTATATTTTGTGACAGACCGGGCGATCGGTTTTCGATCGTGGAATTGGTTGGACAAATATTAATGATAAAAACCATTTTGTAATTGGCCGAAGCATGTTCCAGGAAAGCAGAAAAAGTTTTACTGAAATGCGAAGGATCTGTGCGTACAAAGCCTCCATTGTTTTTTTCTATTAATTGCGCGCGATTGTTGTGGATGTATCGGATAGCAGCTCTTTTTAAGAAACCTGGTAGTCGATTTACTTTAGAACGTGTTTCCTCATCTATGGGTCTTGGAGCGCAATCTACAATGCCGGAGTGAATGATCAAGTAATCACCTGGCAAATCATAGTAAGTATTGTCTTCTTTGTAAGCGGAATACAATTGATCAAGCGTGGCTCCTCCAATTGCTTTATCTCTTAATTCTAAATAATCTGATTTGTGTTTTTCTCTTAAGAAGTTTTCAATCAATGCAAAATAGCGTTCATCTGACCTGACCACATTCTGTCTGGGACAAGCTAAAGAATCACCATATAAAGCTAACTTGATCATTGGATCTTCTTGATTTCCCATTTAAAATCGGGACGAACGAGGGAGGTTGGCCATTCTCTGTTCCAGTTCCCTCTTGATCCTGTTTCTGAATTCTTATCTGTTACAACAAAAGCCAATGCATTGTCGGCAACACAAAATTTACCTTCAACCGTTGTTGGAAAGCTACAGATCAAGGCGTCAATAGAATAGTTTCCTTCGTTAAAGAAATTCTTATCAATGGCCGCAACTTCTTTGTATCTGCCTTCGGGTTGGGGTGAAGTAGAATAGGGCGAGTATTTGTTATCAATGGCAACAAACAGAACTTCTCCCATTGAATTCTTCACATACAAATGCGCAGTGAAACAATATTTTTTAACATGAACTGTATATTCCATTTCAATGAATATCGATTCCGTTACATCAAATTCTGATCTGTAATTCTGTGAACTGTCACAGATCTTGATGGAATGCATGGTGCAAAAATTTTCAATCGTATATTCTTTATCGCCAAATTCTCTGATGGCTCTGTTCGTCACGCCTTCAAAAAGGTAGGAGTCGACAATGCTTTTAACAGGACCAATTTCTTTCATTTGACCATTTTTCAAGAACAGGGCACGGGTACAAAGTGTTTTGACCGCATTCATATTATGACTAACGAAAAGAACGGTTTTTCCTTTTCCACTAACGTCCTTCATTTTTCCGATACATTTGTCTTGAAATTCCTGATCCCCAACGGCAAGTACTTCGTCTACAATTAATATCTCAGGATTTAAGTGCGCTGCCACTGCAAAAGCCAAACGAACATACATGCCGGAAGAATAGCGTTTTACAGGCGTATCAATGTATCGTTCAACACCACTGAAATCAACGATCTCGTCAAAATTATTTTTGATCTCGTTCTTCGTCATTCCAAGGATTGCGCCGTTCAGATAAACATTTTCTCTTCCGGTAAGATCAGGGTGAAAACCTGTTCCTACTTCCAATAAACTGGCAACTCTTCCTTTGATCTTGTATTGTCCGACAGATGGAGAAGTGGTTCTTGAAAGGATCTTGAGTAAGGTAGATTTACCTGCACCATTCTTCCCAATGATTCCAAGTACTTCTCCCTGCTGAACAGAAAAGTTAATGTTCTTTAAGGCCCAAACGTATTCTGATTCTCCTTTTTTCGAACGATCATTTTCTTCGCCTATCTTAAGAAAGGGATCTTCTTTACCACGTATACGGTACTGCCATCTTTTAAAGTCAGCCATTAATGTAGTTGTACCCACTTGGCCTAATCGGTATTGCTTGCCTAGATCTGTTATTTCGATTACTGTTTTGGCCATTACACGGTATCCATGAAGGATTTTTCAGTTCGGTTGAAAATGATGATTGAAATTAGAAAGAGTAGAAAGGTGATGATGCAAGATTGAATCAAATGTGATGGATCGAATATTCCATGCCCGGTTAAAATATATTTTATTCCTTCCAAATAGCTTGTAACCGGATTTAGCCAGATCAAAGTTTCATATTTTCCTGTAAACATGGATGCAGGAAAAACAACACAACTTAAAAACATTAGCAATTGAACAGCAAATGAAAGTAGAAAAGTGAAGTCCCTGTATTTTGTAGTTACAGAAGAAAATAGAATTCCAATACTTAAACCAAGTAGTCCGAGCATGGCAATAAAGAATGGCAGAAGAAGTAGTAAATGCCACTGAGGTTGTAAGTTATCTGTTCTGGTATAATAATAGATATAGACCACGGTCAGCAAGAGGATCTGTATGCCAAGTTTGATCAGGTTAGAGATCACAATGGATAAAGGCATGACAAGTCGTGGAAAATATACTTTTCCGAAAACGGCTGCATTTGCAATGAAGGTACTTGATGTTTTGTTGAGACAATCAGCAAAGTAATTCCAGAATGTTTGTCCTAATAAGTAGAACAATATAGGAGGTATCTGATCGGTAGAGAGATTCGCCTGTCCAAATGTAAATGTATAGATGAGTGTGGTAAAGATCGGCTGAATGAACATCCATACCGGACCCAGTATCGATTGTTTGTAGATCGCCGTAAGATCTCTTTTTACCATGAGAAGAATAAGATCCTTGTACTTCCATACCTCTTTTAAGTTCAGGTGAAATAAAGGAGATCTGGGTTGAATGATGATATCCCAGTCTTGTTCTTCCGTATTGTTATTGTCTACCACTAAGATTCTTGTATTACGGATTGCCGGCTTGGAAAGTTGATGAGTACTCCCATTCCTTTTTTACTGTAAACGGCCATGCTGCCTATCGCAGCTGCCTGTGCATTTCTTTTGTATAGGATCTCTTTCAGATGATCTGTATTTCCACATCCGCCACATGCGATCACGGGTATGCTAACTGCTTTCACGATGGCTTCGGTGATCTCATAGTCATAACCTTCCCAGGTTCCATCATTATCCATGCTTTGAACCATCAGTTCTCCTACACCAAGTTCATTGGCAAGATAGAGTGCGTATTCAATGCAGTTCTGTTTAATTTTATGACCTAAATAAGAGGAAGGAGATTTTGCTCCGAAGATCGGCTTCTTAATGTCAATACAAGCAACAACAGCCTGTGCTCCGTAATCTGCTATTACTTTCTTGATCACTTCCGGGTCTTCCTGAATGAGTGAATTCACGATCACTTTTTCAATTCCAAGTTTAAACAAGCGTGCGAAATCATCGTAGGATTTCACGCCTCCTCCATAGGCAAAGGGCATGAAGGCTTCACCTGCCATATCTGCTATCTTATCAAAATTAGGTTTGCGTTTTTGTCTGGAGGCATTGATGTCGATCAGAATGAGCTCATCAACCTCTTTGTCATTATAGATCTTGATCGCATTGATGGGGTCACCAATGTAAGATGGATTTTTGAATTTAACGGTCTTGACCAGTCCGCTACCATCGTATAATAAACAGGGTATGATCCTTTTTAGTGCCATATCAGATCTTTGCAAAATTATCAAGCACCTTCATTCCGAACTTCAAACTTTTTTCGGGATGAAACTGTGCTCCGTAAATATTTCCTTTGTTGACCATACATGTAAAGTCTATTCCGAAATTACTTGTTGCGAGTGACTGAGATTCGTCAATGCACTTTACATAATACGAATGCACAAAGTAGAATCTGCTTTTGGAATTCATTTCTACGAGTGGATTTTCTCTCAGGACTTTTATATAATTCCATCCCATGTTCGGCACCTTTAAATTCAATGAAGGATCTGGTCTGAACTTTATCGTTTCCGCATCTATCCATCCCAATCCTGCTTTAGTGCCTTCTTCGCTTTTCTTGGTCATCATTTGCATACCCAAACAAATTCCAAGTACTGGAACCTTTTCGATCAATGCCTTCTGATTCAATACCGGAATCAATCCGGTCTTTTCCAGATTATTCATTCCCGCATCAAAAGCACCAACACCGGGTAAAAGTATCTTGTCGGCCTTTGCTATGATCTTTTCATCGCCCGAAACATGAACGTCCGATGCGCCGACCTTTCGAAACATGTTTTGTACCGATGCAAGATTGCCTACTCCATAATCTATAATGACGATCATTTTCTTTATTGTTTTTTCTCAGGCACGTGAACTTTTTCCCATTTCTTCGCAACATAGAATACAGAAAAATATTTTCGTGCTGTTTTAAATGCCTTTAATTTACTTTTCCCTTTCCTCATGGACGTGTCAAGATTCATGGGAACTTCACTGATGGAATAGCGATGAATGATGATCTTTTTTAATAATTCTATCATGCATTCAAATCCGGGGAACTCAAGAATCCTTTTTCCATAAGATTTTTGTAATGTAAGGATCACATACCCCTGATAGGCTCTGAAGAATGAAGTGAACGTATGTATACCTCGAATGTTAAGAAAGATCTTGGTCAGACCACTGCTCAAATGACTTGCAATGATCTTCCAGCCAGCTGTATTGACGATGCCACCACCGTAGGCGTGAACAGATGCAAAAGCAACATCTACATTCTCACGAGTTATTCTTCCGAGCATGATCTTGAGTGTGCTTATCCTTGAAGTATTATCACCTTCAATGGTAACAACAATATCTTCCGCTTTTAATTTTTCAGCCAGATATTCAAATCCGGTTCCAAAAGCATAGCCAGGTCCTTTATTCACATCATGTTTAAGTACTGTGAGATCCATCGCTGTTCCTGCGTTTCGTGCAGCTTCTCCTGTTCCGTCAGTACTTCCATCATCAACCAGAATGAATTTGAAAGAGAATTCATTCAATTCAGATGCCAGTTCTTTCCAGCTTTGCATGAGGCCCGGCATGTTAGGTTCTTCATTCAGAACGGGCGCTATGACGTAAACGATCCTCATTTATTTTTATTGATCTCGTTGATGGTGATCTTAATGGCTTCTTCCAATTTTACTTTTGGAGTATATCCTAGAATGTTCTTAGCTTTTGTGAGATCCGGTATTCTGCGCATGATGTCCTTGTATTTGCCGAATACTTCGTTCATGGGAACATATTTTATTTTTAATTCTTTTCCTGTTCCAGCAATCTTATGGATGAGTTTTGCTGTATCTGCAACACTCATTTCTTCATCGTTTCCAATGTTGATGATCTCACCGATCGCTTTTTCATTTTCCATCGCTAGGAAGGTTCCATTTACAAGATCGGTTACAAATCCCATTGAACGTGTTTGACTACCATCTCCATGAACAACTACTTCTTCATCGTTTAGAATTGCGCGGATGAAAATAGGAACGTGACCTCCGCTCCAGGCAAAACTTGAACGAGGACTGAATCCTCCAAAATAGCGCAATACAACAACAGGAACTTTGTAATCGTGATAATAAGCGAATGCCATTTGTTCTCCATAAAGTTTCGATACAGCATAGGACCATCTTCTGATCATACTTGGGCCAAGTAAAAGATCACCATCTTCTTTTAATGGAAGATCAGGTGACATTCCGTATACATCCGAAGTGGAAGCAAAAACAACTTTGCAGCCCCACATCTTTGCAACCGTAAAAATATTCTCAGAACCTTTTCCATTGATAGTGAAAGTTGGCATGGCGGAATCTTTTTCTCCAATTTTTTTAAAGGCTGCAAGATGAACGATAATATCAATATCTTTTCCAAGAACTTTAAGTGTATCAAGCTCTGTTACGTCAATGCGATAAAATTTGAAATTCGGATTTTCAAGATTATGACGAATGTTTTCAATATTTCCATAAGAAAGATCATCGATCCCTGTTACGTGATATCCTTTTTCAAGGAGGACGTCAAGAAGATGTGAGCCTATCATTCCTGCAATTCCGGTTACCAGTACTTTTTTAGCCATAGCTTATTTTTTTAAATTGTATTGAATTTTCTTTTCCCTTTAAATTCCCGAATAAAAGGAGTTAGTACACAGATGATGAGAATCACTGAAGGGATATACCCGAATATATAGTAGCTGTAATGTGCTGAATTGATAACGATGGCAAAAGTCAGAATGATACAGATTGAATAAAGTGAGAGCAAAAGCAGGAAACTTTGCTTCAGAATATTTTTGGATCTTAAAATGAATAGGATTGTCATCAGAAGAATCGATGTTGTATAGATCAGAAGTGAGAGTAGTTTGAGCGATTTCTTCCACAAAGGCGAATCTTTAAAAGCGAGTCCCGGCCAATCTTGTGTGGTATTCTTGATTAGAAAATTGTTCAAACGCATGATGGGCGCCACGAAGTAAAAATACAAGGTATGTGCTCTCATGAATTCATTTCTAAGTTCTGTGCTTTTCTGAACTACGAGCTTCTCAATAGAATCATGTTGTGCTTGAGAAAGATTTTTTCTGAATGAGAAGCTTACGGCCATTCGGAGATCGTTCAAACTGGCCGGATCAAGTTTTTCAGAGAAGATCTTTTTGCTGAATTGTTCTTCAGCACTCAGTTCAGTTTCTGTTGAAGCAAACCATTTGAGGTCAGCATTTTTAAAATACCAGAAATTATCTCCTCCCCAGCAGTTGATCAGCTCTCGCAATTTGGTCATGGAGTATTTGGTGTAACTTCCATATCCGTATTCTCCATTCGAACTATTCGCACCGGGAACAAATGAAGTTTGAAGTGGAATGAATTCATGAAGCGAAATGTAATTCCTGGAGATCCAAGCTGTTTCTGAGAATACAAGGGGACTCAGGAACAAACTCAGATAAAGCAGTGTATTCTTGATCGAGTATTGATTTTTTTTCATGAAGAAGAAAAGGACGGGTAGGGTGATAGGAATAAATAGAAAAGTAAATCCTCTCAGAAAAAAAAGCCAGGTCAGGAAAAAACCTGCATAAAAAAGTTCGCTTTTTTTTTGAGCTGTGAAAAATCGGTACAAGTAAAAAACTGCAAGTATCAGGCAAGAGGCAGAAAGAGAATTAGGGTGAAGTGTCCAGTCCCAGTGCCAATAGTAAGGGAGGATCTCAAGTGCGATGAGTGAAATGACGCCGGTAACTTTCGAAGCGGTTTGTTCGATGATCAACTGATAGAGTTTAAGAGACGCAAATACGCTTATCAGAACTGTGAAAATTCCTAAGAGGATCAGTGAAATATTTTGATTGAATAGTGAGCGGAATAGAATGTAAGGGAAGATGTATCCGGGTAATCGTCCGGCATAAGGGCTGCCTTGGTAGGTAAGGGAATAGGTACCACCTTCAATGTAATTATCAATTGGCGCAATATATTCTGACCGATCCGGATTATCAATGAAAATGCTGTTGCCGTATAAAAGCGTTATTCTAGGATCAACAAAGATCAGATAAAAAAGGATCTTGATAATCAGTACTGAGATCAGTAAGTACAGATTTTTAATAGATGGATATTTTACACTACTCGTCAGATCGACAAAAGATTTTTCTTATACCAGGCTACAGCTTGAATAATTCCTTTTTCCAGGCTCACTTCGGGATGATAGTTGAATAGCATTTTTGCTTTTTCAATTGAAGCAAAACTATCTTTTATTTCGCCTATTCGAGGAGCAAGGTATTTGGGTTTGGAAGAACTCTTTAATTCAGAGTTTATCATTTCGAAAAGATCATTTACACTTTTTGTTGCCCCAAAAGCGATGTTGTAGATCTGGTTGAGGGCAGACTTATTTTCGGTGAATGCAGCAAGCAAATTCGCTTGCACAACATTATCAATGAATGTAAAATCTCTACGGTTATTACCGTCGCCGTAAATATTGCAATCTTTCCCTTTCAAAATATTGTTGATGAAGATTGGGATCACAGCAGCATAAGGACCTTCCGGATTTTGTTTTGGCCCGAACACGTTGAAGTAGCGCAATCCGATGATCTCCATCTTATACAGGTCGGCATAGGTTTTGGCAAACAATTCATTTGTTTTTTTGCTAACGGCATAAGGCGATAAGGGGTTGCCAACGAGATCCTCCACTTTTGGAAGATTTGTATCATCTCCGTAAACGGAAGATGATGAAGCGTAAACGAAGCGTTTCACTTTCTGCATTCTGCAAGATTCTAGCATGTTCATGAATCCGGTAACATTCACAGCAAATGTTTTCATCGGAAATTCAATGCTTCGAGGTACGCTTCCCAGTGCAGCTTGATGAAGCACGATCTCTATTCCCTTGCAGGCCTCGCTGCAAACTTTCATGTCGGTTATATCTCCTCTGATGAATTGTATTTTTCCGGAGTCGATGTGATCCTGTATATTCTGAATGTATCCGGTTTCTAAATTGTCGAGAACCTTGATCGATGTAAATCCATCGGCTACTAACTTGTCTACAATGTTGCTTCCAATGAATCCGGCACCACCGGTAATGAGAATAGAGGAGTCTTTTTTCATGAATTTGTTTTTTTAAGAACTTCAGCAGGAAGATTGATGCGAACAGAATATCCTATACTCTCCAGATTGATGGTATAAATTTCCTTTCCTGCAGATCTTTCTATGATTCCGGTTAAGCCTTTGAACTGGCCGTGATTAATGATCGCTCTTGAACCTGTTTCGAATTTATCAATGGGACCGGCCTCTGTGTGATAACCTTTCATTTCGATATCTTTCAGTACTTCTATTTCCTTATCTCTCACAACAGCATCAGCGCCATTCCAGCGAACATATTGAATCACACCACTCGCTTTAAAAACTTCATCTCTCATTTTTTCATTCACTTGCACAAAAACATAACCATTGATCAAAGGAGAGATTACGATCTTTTTTCTGTCGCTCCATTGCTTTCTTTCTTTTTTGAGTGGCACATAAGCATTCAATCCGAGCTCAGTGAGTCGTTGTTGAACTTTTTTTTCTGCTCTTGAAGCAACATATAGTGCTTTCCATTGCATTGATCAGTAATTTTTTTTCTTGATTATGTTTTGATCATTCAAAGCTTCGCCACCTCAGTCACACTGAGTTTTAAATTTTTATATTTTCGAGTGCCTAAAAAAACACTCCGTTCAATTCAAACTACTTCTGCCAGATCAAAAGTGGATGAAGGCCTGGTTCTTCAATTTTTTCCAATGAAAATTCAGCAGGCGAATAGCTTATGAATTTAATTTTTTTATTAAGTTTCTTTTCGGCCTTACCTATCAATTCTACCAAGTAAGGGGTGTTAATATCTCCTACCAATACAATGTCTATAACTTCACTGTCAATTCCTTTCGCAAGATTTCCGATGAGGTATACTTTTTCTAGATTTCCAATGCGCTGAAGAATGTAGTCGACAACGTATTCTATCCCTACCAGTTTGAGTACGATTCTATTAATGTCCTTAAACAAAGGATGTTGCGTATTCGCTTTGAAAAATTTCTTATTCCCGCTGGTTTGGGAAGTTAAGAAACCGGCACTTTCAAACTTATTCAGCTCGAGCCGTATCGAATTGGTTGATTCGTTGAATTCTTCTTCCAGACCCCTTAAATAGGAGGTGGCACTGGCGTTGATAAAGAATTTGTAAAGGAGCTTAATCCTTGTTTTTGAGGAGATTAGCGTTTCTAGCATAATTGAGTATCAAACTTACTCAATTTTGTGTAAAAGACCAATAAAATTCGACTAATTAGTACCCTTTTCCGTAGCTGTAGCCATAGCCATAACCATAGCCATAACTGTAACCATAACCTTTGTAATAATAACGGGAATCGAGTTTTTTCATTCCGTTCAGAATGAGGTGGATGTTCTTAATATTGTTGCTTTGAACCATGTTCTCGATAAAGTTGACCACCTTCTTATCGCTGCTCTTCGTGTTCAGTACAAATATGGAAGCATCTACGTATTTCATCATGTAGATGGCATCCGATAATAATCCGGCAGGAGGTGAATCGATGATAACATAATCGTAATTGCTTTTCACATAGGTAAGCAGATCTTTGAGCTTTTCAGACAGAATGTATTCAGAAGGGTTAGGTGGTATTGGTCCGGCATAAAGGCAAAACAAATTCGGAATAAAAGTGGGTGTGATGATCTCATCCAATGAACTCGTACCATTGATGTAGGTAGAAATTCCCTTTTCTTGTTTTGGTAATGCAAATCTTTTATAGATGCGAGGCTTATGCAAGTCAAGTTCTAAAAGGATGGTTTTCTTTCCTGTCTTAGCCAATACAGCCGCAAGGTTGGTGCTGGTGAATGTCTTTCCTTCGCCGGGAAGAAATGAAGTTACAAGGTAGGATTTGGCAAGACTATCGATATTGGCATACTGCAGATTTGTTCGAAGGTTGCGGAAAGATTCTGCAATGATAGAACTTGGCATTTCATCAATGATGATCCCTTCCGTGCCTGCACCTTTTTTCACAATAGGTAAGACACCAATTACCGGAAGACTTGTCAATTCTTTCAAATGCTCCAATGTTTCGATCTTGGTGAAGAAGAAGAGTCGGATGATGATGATCAGAACAGAAAGGAAAATGCCTGCACTGCCGAATTGTTTTTGTATTCTGTTTCTTTGTGTTGGATCTTCTTCGCCCATGAACCTTGGTGATTCAACAATTTTTATATCAGGAATGATACTTGCACGTGCAATCTTGGTACTTGACTTTTTCTCCAATAGGAAATTGTAAAGCTGTTCGCTCACAGCAGTTTTTCGCTGTATATTCAGGATATCTCTTTGTTTACCTGGAATGAGCCTTGCTTCATTGATGTAGTTCAGGATTTCTTTGTTCACATTCTCAATTTGGGCAAGCGTTGCTTTGCGGCTATTATTGATGTAGACAAGTAGATCCTGTTTCGTTTTTGTAATGTTTGCTTTTTGATCGGCAATTAGAGGGTTGTTCTCTTTGGCAATATTGTAGAGATGATTGAGTTCGATCTGTTTCTGATAGAGCGAGGTTACAGCTTGTTGCATAAAGCCGCTTTTTTCAGTTAAAAACACATTGGGGGGAAGGAATTGTGGATCTTTATCCTCAACAATGTATTTTTCGAGATCATTTAATCCTTCTATCTGAAGTTTATAGAGTGAGCGTTGATTGTCATAGGTTCCGATTTTGGTTAAGAAATCAGACTGTTCCCAATTAAGATCAATGATCGACTTTCTGGTTTTATAGTCTTGCATTGTATCTTCCAGACCTTTGAGCGAAAAGGTGATCTCGTTCAACTGTCTGTCAATGTATTCGATCGTACGTTCATTCAGGTCAAACTTTGATTTAAGTTTGGTCATTGCATACACATTGTTCATTGTGTCGAGAATGAGAACAGCTCTTTCAGGCAAGATATCTACCAGATCGACCTTTAGAATGTTGGTGTATTCAAGATTCTCAGCATACAGGTTTCCCCTGATATTTCCGATCAGAAATTCTTTCGTGTGAATCCTGAATTGATACAACATGCCTCGGAAATCGGCCACCTTCGCTTCGCTGAACAATTCACTTCTGTTCACTCGAACCAGAAGGTCGGTGTCAATCAATTCGCTGTTGAATTTTCCTTTCAGGATCTTTTTACCGGCACCTTGATCGAATGAGATCTCATAATTTTCAAAATCAATGATCCTGAAATCAAACGGAACCTCATAGTAAGATGGATTGAGATTATTGACAATTATCTTAAAGGGCATTCCACCGAATTGTTCAGTGGTTCTTACCTTTCCTACAATGTAATAAGATACCTGCAGACGATCTATTAATTTGTCAACAACTTTGCTAGCAAGGTCATAGGATTGAATGATCCTTATTTCATTGAGATTATCGACATATCCTCCATAGGAATAAAAATTTGTTTCATTGACAACGTTGTTCTGGTAGTAGACATCATTGTTTCTCAGAAGGAATTCGGTTGACGCCTTGTATCGGACGGTAAGTCTGTACACGAAAAAGGATCCTACGGCATAAAATATAGGAACTAAAATCAGTGGAATCCACCAATTTGCCTTTACTACCCTGTAAATAAGGTTAAGATCTTTGGCCGAAACGATGCTCTGTTTTTTATTGACTCCGGGAGTAGACACAGGTATAGGCAAATATAAGATATTTTATAGCTATATCTTGGTTTTTATCCTGAATATTTGTACCTTCGGAGTCTAGTTTTCCTATTAATGAGATCACTTCATGTATTCCTATCTGTTCTTTTGGTCTTTTTGACAGATCAGATGCTTTTTTCCGCACCACCACCACCACCTGCAGGCGTACCTAGCTGTTGGCCTCCTCCATGTGTGCCTATTGATGGTGGAATTACATTTTTAGTTGCGGCCGGTGTGGCTTATGGCGCTAAAAAACTGAATGATCAGCGCAAAAAAAAATCAAATCTCCAATAATCACCCTGTTTAGTGAAGGCACTTATCAAACAAAACGCCTTTGTTAGATTCATTTTTACAGCAGGAATTCTTTATCTGTTGCTCTTTTTGATTTACCAATTCATCGTAAAACGTTATTCGCTTTATGATCAGAAATTCATAGGAAGTATAATCAGCTCTGCCGAATGGCTGGTTCATTTATTTGGCTACAATACGTTTAAAAGTTTGCAGGATATCGACATGCAAGTGATCGGATTGGACGGGGGAACAGGGGTATGGATCGGTTCCAACTGCAATGCCATCACGCTGTTTAGTTTGTTTTCCGTGTTCATTCTTGCTTATCCGGGTAACCAGAAGAATAAATGGTGGTTCCTCCCTTGTGGAATTTTGGCGATTCATATACTCAATATTTTCAGAGTGATCGCCCTCATGTTCATCAATCTCAAAGCTCCCGAACACCTCGACTTCAATCACACGTATACCTTCACTTTTTTGATCTATTCTTTCATTTTCTGGCTTTGGATCATCTGGGTGAATCATTTCTCTTCTAACAAGACAGCAGATGAAAAGTAAAAAACTCATCTTCATACTATTCCTCTTGGCATTTGGTGTTTTTGGTTATCTGAGAGAACGATTTTTTGAGCACATGAACATTATTCTTGCCAGTGTTTACAGAGGAACAAATGAGTATGTGAATATTCATCAGGAGATCCCTATTCTCATGGCACCTTTCATGAAATGGTCTTATCCTAGTCTCTATTATTCAAAATATCCATTCACACTAATATGGACCCTCGTTTTTTTTCTGCTCAGCCATTTTGCCCTTAAAAAGCTTACAGATCAGCCTAAATTCCTTGATTGGCTCAGGTACACTTATTTAACAATGCTTTTACTTGCCTTCTTTTCCATGTTGTTTGGTTATCTGACACAAGGAACGTTGAAAAATGATGAATATACTTTCAGTCGTTGGCTTTTAGGAATTGCACAATCGCCTATTATTTGCTTAATTTTGCTAGCCTCATCAAAACTCTATCCTAACACACAATCGTATGATAAATAAAGACACAGCCATTTTCAAATTAATAAAAGAAGAATTACACCGTCAGACAGAAGGAATTGAATTGATCGCCAGTGAGAATTACACAAGTGATCAAGTCATGAAAGCAATGGGAAGTGTATTGACAAATAAGTATGCCGAAGGTTTACCTTTTAAAAGATATTACGGTGGATGTGAAGTGGTGGATAAAGTAGAACAATTGGCCATTGATCGTGCGAAGCAGTTATACGGAGCAGCTTGGGTGAATGTACAACCTCATTCCGGAGCACAGGCGAATGCTGCCGTGATGCTGGCCTGTCTGAAGCCGGGAGATACAATTTTAGGTCTCGATCTTTCTCATGGGGGACACTTAACGCATGGTTCTGCCGTGAATTTCTCAGGGAAATTATATCGTCCGACTTTTTATGGGGTGGATAAGGAAACAGGCACGATCAATTACGATACTATTGCCGCAATTGCACAAAAAGAAAGACCAAAAATGATCATTTGCGGTGCAAGTGCTTATTCTCGTGATTGGGATTACAAACGTTTCAGAGAGATCGCCGATTCTGTTAATGCTATTTTATTGGCGGATATTTCTCATCCAAGTGGAATGATCGCAAAAGGAATTCTGAATGATCCATTACCACATTGCCATATTGTTACTTCTACGACGCATAAAACATTGCGTGGTCCAAGAGGTGGAATGATCATGATGGGAAAAGATTTTGAAAATCCATTTGGAGAAAAAACTCCAAAGGGTGAAACAAAAATGATGAGCAATGTTCTAGATATGGCTGTTTTTCCAGGAACACAAGGTGGTCCATTGGAACACGTGATCGCTGCAAAAGCCGTTGCCTATGGAGAGGCATTAACGGATGATTTTCTTAAATACGGAATACAGGTAGTGAAGAATGCTGCTGCTATGGCTGCCGCTTTTAATGCACTCGGATATAATTTGGTGAGTAAAGGAACAGATAATCATATGTTTTTAATTGATCTCCGTAACAAGAATCTTACTGGAAAAGATGCGCTTGCTGCATTGGAGAAAGTGAACATCACCGTCAATAAGAACATGGTGCCTTTTGATGATAAATCGGCTTTTGTTACTTCTGGAATTCGCATTGGCTCTGCCGCTATCACAACACGCGGTTTGAAAGAAAAAGATTGTCAGAAAGTTGTGGAGCTGATCGATAATGTTTTGAAACACAGCAACAACGATACTGAACTTGCTAAAATTAAAAAGAAGGTAAATACCATGATGGTGAAATACCCTCTATTTAAAGCCTAATGTGATCATGTGTTGATGGCCTTCCACTTTTCGACCCAATAAATTCTCACATCAACACATTCTCACATCAACACATTCTCACATCAGCACATTATCACATCAGCACATTATCACATTAACACATTATCACATCAGATCTTAAAATCTCTTTTCACTAATTCTTTTTCAGGCGTTCTGAGTTCTACTGTATAATTTCCTTTGGCCAAGCCTTTTACCGGAATGCTGAGATCGTAGTCAAATTCCCCGGGCATTGTCCATTGTTTGACAATCTTACAGACTTCGATTCCTTTTGAATTAAGCACGTGTAAAGTGGTGTAACATTCTTTTTCATTTTTGTAATGTAATTTTCCGTTCAGTTCAATGGGAAAATTGGTCATCGCTCCACTTTGATACACCAAGGTCTGCGCTCTGATCGTGTACCAGGGCAGTTGTTCTCCTTTCAAAGCGCAGACAAGTTTTCTCAGTGGAAACAAAGAAGAATCTTTTCCTGAACATACCTGAGCGCTTGATTGATTATCGCTCACGGCCCAGATCGCCTGTTGTGCTACATTGCTCTCAAAATTACCTTTGTTCAGGAAGTTCGCAAGATGAACCAGGTTGCTGTCTGCCATACGGTAAATGTCATATTTAGCATTCTTCTTCGGACTGTGATTATTAGCCTGGCAACAATATCCATAAACAGGTACCCATTTCTCTTCTTTCTTTTTAAGAACGATGATCTCTTCGCGTGTGATCAGTATGTCCTGATCTTTTTCTTCCATTGAATTCAATCTTCGTCCTGCCTCAATGATAACAACCAGTGTATCCGTACTGAGATTTGCCAGATGCATATTGATGCAGTAATTCTGATAACCACCCAGACTGAGCGCCTGCGCTTTCACATATTTTCCATCTATTGCATTCTGTAATTTTAGTTTTTGTTTTTTGGCATTCATGGTCATTGAACAAATGAAGATGAATAAGAATGCTGCGTATTTCATGATTTCCTCCTTTTTTAATTCATAACACAAGCAAAAGCTTTTGGTTACAATTTTTTTATTTTGTACTTTTCTAAACAATTCATGGAACGCTTCACAGGTATAATCGGCATCATTGTAATTTTCGGCATCGCCTATTTGATGTCCAATAATAAAAAGGCCATTAATCTCCGTTTGGTTTTAAGTGGGCTGGGTTTACAGATCTTGATTGCAGTTTTGGTATTAAAAGTTCCTCTTATAACCAGCTTTTTTGCAATGCTGGGAAGGGGAATGTCCAAGATCGAACAATTCGCAACGCAAGGCGCCTCTTTTGTTTATGGTGGAATCATGGTAGATACACATGATGGGGGAAGCGCTGCATTTGGAATGAAGCATACCTTTGTTTTTGCTTTTTCTGTTACGGCCACTATTATTCTGGTTTGTGTGTTGGTGGCCATCTTTTATCACTTGGGAATTATGCAGCGAATTGTAGCAGTGATCGCAAAGGCGATGAATTTTATCATGCGCGCGAGTGGCGCTGAAGCATTAAGCAATATAGCAAGTGCTTTTGTGGGTCAGGTGGAAGCTCAGGTGATGATCCGTCCTTATATTCCTACCATGACCAAAAGCGAATTGCTTTCATCCATGGCCGGAAGTATGGCTTGTATCGCAGGAGGAATTTTAATAGTTTATGTGAACATGGGGGCAAAGGCTGAATATCTTTTGACCGCAAGTCTAATGGCAGCACCTGCGGCTTTGGTCATTTCTAAAATCATTTTTCCTGAAACCGAAGAACCTGTAACAAAAGGAACAGTTAAGCTGGAAGTAAAAAAAGAACACACCAATTTAATTGATGCCATTTCGCATGGAGCAGCTGACGGAATGAAAATTGCTATTAATGTTGTGGCAATGTTGATCGGATTCATTGGTCTGATTGCTTTGATCAACTACGGATTAGGAAAGATCTATCCGGAGCTTTCATTGGATTGGATCTTTGGTAAGATGTTCTATCCCTTAGCCTGGTGCATGGGTGTACCGGTGGATGATGTTCAAACCGTTGCAACCTTAATGGGACAAAAATTAACCATCAATGAATTTGTGGCTTTCGATACCATGACCCATCATTTGGCAAAACCTTTAAGCGATAAAGGATTGATCATTGCGAGCTTTGCCATTTGTGGCTTTGCCAATTTCTCTTCAGTGGGAATGCAAATTGGTGGAATAGGAGCTTTGGCGCCTGAACGCAGAGCTGACTTGGCTAAACTGGGAATGCGGGCTTTGATTAGTGGAACGCTCGCAAGTTATTTGAGCGCGACGATAGCTGGGATGTTGGTTTGATTTTTATTTCGGTTTTGTAATTCGAGTTGACCTCAAAATCAAATACATTCACCAGGTAATTCGTCTTAAGATCACAAAAACCTCAACTCATTTCTTCTTCAACGATTCCAGATAAAGCGTATTTACCTTGAACATCTTTTGCAGTGAATCATAATCTGCTATGTTCACACTATTGATCTTCTCATTGATCAGTTTATGAAAAATGCGATTTTCGGGATAGGCATCCTTCAAATTGCTATTCGTTAAAGGTTTTAAAGGACCGTTGGGGGAAGTGCTGAAGAAATAAGAAAAGGCGTCTTTACCGGATTTGTCTGCAAGAACCATTTGTTCCTGTACATAAATGCAAATATTGCGATCTTCAAGCAACTGATACTCCATGAAGTCGTAAAAGCGAAAGGTTTCATCGTGACAGTTTTTAAAACCGTAGACTTTGTCCTTTTGCAATCGAATCTTCTCACCTTTGTACCAAACATCAAAATAGGGCTTCGCAAGAAAATTGTACAATTTGATCTTCTGTTTCTCCATGTTGCAATCAATGTCGTAGGTCAAACGGCCTGCCTTGTAATCTTCCAATGAAAGATAAACTCCACCCATCGTCTCAGTGGTATCTTTTTGAGCCGAACCTAAAAAACTTGAAAAAGTGAAGAGTATCAGCAGAAAAATGTAGACCTTGTTTTTCATAAAATGGATTTGACATAAAATTAGTGAGAACTTCCATTTGTTCGCATGATATATTGCCAACTTTGAATTGATTTTGGTCAGGTGTACACAATGCACGATGATATCCAAGTCTTGCATCTTGCCTCATTTTCGTCTTGCTTCTTGCCACTCTTCAGTCTTGCTTCCTGTTATCAATAAACTTCAAATTCCTCTTCAATCCCTTGAATTTCGTTCTCTTAACTGCCGAATTTTTAAAAATGACCTGAAAAGTTTCTTCACTTATTTCTTCCCATTCTTCTTTTGAATAAGAAAGCAATTCTCTAGTGTCGTTGAACAAGGGCTCTTGATGTGTTTTAGAGAAACTGTTCCATGGACAAACATCCTGGCACACATCGCATCCAAAGACCCAGTTGTCCATTTTATTTTTGAATTCAGTGGGAATTTCATTCTTCAGTTCTATTGTTAGATAAGAAATACACTTACTTCCATTAACAACATAAGGTTCTACAATGGCCTGAGTCGGACAGGTGTCGATGCATCTTGTACAAGTGCCACAATAATCTTTAATGGGCCCATCGTATTCTAAATCGATATCTACCAACAATTCTGCAATGAAAAAGAAGGAGCCTTGTTCTTTATTGATAAGGTTTGAATTCTTTCCAACCCAACCTAGTCCACTTTTTGCAGCCCATACTTTATCCATTACCGGAGCGCTGTCAACAAAGGCTCTACCGTTGATGTCGCCGATCTTTTCTTTCAAGAGCAGCAAGAATGTATTCAGTTTTTCTTTTATTACCTCATGGTAATCATTTCCAAATGCATACTTGGAAATTTTTGGTGCATTGCTGCGTTGTGATTGAGATGGATAATAATTGTAGAGAAGGGAGATCACGGAGCGCGTTCCTTCTACAAGTAGTGAGGGGTCAAGGCGTTTGTCGAAGTAATTTTCCATGTACTTCATCTCTCCTTGTTTATTTTCTTTCAGCCATTTTTCTAAGCGTGGTGCTTCTTCTTCCAGAAAGCCTGCCTTACTGATGCCACAGAAATCGAAGCCAAGATCTTTCGCAACACTTTTAATGATCTGAGTATGTTCTTTGTTTTTCTTCAAGATACGAGGTGACAACATTAAGAAATAATTAGCAAACGAGTAAGCTGGCCTTGCTTCAATTGAAAAATAGAATAAGATGACTTACATATTTTTGAAAAGTGTGGCGGCATTGGGTTACTTTCTCAATAGATCAGGTATTAATGAGGCAAAGAACGTTAGACCTCGATTCTAAATCGTTTAATCTTAAAGATTTAACATAAATTTAATCGACAAAAGCCTAAAAATAGGCGATTAAAATCGTATATTTGCGACGGATTTCCAGAGCTCCTTATAACTATCTGTAAATCATTAAATTGTAATTAAGTAACTGAAGTTCAATATAATAAAAAGTAAAAATGACAAAGACGGCAAATCCTCTGATTGACAGTATCGTTGAAACGCAAACCAATTTTATCAATAACTGGGTTGATTCAGCAAAAAAAATTCAAAGTGCCTTTAGTAATGGTAACATTGCTAATGAAGGACAAAACATTTACAAGGAATGGTTGGAGAAACAAACTAACATTTTAAATGGAATGAAAGAAAGTACAGGTTCTCTTTTCAACGGAGCTTCTTCTAACAATCCACAAGAGTTTTTCAAGAACTGGTTCAATCAACAAGCAGGCTATTCAAAACAAATGGCTGACTTTAATCAAAGCATTTTGAACAGTTATTCCAATTTCGGAAAACCGGCGCAGGATTACATGAACAGTTTTGGTCAAAGCAATACAGCTTTCACGAATATTTACAATTCATGGATCCAAACTTTGAATACAACCTATGATTCATTGAGCAAGAACATGAACGGTACATTTAACAAAGATGTATTCAGCAATTTCATTCAGGGAAATCAGTTGTATGCTAAAATGCAGGAGTTCTTTCAGCCAATGGTTGATGCGGCACAAAAAGGTCAATTCAATTTTGAAGCATTCAAGAATCATTTTACACCAGAGAATTACCAGAATCTCTCAAAACAGTTGTTTGGCAATTTGTACAATACGGCACAAATGAAAGAAGTGTACGATAACAGCATTAAGCAATTGCACGAATACTTCGCTTCTCAAAATAATTTGAGTAAGGAGTATTTTCAGCAAATGGAAAATGTGAAAAATGAATTTCCTCAATTATTTTCCGGTAATCTGGAAAAAATAAAAGAGTTATATGGGCAGGTAAATAATGTATTCGGAAAAACGTTCGAGCCATTGTTGAAGGTTGTAAGTCCGGGTAAAGAAAAGGAAAACATTGAAGCGACCATTTCTTTAATGGATAAATTAGCGGAATACAGCATTAAGTCTGCTGAACTTCAGTCACAATTACAGGCTACAACACAAAAAAGCATTGAAAGAGTTGCTAAGGAATTCGGAGAGAAGATGAATAATCCGGAAGCTATAAAACAATTGCCAAGTGCGCAGGAATTGTATAATGAGTGGATCAAAGTGAATGAGCAAATGTTCACAGAACTTTTTGCAAGCGACGAATTCAGTAAAGTAAAAGGTGCTGCGCTTAATTTAAGCATGGATGTGAAAAAACAATTTCAGAATCAATTTGAAGCTGCTTTTGAAAATTTCCCGATTGTATTCAAATCAGAAACAGAAGAATTGCACAAAACGATCCATGATCTGAAAAAACAAGTGAAGGAATTACAAAATAAATTATCGATCACTTCAGTAGAAGCTGATGAAGAGAAATCATCTAAGACAAAGAAAAAATAATACGAATAGCTAGAACCCTAAAGGCCGTCCATTGTGTTTGTGGGACGGCCTTTTTTATTAGCCTTTCATCGATTTTAGAAATTGTTCCGGCAAAAGGAATAAAGGATTGAACGAATGGAGACGCTAATAATTTTAAAATGAGAAGAATAATAGTATTTTTGAAATATACCTAAACCGGAATTTATGCCACACCGAATAATTGAAGAATTCAGCAACCTCAACGCAAAAGCGCTTAAGAGTTTCAATACACTGCAGGAGATCTCTGAAGTTGAGATCGCAATTAGTCCGAAAACACAGGTGTACAGTGAAGATAAATTAAAACTCTATCGCTATGACAGAGAAACGGAAGCTACTTATAAAACTCCGGTACTGATCATTTATGCGTTGGTGAATACGTATAAGATGCTTGACCTTCAGCCCGACAGAAGTTATATTCAGAATCTTTTGAAAGCCGGACTGGATGTTTATCTGATCGACTGGGGTTTTCCTTCTAAGGGGGATCGCTATCTGGAGATGGATGATTATGTAAATGGATACATCAATAATTGTGTCGATCACATCAGAAAAAAGCATCGCATTGATAAGATTAATATTCTTAGTATTTGTCAAGGTGGAACGCTAAGTGTCATTTACGCCTCACTTTTTCCGAATAAAGTGAAGAATCTTGTTACTCATGTTACGCCTATTGATTTCAGTAGCAATGATGGTTTGCTTTTTAGATGGAGCAGAGATATGGACTTTGATAAGCTCGTTGAAGCTAATCACGGAATTGTTCCAGGTGAATTCTTGAATCAGGGATTTGATCTGTTGAAGCCAATGATGAAAGCCCAAAAGCAACAAGCCTTAAGTGCAAGCATTGAGGATAAGGAGAAACTGATGAACTTTCTTCGCATGGAGAAATGGATCAGTGAAAGTCCCGGTCAGGCCGGCGAATGTTTCCGACAGTTCATGAAGGATCTTTACCAGCAGAATAAGTTAGTGAAAGGAGAATTGGTAGTAGGAGGTAAGAAGGTAAATTTAAAGAATTTGACTGCTCCATTACTTAATATTTATGCAACGGAAGATCATCTTGTCCCTCCTGCAGCAACAATTCCGTTGAATGATCATGTAGGAAGCACAGATAAAGAATTGTACAGCTTTAAAGGAGGACACATTGGGGTTTTCGTTGGAGGAAAATCACAAAAGGAACTTGCTCCTGCAGTAACGGAGTGGCTTAAGAAAAGAGATAAGTAAGACAAGCTTGATCTTCGGATCAAAGTACTTTTAGCATCCAATGAAATTTATCTTCCATTTTACCCTTGCGGATCAAACGAAGTGTTTCATCAACTTTATTGGAAAACTTTCTTTCTGCAACCGGAGGTAAAGTATAATCTTTCCCTTCAAAGCCTATGCCAATGATCTGTGCAATCGTGGCAGCAGTTCCACAACCGAATGCTTCTGTTAATGTTCCGTTTCCATGTGCTGTGAGGATCTCTCTTATACTGATCTTTCTTTCTTCAACTTTCATTCCCCAATCACGAGCTAAGGTAAGAACAGAGTCTCTTGTGATTCCGGATAAAATAGTGTCTCCGAGTTCTGGTGTCAATAATGTGTCGCCGACAACGAACATCAAATTCATTGTTCCACTTTCTTCCACGTATTGGTGAGTTACACTGTCGGTCCAGATCACTTGCTGATATCCTTTCTGCTGTGCCAGTTTTGTTGGATATAAACTTCTTCCGTAATTACCTGCAGCTTTAACGTAACCAACTCCACCATGAACTGCTCTGAAATAATTTGTTTCTACCAAGACTTTGATCGGTTCACTGTAATATTTTCCGGCAGGGCAAGTGATGATAATGAATTTATAGGTTTCACTCGCTTTCACACCAATAGCCTCGTCTGTAGCAATGATAAAAGGACGGATGTATAAGCTTCCTGATTCTATAGTTGGCACCCAGGCTGCATCTAGCTTCAATAATTCGAACAAGCCACCCATAAAGATCTCTTCAGGAACTTCCGGCATTGCCATACGAATTGCGCTTTTATTCAAACGGTTTTGATTTTCCATTGGGCGGAACAAGGATACTTCACCCTTATCATTTTTATAGGCCTTCATTCCCTCAAATATCGCCTGGCCATAATGCAAAGCACTTGTGGCATAACTCATCGGTACATCTTGGTAAGAGGTTATATAGGCTTTCTGCCATTTTCCGTCAGCATATTCTGCAACGAACATATGATCACTGAAACATTTCCCAAAAGGAACATTGTTTACATCCTGCTCGCTGATGCGGCTTTTCGCAGTTTTGTTAATGGTGATATCCAAAGTACCGGTCATAAAATTATTTTCTTCCTTCCAAATAACTACATTTTTTTTGAAATACCAAATTAATTAGGCGTTAATTTAAAGGGGTTTGACGAGTCTTCCGTTCGTCATTTATTCTAACCGTTGAATTTTTCCAGCTTAAGATCAACACCGTCAAATACAGCATAAGATCTATAATTGATCCATTCTCCAAGATTCACATAAAGTGCCTTATTCTCCACATTCATAGAAAGTGGTAAATGTCTGTGGCCAAATACAAAGAAGTCTATCGGATCTTTTTTTATGTGTTCTTTTGCATAGAGAAAAAGCCACTCTTTCTCTTCTCCCAGGAATTTTTCATCACTGTCTGCCGTGATCACTCTACTTCTTTTACTCGCCTTTCTTGCGAGATAAAACGCTAAGTTGGGATGAAGCCTGCTGTATAACCACTGACAAGTTTTGCTGCTGAAGATCACCTTCAGGATCTTGTACCATGCATCTCCTGGTCCTAGTCCGTCTCCATGACCGATCAGGAATTTCTTACCGTTATAATCCTTTTTTATCGGCTCGCGATAAATATTCACATTCAGTTCCTTCGTGAAATAGTCTTTCATCCACAGGTCATGATTTCCTGTAAAGAAATTCACTTTGATCCCTGCATCTGTTAGTTCAGCGATCTTTCCCAATAAGCGTGTATACCCTTTTGGGATGGTGTAAACATATTCATACCAAAAATCAAATATATCGCCAACCAAGTTGATCTCTGCCGCATCCGTTTTAATTGAGTCCAGCCATCTGCATACTGCTTTTTCTCTCTCAAGACTGCTTTCAAGACTAGGAACACCTAAGTGAAAATCAGAAGCGAAATATATTTTTTGTCCTTTCAAAAGAGCAGATTTTCTTTGATGATCTTCTTTGGCACTAATTTATGTAAATTCAGCGTAAAGCGGATCTTATTCCAGAAATCAACATTATTGATATCCAGGGTTGTTTGTACATCTTTGCTATAGGCAGCTGGAATATAGATATCAATGATATCTTTCCACAGAACAATATTGGCACCTGCACACCATAAGACTTTCTCATTCAGCATCGATCTTCCATCACTTGTCACCACATCTGCAAATATTTTTATTGGGAGGATAAAGATCTTTGGGGATTTGATATTGATGGATGCGATCCATTGTGTGCTTTGACCCAGTGGAGTCCAGATCTTCATGGCACCATCATTTTCAGTGAACTGACTGAATCCAAATCCCTGTCTTTCATTTCTTGCAACAAAATTTTCACTGAAGGTATAATCATGATAACCGTTATAGCCACTTGCCCGGAAGGCATATAGTCCCTTGTCCGTTTCACTTCCGGCAACAAATGCACCTGCAAATGCACGAATGCTCAAGTCATGCTTCTTCGTAAAGGTGAAGTGATATGTGAATTCTCCCGAAACTTTCGCCATTTTATCTGTATGCTGCATAGAAAAATTAAAGTCATAAGGGTCAATTGCTCGTTTGCATTTCAATTCATAGCGAAGTTCATTAACAAAATAGTCCTGTCTTTTCTTTTTCGGGCCTTCAGTGGCAAATGTCCTGTATGTGGAAGTGTCCACATCCTGTATCTCAGTAAAAAGATTATGATTGGTGTAAGAGATCTGCTGATTATAAGGAGAATTGGCATTTCTCTTTTTTAATTCAAAACTGATAAAAGGTGAAATATTAAGGTAATTCAAGTTAAGATCCCTGTAGTTGGTCCAATAAATAGAATTCAAAGGAGCAGTGTGATAGACATCATATGCAAAGGATCTTGTACTAACTCCAATATTGATCATTCTGAAAGTGCTTTTTGGAAGAATATTATAATTGAATTCGGCAGTACCGACAGGCGTTTTGGTCTTGAAGGCGTACATCGGACTAACAAAAAACTCAAATTTCTTTTGATAAAGGCCATAATTGTGAAGGTAGATACCTGCCATGGCACCATTATAAAAATTAACTCCACCCATTGGTAAAAAGTAGAGATCTCTAGCCTTAGAATCTTCGAGTCCTGATAGAAATCGGATCTTCAAAGGTTTCGATCTTTTGAAAATTCCGTGAGACCTGATCGAATTATTCTTACGGTTGATTTCAGGAAGACTACCTATTCCATCTATTTCAAATCTTTCAGCATCGATTGCAGGAAATCCAACTTCTTTTTTTCCGGTGAATCCATTGGACCAAACCATGCCTCTTATTTTGTCATTGTTGTAGGCATAAATAGCGAAAGGAACGAGTGTGCCTGTCTTATTCTTTATCTTCATCGAGTAACTACCGTCAGTTCTTTTTCTGATCGATTTCATTTTGTAATCGATCTTGTCCGTTGTATTAAGGAGTTTTCCGAAGAACCAATCCAATTCAGCACCATTGAAATGCGTTAGTGTTTTCTGAAGGTCTCCTTCGGATGGATGCGTGAATTTGAATTTGTCATAATAGAATTGCATGGCCTTATCAAAATTATCTTCCCCCATATAATTGGTGAGATAATCAAATAGGGCGGCTGTTTTGGCATAAACAATAGATCCATAATTCATACTGGTGAAATCTTCAGAAGGAATATTGATGGCTTGATCGTTTCCTGCTCTTGCCGCAAATAAATAAGCTGTTTCCTTGTCCTTCCAGTAAGGAGTTTTATTTAAGCCTAAAATGCGGGTTGTTGAATCAAGCCCAAGAAATGCTGATAGTTTCCTGTTGGGATATTTCGCTCGTATATATCTTAATTCGTAGAGAGAGTTGAGTCCTTCATCCATCCAGGCTTTATCTCTTTCGTTAGAACCTAAAATCCCATAAAACCAATTGTGTCCTACTTCATGCGTGATGGTCACATCGAGTTCAAAGGGACTAGACGCATCACCGATAACTGTTATATTAGGATATTCCATTCCGCCACCGGCCATGATGGTTCCATCAATTGCATTTACGTTGTTATAAGGATAATCGCCAAGCATGTAAGAATAGAAAAAGGTGGATTCATTCAGGTAGTCGATGGCATTTTTCCAAAGTGGAAAATTTTTATTTGTGAAGAAAGCCCAGGAGTCAACTATTCGTTTTGTATTTGGAAGTTCAAACTGATCATGAAGGACATTAAAACGTTTGTCGGCAAACCAGGCGAAGTCATGAACTCGGTATTGCTTGAAGGTGATCGTTTTGAATTCTTTCGAGCTGGGTGGAAATCCCATGTCGTATTCTTTGTAATCTCCTAACTCTAGTCTTTGTATGGTACGACCCACATTTTCATTCAGGAAGTTTTCTTCTTCTACAGCATTAACGCGATCTCCGGTTGCAGCAAGAACGTAGTTTTTTGGTAAAGTGATACTCACTTCAAAAGAACCGAATTCGCTGTAGAATTCTCCTTGATCAAGGTAAGGCATTGGGTGCCATCCTTTATTATCGAACACGGCCGGTTTCGGATACCATTGCGTAATAAAGTAAGCCTGACCAGTGTGTCCGAGTCGGGAAAAACTTGCATCCGGAATTTTTAAGTAGAAGGGAGTACTAACAAGGATGGTGTCTCTTGGTTTCAGAGGTTCATTCAAGATCAATTTGCAAATATCGATATGATCAGGATCGAACTCTATTTTTACAGTTTTGTTATTCACTGTGAAGTTCAAACTATCGATGAAGCCTCTTTGCTCCGGATCAGAAAAGAAGAATTCTGTTTTGTTCAGTTGCAATAACTGTTTTGCAAGTGCTGTTTCTTTGTTCTTGTAGGCATTCGGCCATAAGTGAATGTAGATGTAGGTTAGTTCAGTAGTAGAGTTGTTGATGTATGAAAATTCTTCCTTAGCAGAGAGACTGTGTTTTTCATCATTCAGCGTAACATTGATCTTGTAATTCACTTCCTGCTGAAAATAATCAGCTTGTGCTTGCAGAAAGGCAGAGCAGATCAGTGATAGAATAAAAACTAAAATACCAAATGGCTTATAGAGATTTGGCTTCACGAAGATCTTAACGAACTACTTCCTGGTTTGAAGATCCTGATGTGGCCACTGCTTTTCCTTCAAGGGCATCGCTAATGGCCTTCTCCAGTTCAACTCCTCTTAATCCTTTTGAAAGGATCTTACCTTCTTTATCTAGTAATACCGTGTATGGAATACCCGTCACTGCATATAGTTTTGCCGCTTCGCTTTCCCAATATTTAAGGTCGCTTACCTGTGGCCAAGTGATTCCGTCTTTGGCAATAGCATCGATCCAACGTGATCTGTCCTGATCTAATGAAACACCGTAGATCTCAAATCCTTTGTCCTTGTACTTCTTATAAAGATTTACGACATGGGGCATTTCCTTTCTGCAAGGACCACACCAGCTTGCCCAAAAATCGATCAATACAATTTTTCCTTTGAAGGAAGAGAGTGCCAGTTTTTTTCCGTCCGGGGTATCTAAATTAATTTCAGGTGCTTCACTTCCAACAACGGTTGCGAGTTCTTTACTGATTGTTTCATGCATGGCGCGTACAGTTCTGTCCTCTGGATATTTTTTCATCATTTCCTTATCAACGGCAGCGTAAAGCTCTCCGTTCTTTGCAGGGTCAAGTCCTTGTAGCCATAGCAGAGAGGCATATTTATTCGCATTCTTGGCGATCTTCTCGGCTAGTGCGCGCTGAAACTTAGCCATGATGGCATCATACACCGGTTGAAAGATATGACTAAGCGAATCCATTTTTAGTGAATCCATTTTAATGGAACCCATTACACCTTGAAAAGCAAGGTTAAGTGAATCGCTTTGTTTTTGATTGGCTTTTCCCAACGTATTAAACTCCATAAAGAGTTCTGTTTCAGGAGAACCTGTTGTTTTGTATGTATTCCCAAGATCTTTTATATCTCCGGTTACAGTTACTTTATCTGCACTGTCAAGGATCAGCATCGCAAAGCTCTGCGGCGTGACTCTGATCCTGTAGAATCCGATCTTAGGAGTATAATTAGAGAAGGAAAAATTTCCTTGTTCATCCGCGCTGGTACTATCAACAACAATGGGTTGCGGACTCATTAGCTTCTCCAGGTAAATGGTTTCTCCACTTGTATTGGTGAAAGTTCCCTTTAATTCAAAAGCAGATTGTTTTTCGCTATCGCAGGCGCTGAAGCCGGCGATTACAAGTGAGAGTAAGAATATCTTTTTCATTCGTATGATTTCAATTTTATTTTTCGAGTGTTTCTTTAACTAAATTATTAAGCAATTTTGGATCTGCTTTTCCTTTACTGAGCTTCATCACTTCACCAACAAACAAACCGAGCAATCCGGTTTTCCCATTCTTATATTCAATGATCTTTTCCGGAAATTTTTCCAGGGCCTTATTGATCAGTTCCTGCAAGTCATTGCTGTTACTGTTCTGAACAATATCCAGTTCTTTCGCAAGATCTTCTGCATTCTTTCCCGGATGTTTGATCATTTCTGGAAATAGCACTTGTGACGCTGTAGATCCGCTGATCATTCCTTTATCAACGAGTTGAACAACTTCTGCTATTCGATAAGGTTCTACTTTTTTTCTGAAGTCAGAAAAATGTATGGCATTTTCATTGATATAAGATTTAACAGGACCCATGATCCAGTTGGCAACACCTTTGAAATTACTTGAGTCTTTCACTGCTTCATTGTAATATTCTGCCAGCTCCTTCGTTTCAGTCAACTGCAATGCATCGTATTCACTTAATTTAAATTCCTTTGTATATTTTGAATGAAGTTCATTCGGAAGAACCGGCATTTGCGTTCTTACTTTCTCAATGTAATCCTGAGTAATAAAGACAGGTTGTAGATCGGGTTCCGGAAAATAACGATAATCATTTGCACTTTCTTTGCTTCTTAGTGAAAAGGTGCTTCCATTCACTGCATCAAAACTTCTTGTTTCAACTGCTATTTCTTTTCCTTCTTCGATCAGATCGATCTGTCTTTTTATTTCAAAATCAATGGCCCGCTGAACATTTCTAAAAGAGTTCATGTTCTTCACTTCCACTTTTTTCCCGTATTCTTTTGCGCCTTTGATACGAACCGAGATGTTGGCATCACAACGAAGTGAACCTTCTTCCATATTTCCGTCGCATATATCCAGATAACGCACCAGCTTTCTTACTTCGGTCAAATAGGCATAGGCTTCTTCTCCGCTTCTGAAATCAGGTTCAGTCACTATTTCCAGCAAAGGGGTACCCGCACGGTTAAGATCCACCAGAGTCTCAAAAGGATCAATGTCGTGCATGCTTTTTCCGGCATCTTCCTCCATGTGAATACGGGTCAGATTTATTTTTTTCTCTGATCCGTCTTTCAACTTTGCCATGATGTAACCATTCGTACAGATAGGCGTTTTATCCTGAGTGATCTGGTAACCTTTTGGCAGATCGGCATAGAAATAATTCTTTCTCGCGAACTGATTCTCTTCTCTGATATCCGCTTTTACGGCAAGTCCCAGCTTCACGGCAAATTCAATGGCTCTTTTGTTCACAACCGGAAGTGTTCCCGGATGTCCTAATGTAACCACGTTGACATTCGTATTTGGCAAGGCGCCGTATTCTGCAATATCGTTGCTGTACATTTTTGTTTGCGTGAGCAACTGTACGTGACACTCAAGCCCTATAACTGATTCGTATTTATCGTAAACACTCATGAAAGTTCAAAAATTTTAAGCTCCCTGACCGTGACAATTCTTGTATTTTTTTCCACTGCCGCAAGGGCATGGATCATTTCTTCCGATCTTTTGCTCTACGCGAATAGGCTGCACTTTTGGTTTCACCTGCTGGTTCTGTTCTTCAACAATATTCTCGTTTCTGCTTTCAACCAGTTTTTCTTTTTTCTGCTGAGGTTGTTCCTGCGTAAATCTGGCCTGTGGCTGTTGATTCTCTTCTTTTGGTAAACTTCCCTTCATCAGGAATGAAATACTGTCCTTATTGGTCTTGATGATCATTTCCTTGAACAGATTGAAAGATTCCAGTTTGTAGATCACCAAAGGATCTTTTTGTTCCAATGAAGCATTCTGAACAGCTTGTTTCAAGTCGTCCAATTCACGCAAATGTTCCTTCCAGGAATCATCGATCATGGAAAGTACCACGGCTTTTTCAAATCCAAGAATTAATTCTTTACCCTTAGTTTCGTATGCTTTTTTCAAATTCGCAAGAACCTGAACGCCTCTTATTCCGTCGCTGAAAGGAGTAACTATGTTCTCAAATGTATTGTTCGGATTGGTATACACATCTCTGATTACAGGGAAGGCCTGCTCACACATGATGCTTGACTTTTCGTGATAATGTTTTTGTGAGGCTTCAAATAGTTCGTGAATGAGTTCTTCTTCTTTGCCGCTTCTGAATTTCTGTTCATTGAACGGACTTTCAATTCCTATGATACGGATACACTCCAGGTTGAAGGCATCGAAGTCGGAGGAATCCTTGTATTCTTCCACCATGCTGGTTGCGATCTCGTACATCATGTTGGCAATGTCAATGCTCAGCTTATCTCCGTAAAGTGCATTTCTTCTGCGCTTGTAAATAACGTCACGCTGAGCGTTCATAACATCATCGTATTCGATCAAACGTTTACGTGTTCCGAAGTGATTCTCTTCTACTTTTTTCTGCGCACGTTCAATTGATTTGGTGATCATGCTATGCTGGATCACTTCTCCTTCTTTCAATCCCATTCTGTCCATCAAGGAAGCAATTCGTTCACTTCCGAACAAACGCATCAGATTGTCTTCTAAGGAAACAAAGAATTGGGAAGAACCTGGGTCACCTTGACGACCGGCACGACCTCTCAACTGCCTGTCCACCCTTCGGCTCTCATGTCTTTCTGTACCAATGATCGCTAGTCCACCCGCTTCTTTTACTCCAGGACCCAGTTTTATGTCGGTTCCCCTTCCTGCCATGTTCGTTGCAATGGTAACGGTTCCGGCTTGTCCTGCTTCAGCGACGATATCAGCTTCTTTCGCGTGCAATTTTGCATTCAACACATTGTGTTTGATACCGCGAAGTTTAAGCATACGGCTTAATAATTCCGAAATGTCGACTGTAGTTGTTCCGATCAGAACCGGACGACCAGCCGCAACCAATTTAACAACCTCTTCAATTACTGCGTTGTATTTTTCACGCTTCGTTTTGTATACAAGATCCTGCTCATCCTTTCTGGTGATCGCTCTGTTCGTTGGTATTTCGATCACATCGAGTTTGTAAATATCCCAGAATTCCTGTGCCTCCGTTGTTGCTGTACCTGTCATGCCGGCCAGCTTGTTGTACATACGGAAATAATTTTGCAGTGTGATAGTTGCATACGTTTGTGTAGCCGCCTCGATCTTCACGTTTTCCTTCGCCTCAATTGCCTGATGCAATCCGTCGCTGTAACGACGTCCTTCCATGATACGACCTGTTTGTTCGTCCACAATTTTAACCTGACCCCCATCGATCACATATTCCTGATCTTTTTCAAATACAGTGTAGGCTTTCAATAATTGATTCACTGTATGGATACGTTCACTCTTGATGCTGAATTCACGCATCACATCTTCCTTCTTGGTTGTTTTCTCCTTTGGATCGAAGATATTCTTCTCGATCTCTGCAACTTCTTCACCCACATTTGGAATGACGAAAAATTTAGGATCATCCGAATTACCAGTTAGGAAATCAATTCCTTTTTCAGTCAACTCAACGTGATTGTTCTTTTCATCGATAGTGAAATACAATTCTACATCGATCTTATGCATTTCCTTGTTCTGGTCCTGCATGTAGTGATTTTCTGTTTTCTGAAGTAAAGCACGAACACCTTGTTCACTTAAGAATTTGATAAGTGCTGAGTTCTTTGGTAATCCCCGGTAAGCACGAAGCAATGGGATCCCGGCCTCTTTCTCTTTTCCTTCAGACACTAATTTTTTGGCCTCTGTTATACAGGTTTGAATGTATTGTCGCTGAACGTTGACGATCTTTTCAACTCTCGGTTTGTATTCGTTGAATTCGTGTTTATCTCCCTGTGGTGTTGGACCACTGATGATGAGAGGAGTTCTGGCATCATCGATCAAAACGGAGTCAACCTCATCCACAATGGCAAAGTTGTGTTTACGTTGTACCAGGTCCTCTATACTGCGGGCCATGTTGTCACGCAAATAATCAAATCCAAATTCATTATTAGTGCCGTAGGTTATATCGCAGTTGTAGGCTTCTCTTCTTTCGTCTGTATTCGGTTCATGTTTATCGATGCAGTCAACCGTCAATCCATGAAAATAGAAGAGGGGAGCGTTCCATTCACTGTCACGCTTGGCAAGGTAATTGTTCACTGTTACAACATGTACTCCTCTTCCGCTCAAGGCGTTCAGGAATACCGGCAGAGTAGAAACCAGGGTCTTTCCTTCACCAGTTGCCATTTCGGAGATCTTTCCTTCATGAAGCACAATACCACCGATGAGCTGAACATTGTAGTGAACCATGTTCCATGTGATCTCATTTCCAGCTGCCAACCATGAATTCTTATAGATGGCTTTATCTCCGTTGATCTCGATGTTCTTATGTTTCGCTGCCAGTTTTTTATCCAATTCGGTAGCAGTCACTTCCAGCGTTGTGTTTTTTGTGAAACGACTTGCTGTTTCTTTTAAAATGGCGAAGGCTTCGGGTAAAGCATCCGTTAAAGCCACTTCCAGTTTTTTTGTGATCTCTTTTTCTATTTCATCGATCTGCTTGTAAAGTTCTTCTTTCGCATTCACATCCGTTCCATCATCTGCATCAATTTTTGTCTTCACTGCCTGGATCTTATCTTTTTCCTCTTTTATAGCTTCCTGTAGTTTTGCCTTGATGGAGTTAGTGCGCTGACGCAGATCATTATTTGAAATAGTAGCAAGTGAGTTGTAAATGGAGTTGATCTCTTCAACCTTTCCTTCCAGATTCTTTACATCTTTCTCACTTTTGGTACCCAGTAATTTCTTTAGAAAATCGAACATAAATCGTATTAAAATATAAGCCAGTAAAGGTAACAATATTTGCAGACCGACAATTGGTAAAATGGGTTAAAAAGCCGCTTTTTACATGTTTCTATCAACCTTTGATTAGTGTTTTGAAATAAGTATATTTGATTTGATAAAATCTGAATGAAAAAACACTTTTTTTTGGTTCTTTTTGCCGGTTCGGCCCTCTTTCAAATGGCACAAGACCTGCCTAAAGGTTTTGCTCCCGGTGAGAGGGAACAAATGAATTCTTATCTGGAGAAATTTTCCGGAAACACGGCTTTCAGGCCATTGATCAACACGCCCCCACCCTTTACAAAACTCAGGAATGCAGCTGAATGGGAAGAAATTCAAACATTGACAATTACCTGGACGAGTTATACACCCATTCATCGTCAGATCATTCTTGCAGCTCAGAATGACACTAAAATAACCATAGTTTGTTCTGATTCCAATGCAGTGAAAACGAATTTGAATTCGAATTCTGTTCCCCTTACAAATCTGCGCTTTGTGATCGCTCCCTTCAATTCGGTTTGGATAAGGGATTATTTTGGAAATTCTGTTTATGGTAAACATGTTGATTCTCTGATCTTAGTTGACTGGATCTACAATCGCCCTCGTCCACTGGATGATGCTGTGCCTACCGCGATCGCCAATAACCTCAATATTCCTATTTATGAAACAACATCTAGTCCGAATTGGAATCTTATACACACCGGAGGAAATTACATGAGTGACGGACTGGGAACTGCTTTTTCTTCTACACTAACTGATTCGGAGAATCCGACGAAAACGGCAGCGATGATCGACACCATCATGAAGAAATTCATGGGTATCAACCGATATATTCGTATGCCAACACTTCCCTATGACGGAATTCATCACATTGATATGCACATGAAGTTGATCGATGAAGAAACACTTTTGGTAGGACAGTATCCTCCGGGAATTGCGGATGGTCCACAGATCGAAGCGAATCTGGCCTGGATCCTCGCGAATTACAACTCCGTTTTTGGAACTCCTTACAAAGTGGTGAGAATTCCTATGCCGAAGGACAGGAACAATCTTTGGCCAAATCAAAATGGTGGTTGGTATTGTACATTTACCAATGGGGTTTTTGTGAACAGATCGTACATTTTCCCCACTTATTATCAGCAATATGATACAACGGCGTTCAGAATATTAAAACAGAATTTGCCGGGCTATAAAATAACCGGAATTGATTGTGATGAACCTGGTTCACCTATCATTTCTGCCAGTGGAGCCATCCATTGTATTACGCATGCGGTGCACGTGAAAGATCCTTTGTTGATCACGCATCAGCGTTTGAATACCAAATGCAGCAATGATCCATCGTATACGGTAAGTGCCAAGGTCGTGCATAAAAGTGGAATTAGTTCGGCTACTGTTTATTGGACCAATGATACATTGAACGGATTCACCCCCTTGAACATGACATTGGCCAACATTGCTACGAATGAATATACGGCCGCTATTCCGACCCAAACGGCCGGAACAAAAGTATATTATTACATCTCTGCTTCAGCTGTTTCTGGAAAAGTGATGACAAGACCGATCACTGCGCCGTTGGGCAGATGGAATTTTGATGTGCAGAATTGTATAGTGGGAGTTAAAGAAAACAGCACTTTGAAAATGAATTCTGTCTATCCAAATCCCGCCGGTTCTATCACGTGTATTCCCTTATTCAGCGAAGGAAGTTCATTCGTAAAAGTAACTTTGTATAATACACTGGGACAGGAAATAGCTCGTTTATATGAAGGAGAAATTCAAGGAGAGAAGAATGTATTCTTGCATGCTGAGAATTATCCGAAGGGAGTTTATTTTATTCATCTCAACTCTGATAAAGGAAGTGAGATCCAAAAACTGATAATAAAATAAGACTTTTTAAACAGAAATTATTTTGATTAAATTTGCCAGATGAAAATGATGAAGTCGCCGGAAATAATGGAAGAGGAAGTAATTGAGGTCATTCTGAAAGAAGAGGCAGTGAAAGCGCTTGTTCTTTACAATGACGATGTAAATACTTTTGAGTGGGTCATTGAATGTTTGATCAAGGTCTGCGAACATGATGCCTTGCAAGCAGAGCAATGCGCTTATATCGTGCATCATAGTGGAAAATGTGTAGTGAAGAATGGTACTTTCAAGAGATTAAAACCTCTATGTGAGAGTTTGTTGGAAAAAGGCCTGAGCGCTAAAATCGAAAAATGAAAATGAAGAAGTTTGTAATTGTTCTGCTTTCAGCGGGACTTGTTTTGTTTGCATGTCATAAGAACGCCGTTACAGGAAAAAGGGCAATGACTTTGATTCCTGAAGGAGAAATGATCGCAATGAGTGCCGGAGAATATCAGAAATTTCTGGCCGAACACCCTCCATTGCCTGCAACGGATTCCAGAACACAATTGGTAAAAAACTGTGGGCTGAAAATACAAAAGGCAGTTGAGAAGTACCACGCTGACAAAGGTGCTTCAAAAGATCTTGCCGGATTTAACTGGGAATTCAATGTAGTTGATGAGCCTACAGTGAATGCCTGGTGTATGCCGGGTGGAAAAGTGGTTGTGTACACCGGACTTTTACCTGTAACTCAAGATGAAAAAAGTCTGGCTGTTGTTATGGGACATGAAATTGCGCATGCGATCGCACGACATGGAAATCAACGCATGTCACAAGGATTATTAGTGCAGTTTGGAGGCGCAGCGCTATCTGTTGCCATGTCACAAAAACCTCAGGTGGCACAACAATTATTCTTACAGGCTTACGGTCTTTCAACCGGATTGGGCGTTTTAAGTTACAGTCGTAAACACGAAACGGAAGCGGATAAGATGGGAATCATTTTTGCTGCAATGGGAGGTTATGATCCGGAAGCTGCAATTGCATTCTGGGAAAGAATGTCAGCTGGAGGTGGACAAAAACCACCTGAGTTATTAAGCACGCATCCAAGCGATGAAAGAAGGATAAATGATCTGAAAGCATTCATGCCTGAAGCGAAGAAGTATTATAAAGCTCAATAATTTCTGTTATTCCTTAATCAACTTCCCCTTACCGGATCCGTCACTAAAGTCATTGACGATTGAGGGGAAACCACTGTAGCGAACATTTCCGGCTTTCCAGATCTTTACATCCAGTGTTCCACTTGTTGGTGCTGTTAAATGTACATCGCCTACCGTGATCGATTCCACAAAAGCGTAAGTATTAATTTTTGTTTCCTTCGCGAAAGTAGAGTTGGTGCCAAAGGCATACACTGTTAATGTATCGCAAGTTCCTCTGATATAGATATCCCCGTTTCCGTGCGAACCTGTTTTAATTCTTCTGAAAGTACCGTTCAAATGCATGTCTCCTGAATTTTCTGCGTAAACATAGATCATGTCTTGTATAAAATCGGATTCAAATGTTACAGTGCCGACGCCCATGCTTTCAACTTTATCAATTTTTGGGACAGTTACTGTAACAGCGACATGTTTTTTGTATCCTCTCACAAAATTACATTTGTTGTTATTTTTGATCCTTAATTTTCCATCGAGATTCTTCACTTCAATATTCTGAATGATATTCTTGCCGGCAAATACCTCCACTTTATATTCATTGCCTTGTAGCAATTTAAGATCGATCTTGTCATAAACGGAAACCTCATTGAAAACTCCCAATGCACGCACCTCCGTGATCTCAGTTCCATTTGATTTGAAGCAATCCAACGCATTCTCTTTCTTACAGGAAAAAGCCAGTAGTAGAAAAATATATGCCAGTAGTTTCTTCATCCTTTTTTCTTCAAGTAAAAGCGATAACCAATTCCATATTCGAAATCGTAAGCTACTGCAAAATGAGTTCTTAGTCCAACGGAACACACCAGGCCACTGCTGGTATAATATTTCACTCCGATCCTGCTTACGATCATTCCATCCGGAACTGTTTTTTGAATGACATAATAACCAACTTCTATTGGTAAACTGATACGTCCGATATTATAGGAGTAACAAACTTTGGCGGAGATCCTGACATTGTCCAATCCTTCTGCGCTTTTATTGAATTCTTTTTTGTAGTCCATTAGATAGTTCTGGTCAACAAAAACATCTGTGCCAAATCCGAATTTATGTGTATTTCGTTTATTATAATGATACTCTGCTGAGAGCAATCCACAATACAAGTGCGTTTCATCTACTTCTCTTTGATTGTAACCAAAGGCGGTGGTGACCAATATTTCATTACGGGCCATGGCTCTGCACATTGAGTCCACTCGATCTTGTGAAAAGGATCTTTTCGAAGGAATATTGTAATTTAATCCTGCATGAAGTGAGACGACATTCAGTCCTAAATTAGGGATAGCTGCTCGTGCATTGCTGGCATGTGAGAAGGAAAAGCCGGGTTCAAAGCGCAAGTGTTCATTTATTTTTAAATGCCACAGCCACCGGAATTGAACAAAAGAATTAATGTGACTTCCAATTGCAATATTCTTTGGATTGGTTTTTACATCAAAACACTTGTTTAGGTAGGCGATTCCCCAGCACAATCTCATGATGACTCTCGATCTTTTGTTTTCAGAATTCAATGGGATCTCGGCATATGGGGCAAGACAGAAGGCATAGCCCAATTGTGCAGGATTTTTGAAATCGATGAAAGACGCATTGATACCTAACTCAGGCAAATTGTTCTCGCAATGCCATAGTTTATGTCCGGCCGCAGGTTTTCCAATGTTGATCTCTGCAATGTAAGGATATCCTTTTACGAGTCTTCCTAAAGTATTTCGGTGCTCAAGAATAAAGCCGTAATTGAATGCAGGTTTGATCACCCAGTCCGGATTTCCGGTAAGTCCGTTCTGCGCTTTACTTTGATTTAGTTGCACAAGGAAAATAAGTAAGATGAGTGCGTATTTTCCGTACATTTTCATAATGAAAACGCTAAAATAATTAAAATAAGTTAACAATTTTCCACATAAAAAATATAAGCTCATTAAATTGTTAAATTTGTGAGAATATGGATGAGAGAGCAAGTGCCTTTTTACGGCTTCTGAAAATAATGGATGAATTGCGTGAACAGTGTCCCTGGGATAAAAAGCAAACAATTGATAGTATTCGCCACCTTACAATAGAAGAGACCTATGAATTAAGTGATGCTATTCTTAAGAAGGATCCGCAAGAGATCAAGAAAGAATTAGGGGATATTCTGCTTCATATTGTCTTTTATGCCAGAATAGCAAGTGAAACAGATCAATTTGCTATTAAAGATGTCATCGATTCACTTTGCGAAAAACTGATCTATCGCCATCCCCACATTTACGGAGATGTGAAAGCAGAAACGGAAGAGCAAGTGAAACAAAACTGGGAACAACTCAAGCAAAAAGAGAAAGATGGTAATAAAACTGTTCTCAGCGGCGTACCAAATAGTATGCCTGCTCTTTTAAAAGCATATCGTATTCAGGAAAAGGCGAGAGCCGTTGGGTTTGACTGGGACGATCCTGCTCAGGTTTACGAGAAAGTGAAAGAAGAACTGAACGAATTTGAAGCAGAAAGAAAAGAAGGTAATCAAACGAAAGCGGAGAAAGAGTTCGGGGATGTCCTTTTTTCTCTGATCAATTATGCTCGCTTCATGAATATCAATCCGGAAGATGCTTTGGAGCAAACCAATAAAAAGTTCATCCACCGTTTTAATTACATGGAGCAAAAGGTGAAGGAATCGGGAAAACAGATCTCAGATTGTAAACTGGAAGAGCTGGATGTTTACTGGAATCAGGCAAAAAAATTATAGTTTGAAAGTACTTGTAAGAAATAATATTTCCATACTGTTGATCTACCTGGTATTTCTTTTAACAGCGGCGTTCTTTCTGTTGAATTATGGAAAGATACAGATTCACCTGTATTTAAATCAGGCTGTGGGAAATGACTTGGTAAACAAATTCTTCTACTATATCACTTTCCTTGGTGATGGCCTAATAGCAGTGATCCTCATTCTTTTTATTCTTTTTTACAATGTTCGTCTCGGGATCTGTACCCTGTTGTCTTTTCTTGTTGCAGCAATGACAACGAATCTCATCAAGTATGGTTTATATGATGAGGTTGTTCGTCCCTGGTTCGTATTCAAGTGGATCGTCCACTCACAACTGAACGTTGTGGAAGTGGATGATCTTCATATTCACAATAGTTTTCCGAGTGGACATGCCACTCAGGCATTCGCCATTTTTCTTTGTCTTGCTTTCTACGCAAAGAGTAATGTGAACAAACTTCTTTTCATGGCTTTGGCACTTTTAACTGCTTTCAGTCGCGTTTACTTGTCGCAACATTGGCTGGTGGATATTACGATAGGTAGTATGATCGGAAGTATTGTTGCCTTTCTTTTTTATTGGTTTCTTATCAGTAAAAACAAATTTCCATCTCTCGATGTACCATTACTAAAAATCAGAAAGAGCTGAACCGTCTGCTTAAAAATAATGCATTGGTCGTTCTGTTGATCTCTCTGGTCACCGGCTTTGTGTTCATTCCACTTCTTGGAAATTGTCCTCTTTTTGACTGGGATGAGATCAATTTCGCAGAATGCGCGCGTGAGATGCTGATCACCGGCGACTATGGAAGAGTTCAGTTGAATTTTCAACCTTTCTGGGAAAAACCTCCTTTTTTTATCTGGTTGCAGGCACTTTCCATGAATATTTTTGGGGTGAATGAATTTGCCGCACGTTTTCCCAATGCTGTTTGCAGCATAGCAACAGTGCTTGTGCTTTATTCAGCCGGGTCCAAGTTTCACTCGCGTAATTTTGGTTTGCTGTGGAGCCTGATGTACATCGCGCTAATGCTTCCTCATTTGTATTTTCGATCTGGTATCATTGACCCCTGGTTCAATCTTTTTATTTTTTACGCGGTGTATCGCCTCATACTTATCACCAACAATCCGAATTCAGCATCCGAACTCAAAGGTGCTTTTATTGGTGGAGTTTCGCTCGGACTAGCAGTACTTACAAAAGGACCCGCTGCATTGATCGTTGTGGGTTTAACTGTTCTTTTCGTCCTCACTTTGCTAAAGCTCTTCCATGTTTTGCGAAGCAGAACTTACCTTGTCTTTATGATCACTTGTCTTTTGGTTTCCTTGAGCTGGTTCATTGGTGAATGGCTCAATGGAAATTCAGATGTCATTCAGGAATTCATCACCTATCAAAGCAGATTGTTCAATACCGGCGATGCAGGGCACGATGGTCCCATTTATTACCATGTGCTTGTTTTACTTTTAGGATGTTTTCCTGCTTCGCTGATCTTCATTCGTTCTTATACCAATAAACAGGATCTAACGCACTTTCAACTCTTGTTCAGGAGGTTCATGGTCGCGCTATTTTGGGTTGTACTTATCTTATTTTCGATTGTGAAGACCAAGATCGTTCATTACTCTTCGCTTTGTTATTTTCCATTAACGTTTATGGCTGTACTTGGATTAATGCAGTATCTGCCCCAACTGAAATTGAAAGGGATCTTACGGTCGGCTTACTGGCTCATCACTTCTTTGATCGCTCTGGCTTTGATCTTAATCTGTGCACTTCCTCTTTACAAGGATGCTTTACTTCGATCGAACTTGATCACTGATTCCTTCGCCAAAGGAAATTTACAAGCAGAAGTGAATTGGTCCGGAATGGAAGCCATCGTTGTTCCGATCTTCCTTCTTGCTTCCTTCTTATTTTATAAAGGCGTACAGAAGGCAAAGCTGAATAAAATCGTTTACGCTTTAATGACATTTCTGATCTTTATTTCCATCACCATCGCCATGATCATACCCCGTGTAGAGATGTATACCCAACACAGTGCGATCGCATTTTACAAAGCCTGTGCAAAACATGATTGTTATGTGGAGACACACGGATATAAAAGTTATGCGTATTTATTCTATTCAGACAGAAGACCGGAGCATCATATCCATCCGGGTCAGATCGCCTATATCAAAAAATTCATTGATGAACGAGCGGGAGCTGGAAAGATACGTTCCGTGTTTTACGCCAATGCCTATTGCAATTGGATGAAATACGAAAAAATTGATAAAGCGGGTTATATTGTCTGCAAGATCAATGATGAAGGACCAATGCAAGATGATAGCTTTTACAGAAAGCTTTATGAGTTGAATGGATACAGTTTCTGGGGACGAATTCATTAGGCTCTAACTGACATTTGGTCGCTTTTTTATTCTGGCATAATTTGTGATTTTAGTATATTTATAGGACTATCATATGACATTTAAAGACTTAGACGATTTGAGGATGCCGGGTGGCACTGAGGAAGATATGGACTTTATTCCCCTGCTCAGCAGTGAGGATGAAGATACCATGAGGAACGAAAAGATCCCTGATATACTGCCAATATTACCACTTCGTAACACCGTTCTGTTCCCGGGGGTTGTCATTCCGATCACAGTTGGAAGGGACAAATCCATACAATTGATAAAAGATTATAATAAGGGAGATAAGACCATTGGTGTAGTTGCACAAAAGAGTGATTTGGTAGAAGAACCGAATGCGGAAGATCTTTACAAAGTAGGAACGGTTGCAGCGATCATTAAAATGTTGCGAATGCCAGACGGGAACACAACTATCATTATACAGGGTAAGAGGAGATTTACGATCGATGAATTCATCCAGACAGAACCATATCACAAGGCAAAGGTGAGTGCTTTCAATGAAGAGAGGCCTGAGAAAAGTGATAAAGAATTTCAAGCCATCATTTCCAATTTAAAAGAGACTTCTGTACAGATCGTAAAACTTTCACCGAATATTCCAAGCGATGCGGGATTTGCGATCAATAACATTGATAGTCCGGCTTTTCTTGTCAATTTCATTTCTTCTAACATGAATGCGAAGACGGAAGAAAAGCAAAGAATGCTGGAAGTTCCGGATTTAAAAGAAAGAAGTTTGTTGGTTCTCGAAAACCTGAATAAGGAATTTCAGATGTTGGAATTGAAGAGCCAGATCCAGAATAAAACGAAAATGGATCTGGATAAACAACAAAGAGAGTATTACCTGAACCAACAGATCAAAACAATTCAGGAAGAATTAGGAGGTACGAATTTTGAACAGGAGATCAGTGGATACAAAGAAAAATCATTGAAGAAAAAGTGGAGTGAATCGGTAAAAGAAACTTTCGATAAGCAGTTGTCCAAATTGCAGCGAATGAATCCGAATGCCGCTGAATATGCCATTCAAACGAATTACATTGAATTAATGCTCGAACTTCCATGGAATGAAGGAAGTGAAGATAATTTCGATCTGGATCATGCGCAGACCATACTGGATGAAGATCATTTCGGACTGGAGAAAGTGAAAGAGAGGATCATTGAACATCTTGCCGTATTGAAATTAAAAGGGAATTTGAAATCGCCCATCATTTGTCTGTACGGACCTCCCGGCGTTGGTAAAACTTCATTGGGAAAAAGTATTGCGAAAGCATTGAACAGAAAATATGTTCGAATGAGTTTAGGAGGATTGAAAGACGAAAGTGAGATCAGAGGACATAGAAAAACTTACATTGGAGCCATGCCAGGTAGGATTTTACAAAATCTTAAAAAAGTTCAATCTGCCAATCCTGTTTTTATATTAGATGAAATTGATAAAGTAGGGAATGATTATCATGGTGATCCTTCTTCAGCATTATTGGAAGTTTTGGATCCGGAACAGAATTCAACATTCTACGATAATTTTCTTGAAATGGATTATGATCTGAGTAAGGTCATGTTCATTGCAACTTGTAATAATCTGGCAAGCATTCAACCGGCCTTGCGCGATCGAATGGAGATCATCGAAGTGAATGGATACACGGTAGAAGAAAAGATGGAGATCGCCAAACGCCATTTGATCCCGAAACAGGTAGAAGAAAGTGGTATCAAAAAAAGTCATCTTAAGTTAAGTGATAAGATCATTGAATACATTATTGATAATTACACAGCAGAAAGCGGCGTAAGAAATCTTGAGAAAAGGATCTCCAAAATTGCAAGGCATATTGCCGTGGATGTTGCAAAGAAACAGGATACAGATAAATTGAACGAAAGTGAAGTTGTTAAGATACTTGGACCATCGCATGTAAAGGATAAGTATCAAGGGAATGATATTGCGGGTGTTGTGACCGGATTGGCATGGACACAAGTAGGGGGTGACATTCTTTTTATCGAGACAAGCTTAAGCAAGAGTAAAACACCTAAACTTACTTTAACTGGAAATCTTGGTGAAGTCATGAAAGAAAGTGCTGTGCTGGCCCTTGAATTTTTAAAAGCGCATCCTTCATTGATCGATCTGAAGTCGGAAGATTTTGAAGAGCACAGCATTCATATTCACGTTCCGGAAGGAGCAACACCTAAGGATGGTCCAAGTGCAGGTATTGCCATGCTTACTTCAATTGCAAGTGCATTCACGAAAAGAAAAGTGAAGAAAGCGATTGCCATGACGGGAGAGATCACTTTAAGAGGAAAGGTATTGCCTGTTGGTGGAATAAGGGAAAAGATTTTGGCAGCTAAACGCGCCGGTATAAAGGAGATCATTCTTTGTGAGGACAACAGAAAAGATGTAGAGTATGTGAATCAGGATTATTTGAAGGGACTCACATTCCATTATATAAAACAAATGGAGGAAGTTCTGGAACATGCATTGCTCAAGGAAAAAGCCAAATATTGATTTTTGAAAAAGGTTTTGATACTTACTTATTACTGGCCGCCTTCGGGAGGAGCCGGTGTACAGCGCTGGCTGAAATTTGTTAAGTATCTGAGGGAGTTCGGTTGGGAGCCTGTTGTGTATACTGCGCTGAATGGAGAAATGCCAGTTATCGACTCTAGTCTTGAAAAGGACATTCCCGAAGGGATTACTGTTTTAAAGAATCCGATCTGGGAACCTTATTCCATTTACAAGAAATTCATTGGAAGAAAGAAAGAGGATAAGATCAATGCTTCCTTTTTGAATGAGAACAAGAAACCTGGTCTAACTGAGAAGATAAGTGTGTGGATCAGGGGAAATTATTTTATTCCGGATGCACGTAAATTCTGGATCAAGCCAAGTATTCATTCTCTTACAGATTATATAGAGAAAAATGGCATTCAGCATGTCATCAGTTCGGGTCCTCCTCATAGCATGCATATGATCGCATTGGGATTAAAAAAGAAATTTCCTAAGTTAAAGTGGATCGCGGATTTCAGAGATCCCTGGACCAATATCGATTTCTATGAAAAATTGATGCTAAGCAAAGCTGCTGACCGAAAACATCATGAAATGGAAATGCAAGTCTTGAAGGATGCGGATACGATCATTAGTATAGGAAAGACAATGTGTGAGGAATTCGCCGACATGTACAAGAGAGCAGGGGGAAGTGATGCGAATAAGTTCAAGGTCATCACCAATGGTTATGATGAAGAAGATGTAAGTAAGGAGAAGATTCAGTTGGATGAAAAATTCAGTTTAGCACACATTGGCACTTTGGTGAGGGACAGGAATCCGGATCTGTTATGGAAAGTGTTGAGTGAATTGGTGAAAGAGAATAAAGAATTTGAATCACAATTGGAAATAAAACTGGTAGGAAAGATCGATCTTTTTGTGAATGAAGAAATAGATAAGTATGGATTGAATAAATATGTAAGACGCATTGCCTATTTGCCCCATAATGAAGTGATCGTGGAACAACAACGTTCTAAAGTTTTATTGTTGTTAGTGAACAAGACCAAAAATGCGAAAGGTATCTTAACAGGAAAATTCTTTGAGTACATGGCATCTTCCCGTCCGGTTTTAGCGATAGGACCTGTAGATGGCGATCTGGCCGCTATAATGAACGAAACGAGATCAGGGTTGATCAGTGATTTTGAAGATAAGCAACAACTTAAAAAGAATCTGATCACGCTTTTTTCAAATGCTCAGATCACGAATGATCAAAATGCTGTTAAAGGTTACAGCAGAAGAAAGTTGACCGAGAAACTGGCCTCACTGCTTAACTGATCATTGTAAGTTCATTTTTTTCTTCCAGAATTGTCGGGTTTTTTCAAGATCACTTCCTCGAATGAATAAAGTATAATCTCCGTTCTTCTTCATCTCCGAAATGATCAATCCTTCTCCATTCTCTTCTCCTAAAAAGTACTTATTTACATGTTCATCATTCTCGGTTACCATTTTCGGACCGGCGAACGTTGCTTTCTTAAAATAGATATTACATAAGATCAATTGAACCATGATCACTTTGTTCGAGTCAGATAGGGCGATAAATAATTCCTTTCTGACTTTTGCGCCTTTTCTTATGAGTTTATTGGCAGCTTTACTTGTATAGGAAAAGCTTGATTTTGCATTATGATCGATAACAAATTGTTTGTTGTCCAATTGGGCTATCAAGACTGCTGTTTTATTCTGCTGGGCAGCACAAAATGTACAGTAAAAAAATCCGATCAGAAGTAGCGTGCGCATATATAAAAATACAAAAAGCCTTAACAGCTTTCTGTTAAGGCTTCTTAAATGTTAATGCTTTAGTTTATTGCAATTCGCAAGATGTATTCCAACTATGATTATTGGAAGTTGAAGTAGAATTGAATGCAGAACACCATTCTTTTGCTTTTTTCTTGGTGTCTTTGTGTGTGTACGACCATGTGGTCACTTCTGTGTTGCCAGACCAGGTTTCGGTTTGGGTACATTTACATGTTCTGTTCTTTTTGCATGATGTTGCTAATGCAATTACGGCTAAGAAAAGTATTGTTTTTTTCATGATAGTTTATTTTTAGTAAAATTAACGAAATAAATGAATCCGACAAATGATATTTGTTTTATACCGATTTAGCCGGTAATACTGTGGCAACACATTCTCCGAACCCAACTCTTTTCCCGTCTTTTTCGCAATGTCCTCTCAGAATGATCGTATCATGGTCATTCACGAATTTGCGTTCTGTTCCATCATTCAATGTAATGGGTTTCGTTCCTCTCCAGGTCAATTCCATAAAACTTCCGAATTCCTTTTGTTCCGGACCACTGATCGTACCACTTGCCATCATATCTCCAACGTTAATATTGCAACCATTCACTGTATGATGCGCCAATTGTTGTTCCATGGTATAATACATGAATTTATAATTGCTGCTGATCACGTGATTTTCTTTTCCGTTCTCCGGTTTCAAATAAACATCCAGTTTAATATCCAAATTCCTGTCACCCTTGTATTGAAGATACGGAAGCAATGGTGGATCCTGAACATATCCTTTTACTCTGAATGGCTCCAATGCTTCCAAAGTCACGATCCAGGGTGAAATGGTACTTGCGAAATTCTTGGATAAGAATGGACCTAAAGGAATATATTCCCATGTTTGAATATCTCTTGCGCTCCAGTCGTTGAATAATACCATTCCAAAAATATGATCGTCTGCATTTGCAGTACTAACAGAATCTCCCATCTCTGTTCTCTTTCCAATGATAAAAGCTGTTTCCAACTCTATATCCAATAATTTACAAGGACCATAAACAGGTACTTCAGCATCGGCCGGTTTCTGTTGACCTTTAGGTCTGTAAAAACTATGTCCACTCACACAAATGCTGCTTGCTCTTCCATGGTATCCTACCGGTAAATGTTTCCAGTTTGGCATCAATGCATTTTTCGGATCACGTATCATCGTGCCAATGTTCGTGGCGTGATCAATGCTGCTATAGAAGTCAGTGTAGTCTCCAACCTTCACCGGCATCAGCATCTGCACATCGCTTTGTTTTTTAAATACTTTATCAAAGAATTTTTTATCCTTTTTCAATATCGAATCCTGATCACAAAGTATTTCCTGTAATCTGGTTCTTACACGATTCGTTGTTTTCTTGCCAAGTTTGATAAAACTGTTGAGGTATTTTTTCTCAAATACGCTTCTGTTCATGTCCAGAAGATCAGCACTCTCCAGTTCAAAAAGATCGATGATGTAATCGCCAATTGCTGAGCATGCTCTGTACTTTACATCTTTATCGGAATAGATCCCGAATGGAATATTGTAAATGGAAAAGTCCGAATCTGCTTTTACATCTATCCAGGTTTTAAGTTCGTTTGCCATAAATATTTTCTTATTCTGCTTTTTCTTTGATGCAGTTGATGAGGTCTTCTATCAGTTCTTTATTCTGACTCTTGCAATCTTGCGCAATTTGTACAGCTGAAGCCAATGTCTTCTCTTCAATTTTTTCTTCCATGTTCTGAATGATGGTCAGCGCTTCCATGGCAGTTAAAAATTCATTCTCGCAGGCTAATTCTGTCAAGTAAATGAAATGACGGCTAACATCAACGCCACTTTCCCAAATGGCTGCCAAAAGTTTGGCTTTATCTGTTTTTGATCTGGTATTTCTGATCGATTCGATCAGCATCTCGCCTGCATTGGTCGCTTTAATATTCTTGAAGATCTCTTCCTGTTCTTCACGGTTAATTTCTTTTTCCAATAATCGGTCAATGAAATCCGCAGTCTCATTTTGCTTCTTCGAATAACCATCGCGGTTTATTAAAAGTGTGATGAATTTCTTTTCATCAAAAAGCTCTTTTGGATTCAGCGCTTCGTCATCCAGTAATTCGTCTATTGCCATCTTACAAAATACGTTTGATAATATCTTCTACACTGATCCCTTCCGCTTCTGCCTTGTAATTTAAAACCAATCGGTGACGAAGAATAGGAACAGCGATCGCCTTCACATCTTCAATATCGGGACTGAATTTACCATTAATAGCAGCATGACATTTGGCACCAATGATCAGGTATTGAGAGGCACGCGGACCTGCCCCCCATAATAAATATTTTTTTGCTTCTTCACTGCTGAATTCGCTGTTCAAACGTGTTTTATTGACAAGTTTTACAGCGTATTCAACCACATTATCCGCTACAGAAATTTTACGAATTAAGTCCTGAAAGAAAACGATCTCTTCTGCACTTAAGATCTTTTTCAGTTGAACTTTAATATTAGCCGTTGTCAATTTTACTACTTGTAGTTCTTCCTGGAATTTAGGATAATCAAGCCATACATTGAACATAAAACGGTCCAATTGGGCTTCAGGAAGTGGGTAGGTTCCTTCTTGTTCAATTGGATTCTGTGTTGCTAATACAAAAAAAGGATTATCCAGAGGATATTTTTTTCCGGCTGCAGTCACTTGTCTTTCCTGCATCGCTTCTAGCAAAGCGGCCTGTGTTTTTGGAGGAGTACGGTTGATCTCATCCGCCAGAACGATATTTGCGAAGACAGGGCCTTTGATGAATTTAAAATTCCTTTGTTCATCCAGTATTTCATTTCCAATGATATCGCCCGGCATCAGATCCGGTGTAAATTGAATACGGCTGAAGGAAAGTCCCAATGCGTCTGAGATAGTATTTACCAATAACGTTTTTGCAAGGCCGGGGACACCAACCAGTAAACAATGTCCCTTGCTGAAGATGGCGATCAATACATTTTTGATGGTATCTTCCTGTCCAACGATCACTTTACCGATCTCCTGGTTCAATTCCCGGTATTTGGCAACAAATGCCTGAACGGCTTCGGTATCTGACTTATAATTCATAAAAATTTAGTGGATTTAAATATAGGAATAAAATTGGAGGAGACTCGTAAAACAAATATGATTTTGGCTTTTTTTTTCTTTTCTTTGGGCATTAAATATCACTATTATGCAGGAAGGATTTGTACGATCAGAGATCAAGGATGGAATTGCTACCATTACCTTTTTTCACCCTCAGAGTAACAGCATGCCCGGTTATCAGTTGCGCGCATTGGCTGATGAAGTGAATAAACTTGGAAAGGATGCTGCCGCTAAAGTGATCGTTCTGAAAAGTGAAGGAGGAAACCTGCCTGCCGGTATAACTGCCGAAGGAACGAAGGCAGTCAAGGCAGGAGCTTTCTGCGCAGGCGCCAGTTTTGATGAGCTCATAAGTATCAAGGATATTACTACAGGAACTACTTTTTTCAGTGGATTTGCAGGTGTGATCAATGCCATGCGCAAGGCACCTAAATTCGTTCTTGTACGCGTGCACGGAAAAGCAGTTGGGGGTGGAGTAGGAATTGCCTGCAGTGGAGATTATACATTTGGAATTACCGGTGCCTTGGTGAAATTAAGCGAACTGGCAGTGGGTATTGGTCCATTTGTAGTTGGACCGGCAGTTGACAGAAAAATTGGAAGAAGTGCATTTGCCGAATTGACGATCAATGCCACAGAATGGCGCGATGCACAATGGGCGAAGGAGAAAGGCATGTACAATGAATTGCATGATACAGTAGAAGACATGGATAAAGCAATTGATGCCTTGGCGAAGAAATTAGCCAACAGCAATCCGGAGGCAATGGCCATGCTCAAGAAGATCATGTGGGAAGGAACAGAACATTGGGATCAGTTATTGACTGAGCGTGCAGGAATGAGTGGTAAATTGGTATTGAGTGATTTTACAGTGAATGCCATCAATAAATTCAAGGCTAAATAAAAAGGGATGATCACCTATACATTCCTCGCCATCATTCTGATCTTTTCGGTTTATTGTTTCAATGACCGTGGAGCGATGAATAAATACCTTTTTCATCCTTATTCCATCTATCACAATAAAGAGCATTACCGATTTCTGACACATGCTTTCATTCATGGAGATTTTATTCACCTGGCCTTTAATTGTCTTGCTTTATTGAGTTTCGGGATCAGCATTGAAGATCATTATTTCCCGATCTTGTTCGGTGAGAAATTAGGCAAGGTGCTTTATTTGTTACTATTTACAGGGGGAATTTATGCCGCATCCTTTACCGAATATTTCCGAAATAAGAATAACAAGAGCTATTCTTCGCTTGGAGCAAGTGGTGCCATTTCATCCGTAATGTTCTGCTGGATCATGTTGAGTCCTTTGGGAACCATCGGTTTTTTCTTCATTCCAATGAAAGGTTGGATCGCCGGGATCCTTTTATTGGGGGTAAGTTATTACCTGATCAGACGGAAGAAGAACAGTGATTACAATGACAATATTTCCCATGAATCCCATTTCTGGGGAGCCTTATTCGGAATCGTTTTTATTCTGGTGGCCAAGCCCGCTGTGGCCCTTGATTTTCTACATCAGATCTTGGGAAATTTTTAGTATCTTTAATTTGTGAAAAAAGCGATTTTATTCTTCCTCTTTTTTGCCGGATCTATGATCGGCAGATCACAATGCATCTTTATTTATGCAAGTGAAAAGATAAAAGGTGTGGAAATTCCCATCACACGCACCGAATTTGATGTGGTGATCAATGATTCCATTAAAAAGCATTTGACCTCAGCCGGCGATGGTTCTTTGGGCAGGATCTCTCTACCTCAGGGATTGTACACGGTTAAGATCATGAATCCGGAATACCAGGATGGCATCAAGACCAATGTGATCGTACGAGAATCAAGAAGCAGTGATGTGATCATCAACCTCAACAAAGCAAGTGGTGTAAAAGAAGAGGATAAGCTCAAGAAACTGATGCAGGATTGAATAAGAAATAAAGAAGAGCAACAATTTAACTTAAAAACATCTTTTTCTAATTTTTGAATGAGTTAACTGGGAAATGAAGATGCTGAATGTGATTAAAAAAATTACTCTTTAATCACCTTGAGTGTTTTGTTAAAAGAAGGTTTTTCGGTATAGTGAATCTTAAATAAGTACATGCCATTATTATGATTGCTCAAATCAACTTTCTCGTTTCCTTTAAGTCCAATGTCAGATTTGATTAATTGACCGTAAGAATTATAGATCTCATACTCAAATAAATCATTTTCATTATTATTTGTTTTAAAGTTGATTATCCCGGAAGTTGGATTGGGAAAAATCGATTCGACTAGGGCACTATCGTATAATTCATTTATTTGTAAGGGGTAGATTGAACTTAAAGTTAAAAAAACATCAGAGCCACCCGCATTATTCAAAGGTGAGTACCCTGCAAAAGTCATAGTTGCTCCACCAAAAGAACCCGTATACATTGGTGGAATATAACCATCAGACCCTGAATTATAGATCACATCATCACCAGGGCCACCAGCAGCATAGATAACTTGATCAAGTGGTGTGAGCGATCCAGATAAAAGAACTTTAAAAATATCGAATGTCCCTGGATTGTTGTTTGTAACAGAAACACCTGACTTAAAATTTAAACTTGGGCTATCATAAATTCCAGCAAGTGCTATACTTGGCGGAACATGGTTATCTAACTTTCTCCCTTCGTCATTACCGATACCTCCAAAACGAGCAGAAGCAACAAGCGTATTGCTATTATAAGAGACTAGGAATATATCTTGCGTTGAGCTCCCTGCATTAATTAAAGTATTTGTGCCTATTGTGATCGAAGGGCTGGTAAAAGAACCCGTAAAATGCCTTATGTTTTGTGATACTAGAGCTGAATTAAGTATTTCATCTCCAATGCCACCAATACTGGTAGCCCACAGTTCATTAAAGTTCCAATCGATTTGACAAATATAGCTATCGTATGTGCCACTATTAGAATTAACTAACGTATTTGTGCCAATGGTTAACGAAGGGCTTTTGAATGCCCCACAAAGCCATAAAATACTAAAATCATCTACAACACCATTCACGACATCATCATTAATTGATCCATATCCTTTAGCAGAAATAACAGAGCCAGTTGGACTTATTTGTGTCCAGAAAAAATCAATACCACCCAAATTGGATAAAGTGTTGGTGCCAATTGTGAAACTTCCAGTAAAATCTCCTACTAGATTAATATTTCCGGGACTTTTTGCAATAATGCACTTAGGAATTTCATCGCCTGTTCCACCATAGGAATTGGCCCAAAGGATATTACCATTCCCATCCATTTTAGCTAAGAAAATATCTTCCCCTCCACTATTTGATAAAGTAAATGACCCTAAACTAATTGTTGAAGATTTGAAGGAACCTGTAATAAACAAATCACCGTTAGTGGAACTGGCAATTGCTAAACCTTGATCATCGCTTAAAGAACCAAAACTTTTGGCCCAAAGCACAGTTCCGCAAAGAGAATACCTAGCAATAAAAATATCCGAGGTGCCTGTAAAACTATTCCCTAAAGTGAACGTCCCGATAGTTAATGTACTGCTCTTAAATGAGCCAATCACAATACTACTTGGACCAGAATATGGAATAATCTGCCTGCCTTCGTCATTCAAAAAACCAGGTATACTTTTAGGGCAATTCCAACCATTATGATAATACTGAGCGTTTAAATTTGAAAGAAATAGCAAGCAACAAAGAAGAAATGATGCAATTCGAATCATAAAACTATTTATTTATCAATTACTAATTTAGTTTCAAAAAAAGCTTTTTCTGAATTTAATCGTATCAAATAAATTCCACTTTTCATCTGCTCACATGAAATTTGAATTTCTGACACACTATCTTCAATTGTTTCTTTCAAAATAACTTCACCTAAACAATTTACAATCGAAACATTAATCTTACCTAAATTGAGTTTAGAAAACTTCCTAATATTAAAATGATTAGTAGCCGGATTCGGCCAAACCTTCAACTCTCCATTCTCCTTCTCTACCTCCTCAATGCCATTATTAATTGGACAATTCACCTCAAAACATCCTGTACTATCTGCCTTGATGAGCCAGTTTTTTGGCGTACCTGGTTGTGGTATATGAAATAATGTTGTAAGAAAACCACCATCATTTGTATTTATGATATGATATGGAGCCAATTGACTATTAGTAGGGAGTGGAAAGAAATAAGTACTAATGCTATCTAAATTATTATTTAACCTTAACACATCAGGGATGGGAGTAGTAAGAGGGAGTTGAGGTCCTGGCCCAGTACCACCTCCAATAAAAATTATACCATTATCTTTTTGAATACCACATAATGAGCCATTGGCTTTTGATTCAATATTGTAAGAAGCGGATTTAATTTTCACTCCTGTATTAATATTAAATTGATAAACCAATTTTTTTACATAATCTTGATAAATATAATTTGCACCTATTCCTAATCCCGAGCCATCATTTAATAGGATAAGATCCATAAGGATTCCCTTACTCAATCCAATTAATCCTACATCAAATATCAAATTTGCATTGGTATCTGTCTTTAAAATAAAACCATTTTGTGTATTGGAAATTTTATTACCACCAATTACAAAGCTATTCTCATTTATCTTCACAATTTTATGCGGTAACATAGAATAACTATTCCAAATATTGTATAAGTATTTATGCCACTTATAATTCCCATTCTTATCGGTTTTCATTATAAAGGGTTTGTTGTAACCTACACCATTACTTAAATAATATCTTTCTCCAACAACTAAAATGCTGCTATCAGCTAAAAAGGTAGACGTGAAAAATTCACAACTGTCTCCGGGTTGGTTATAAGACTTCACCCACATAGTGTCTTTAGTACTCAAATTAAACTTTACTAAGACTCCGTTATTGTGCTGGTATGCTAAGCTCAAGTGGCCTGAGAACATGACATATTTATCATGCAATAATTGAAAAGGTCTAATCGAATTTGCATAAAACAAATAATTACCAGGATGATAGAATTGCTTTTGTTGAACCTCTAAACCAAATGTGTCAGTTATCAATAAATTTAATCCGTTCTGTTGCCCTGTAAGTGTATTAGTAGAATGGCCAAAAACAAAGTATTTATTATCATAACGATATACACACATACTGCGTGAGTTACAATTATTCATAGTGTATGAATAATTAAACTTCACCGGCACTTGTGCCATTAAAAAACTACAGTGTAGAAATAGAATGTATTTCAGTAAAAATTTCATTATTTCGCTACTACAATTGTTTTAATACCAATGATCTGATTATCGACAGTTAAACTATAATAATACATTCCGTTTGCCCAATCTTTGGTGCTTAAATAAATTTTGTCAAGACTAGTAATCACATCTGTTTTGTAAACTTCACGGCATTTTACATCGTCAACATGTAACATTCAGTAATTAATAAAATTTCAATCTAAGATATTGAAAAAAAGCATTAAAGCAAGAGAAAAATTGCGAAAAAAAGGAACTTAGGCAGTTAATTATTAGAATAGATGAGTAAAATCAAGTAATGGATCAGTTTTCCATATTTAATTAGAAGGATACAATAGTCCTTTTCCAATAATGTAATTAGTGCAACTTTCAAAAGATTGAACTCGGTAAGAATATCATAGCACGAGTTGCTAACCATAATTTGGTTAAGCCAAAGTTAAAAACTAAGTTTCTTTACTGCTGTTTCTCCCTTTCAACTCCCAATACCTTACGAATATCCGGTTTAAAATAAAGATTGGATTTTAAGATCTTCCCGTCTTCTCTGAAAATGGGTTGTCCTTTTTCATCCAGCTTACTCATATTGCTACGGTGTATTTCATCATACAACTCCTCTAGCTTATGTTGTAAACCGTGTTTTAATGCCGTGCCAAACAAAATATAAAGTTGATCACCTAATGCATCGGCTATCTCAACGATGTCGCCATTTTTACAGGCTTCCAGGTATTCTTCATTTTCTTCTTTGATCAAATTGTAACGTAAAGTATAGTCCTTCTCATCGATCAAACCTATTTCTTTGGCATTGCCTATCAAAAAAGTCTCGTGAAATTCTTCCACTAACCTTATCTTTTCATACAACTTGCTCATTATTTCTTCTTTTTGTTTTCTTCTTTTCTTTTCAAATAATCTTCATTCACCAAAGTGATCACTTCTTTTGTTACATCCAGACTGGCATTTCCCAATAACATAGTAGGCACTGCTTCACTGTAGGAGAAGATGTAATCGTATCGGCCTGCATTCCATTTCACCAAAAAGTTTTTCAGTCCTTGTTGAAAGGCCATGTTCTTCTCGTTGATGGCAATGGTAAAATTATCTATTTGTATTTGTTTGTTCTGTGCCTCTTTTTCAATGGCCATGATCTCTTTTTGTTTGGCCTGCATTTCACTTTCAGGAGCTATTCCTGCTTTAGCGGATGCCTGATATTCTTCCATTTTTCGCTGGTAATCCATGCTCAAACGCTCAATACTTCCTTCCATGGCCGCCTTGCTTCTTTTTGCTTCTGCCACCAGATCCTTGATCTCTTCACTCTGATCATTGATGATATCGATATTGATAAAGGCAATTTTTCCTGTTGGTGTTACAGCTTCGCCCGGTGTACTCAGGGTATTTTGTTTGGAGGCCTCAGGAGTTTTTGTTTCTCTTACTTCTTCAGTCTTTGAATCAGAGTCTGTATCACTTCCGATCTTATTTACTTTGTAAAATAAAAAGGCAACGGCAATGGCTAAAGCGGCGTTCACGCCAATCAGTGTTTTGTTCATTTCTAGGATTTATGGTACAAATATAAAAGCTTCTTTGGTAGTTCAGAGCGAACTTAGTTCATCTTCTGATTCTTTAACATCACCAATGGCAATATTAGCGCCGGACTGTTCGTTTTTATTCAGAAAAATGCCTTCTGCCACAGGGTCGGAGCGTAATTCGTGTCGGCACCAGTCACTGATCCTGATCTCATACCGATCTTCATTCTTCTTGCAAAAATGCCTCACGTACAGGGGCAATTGTTTGAATTGCTCTTCATTGAGCATTGGGTTTGATTTGGGCTGATGTCCGTTACGGAAAGTGATCTTGGGTGCATTATCCCAGATGTTGAGAAACTGAAACGCCGGACTGATGAAAAAGCAGAAGAATACGAGGTAGAACAATGGTTTTTGTAATAAAATGGAATTACTGAAATAACGGTCCTGAGTATTGCCTGCAAAAAGAAAAATTGTGAGAATGGAGAAGGTCAGATTCATTAGCCAGATGGCGGCATTGCTGTTTCTTTCAGAAGGAAATAAAAGAAAGAGAAGAAGAAAATGAAAGATCAGCGCCAGGGGAATAGCGAGAAATCGAGTAGGACGGATCAACAAGGCCAGACTAAGAAAAATAAGTACGAAGGGAACAATTCTACCGGCTTTCATGAAATAAGCGAATTGTCTTTCGCTGCTTTGCGAATGTAAAGTGGATAAGGTAGAGTAAAGATCGGTGTTATAAAAATTCGGATTGAGTTGAGAGATGCCGTTAAAAAAATAAACGGAGGCAGGAATGATCTGAAGGCAAATAAAGATAAAAATGAAATGAGTGGAATTATCAACGCGTCCGTTATAAAAAAGTAACACGAATAAAAGCGCATTATAAATGAAGAACCAGGATTGAAGGCGATTGTAATCCAGTAGAACAAGTAGAATATTCAAGCTGAGTGCAATAAGCAGGAAGAGACGATGATTCTTGTGCAGAACAGAAACAAGTAAAGAAAGAATGGAAGCGACGGTGATAAAACCGGAGAAAGGCGAAAGAAATTGCAGAGAAGGTACAAGCAGTTGATCCGGATAATACGCATTGTTGCTCCAGAGATTCCAGCTAAGAAGAAAGGAAATGAGGAGGGCGAGACAAATGCTGATACGAATGTACTGTAAGCGACGAGGGATACTTAGGTTTAGGAATTTCATTTAGGTCGATTCTTTTTTAATTCTTCCGGCAGAGTGGAAATATTTTTTGTAATAACTTTCGTTGAGGTCAGAAATGATAACGCCTTTACTGGTACTGGCATGTACAAACTTATTATCCTTGAGGTAAACACCTACATGCGAAATACTTTTTCCGTTGATGATAAAGAAAACCAGATCACCTTCACGCATTTTTCCTGTACTTACTTTTTCCGTTTCCTTGTAGATCTCTCCGGCTGTTCTTCCCAATTTACGGCCATAGACCTCTGCATATAAATTAGAAGTGAAACAACTGCAATCCACTCCACTTTTTTGACAGCCGCCATATTTGTAAGGAACGCCGTACCACTGATCGACAAAGCGATAAAGTTTACTTTCCTTCACATCTTTTTTGCTCAAACCTAGGGTTTCGCGCCAGTTGGAAGTAGAGGAATTGGTGCTGTTGCCAAGATCTTTTTTACTTCTACACGAGGTAAAGGCAAGAAACAGGCATAGAATAGCAATACCCTTATAGGCAGTGAAACGCATGACTTAAAGTTACTTTGTAAAGAAGAGGGGTCTTAGGGGAGAATGCTGCAATTGTGGACAGAAGCCTGTTAACAAGTGAGGCAATGAAAATTTGGTCCGGATGTATCAATAAGCCTTTAAATAGCGGAAAGCGATCATGTTCTTGTACTCCATTTTATTTGATTTTTGAAGTTCAGAAAGAATGAATTTGTTAAAATCGCTTATGAACTTTGGATTGTTTGGAGATTGAATGATCTTTTTAAGGAATTTAAAGGTATCTGATTCAAATGTGAAAAAGGGTTCTGACTTTGTTAGCGATTTACGATACGAATTCAATTTTGTTTCTAGCAGGTCTGTGTTTTCTAGGCAGAAATGAATACAAAGTTCCAGCATCAAAGATAAGTGGTGTAGGTCTTTTCTTACTGTTTTCGACAGAGAGATAGCCTGATTCACTCTTCGTAAGGCCTTACGCAGATCACCGGATAAGAAGTAAGAAAATCCTAAAAGGAAGTAACTAGTTACTTTTTCATCGGGTGCAATGTGTTTTTCATTCTCCTTCAGGCTCTGATCGAAGTAGGCAAGAGATTCAATGTTGTCAGCTACTTTTTCGTTCGATACAATATTATCCAATCGAAGAAGTACATCAAGCGTGAACACATCATTTTTAAAAGAAGGAGATTTACTTTTCCTGTTCAGTAATATTTCATCAGCTAAGCTTTTGAGAAAATCATTTACTTCTTCATAGGTTTGTGTTCTCATTAAAATGATGCTTTTGTTTCTTAGATTTCGCAGATAATCGGAATACCTGTTATCCCGCAACTCCGGATGCCATTCAAAAATTTCTGATACTTCATTCAAATGAGTCATTGCACGAGGAAGATCGTTCGACTTGATTGCTAGAAAGGCATTGATCTGATGAAAGTAGATCTTTGAGCCGGGACCTAAAGCATTTGATTCATCAGATAAGATTTCGGAATGTCTTTCCAAAAGTTCATTCTTGGCACCATAAAAATGTGAAATGGAAGATTCTAATTTAACGATAGCCCAAATACTTTCAAATTCCAATTGATTGAAGTAGTGACGTGATATTTCAGATAAAAGTGATTTTTCTTTTTCGAAATTATTTTGAAGATAATCTACATCTAAGAATTTTATTGCTGCTTTTATTCTTAATTCTATCGCCTCAATTTTCAGCAGATAGCTATAGGCTACCCCTTTGTAAATTACTTTTTCAAGTTGTTTTAACCCTTCGTCATAAAAACCTTTGTGGAATAGGATCTGTGATCTTTTGATCAGGCGATTATCATTTTCATTTTCATAGATCTGGTCTTTGTAAAGTTCAAAGAGGAGATCTAGAATGCGGTAATAGAGACGAGTGATATTGCTTTTTAATTCTGGCGCCTTCTTTTGTCTTTTTAGTCCGAGATAATGTTCCAGTGTGTTAAAATCATGAAGTAAGTTGGAGCCATCATCTGCCGACGAAAAGGTTTTTAAATTGAGGTGAATGTATCTTTTTTCAGAACGAGTAAGTGAATTTAATAGCTGAATGAGTTTATCTGACATTTATATTTAAGTTAATTAACAAATGTATAAAACTCTTTTAGAAAAGCAATTAATTGACATATATAGTCCTATAAATCAACACTATAAATTAGTTATTCATTTTATGAAAAGTAATAATTAATTCAATTTGAACTAGATGTTCCGTTAAAATGAAGAAACTTTGTAAAATAAAACAACACCCAAAAATGAAAAATAAATTTTACAAAATCACATTAGGCTTATTCGCCTTCTTATTGATCACAGGCAATTCAAAAGCTCAATTGTCAGGAAATTATTCAGTACCGGCAACGTTTACGTCTGTTGCTGCAGCAATTAACTCACTTAATATTGCAGGCGTATCCGGTCCCGTTACGATCGCCATTAGTGCCGGTTATACCGAGACTGTTACAGTGGGAGGACTTTCTCTTACGGCAACAGGAACGAATACCGCTCCGATCACATTCATTAAATCCGGGGCAGGAGCTAATCCTGTGTTATATGCTTACGCAGGTGGAACAGCAGTTCCGAATTCTGCTATGCAGGATGGTATCCTATCTTTAATTGGTTCTGATTTTATTACAATCGACGGTATTGATTTTACCGATCCGAACATTGCCAATCCTGCAACAATGGAATTTGGTATAGGATTCTTTAAAGCAAATGCTGGCGACGGTTGTCAGAATAATCTAATTCAAAATTGTGTTATCACTTTGAACAGAGTGAACAACGCAGCAGGAGCCTTGCCAACGTTTGAAGGTTCAAAGGGAATCCAATTACTCAATTCTTCAAGAGGAACTGAAACTACCGTTATTACTGTTACAGCAAGTGCAGGTTCAAATTCAAGTAATCAGTTCTTTAGTAATACCATTCAAAATTGTAATTATGCTATTATATTGAGTGGTTTTGTTGATGTAAGTCCATTTAGTTTCGCTGACTCCGGGAATGATATTGGTGGTGCAGCTCCTGCAACTGGTAATACACTTGTAAACTTTGGTGGTGGTGCAGGTGCTACCAATCAAGCCGCTGCTGTTAGAACAAATGCGCAATACAATTTAAATGTTTCCTTCAATACAGTTAACAATAATAATGGAAGTGGTGTAAATCATCCGACGACCATGCGTGGTTTCCTCATTGGTGCCGCGATCAGCGCAAACTGTTCGATCAATAGCAATACAATGAGCATCAAAGGAGGTGGAACTACATCTCAAATCTCGGTTATTGAAAACGCATCTGGTGCTTCTGCGGCCAACAACACGATCACGATCAATAACAATCTGATCACAAATTGTACGAATGCAACAAATACTTCAGGTATCTTTTACGGAATTTGGAATACAGCATCATGTGCACACTTGAGCATTTCTAACAATACCTTCTCCGGAAATACAGCCAATTCAACTTCAGGTACCACTTATTTAGTATATAATTCCGGTGCGGTTGCTGTTAGCAATGCGATGAATTCAAATAACCTCGGTGGAATCACATTCTCAAGTCCGGTTTATTCAGGTACAATGTATAATTTGTATAATTCATCCAGTACTTTTAGTACTGCCTTAAGCATTTCAAGCAACACCTTCAACAACATTACTTTTGTGAACACTGGTTCTGGAACTCTCTATTACTTATACAATTTAGGAAGCTCAAACTCATTCAATGCCAGTAATAATTCCTGGTCGGGATTAACTCTCAATCACAGTGGTACAGAATATTTCTTTTATAATTCCTCAAGCACTCAAAGTGTTTTGACTATTGCGAATAACACTTTGACCAACATCACCAGGAATTCCACCATGGGGACTACTTACATGATGTATCTGGGTGGTTCCTCACTTGGCGCAAGCATACATACATTTACAGGAAATCTTATTTCAAATATTACAGCAACTCTTTCTGGTTCCGGTACTTTTTATGGTATGTATAATTTTGACGGAGCTTCTCCATATCCTCAAAAAACAGTGTTTAGCAATACCGTTACAAACATCAATATAAGTACAACCGGAACGGCATATGGTCTTTATGCTTCCGGTTTAGGTGATGGAGGTCTTACAAGTGGTTCACTTGTTTACAATAATTTGATCGATAATTTTAGTTCAGGTGGAACGATTTACGGTTTGTACAATGGAAGCGCAGCTTCACCTAACTACACTGCAAGCATTTATAGTAATACTGTAAGTAACATTTCCAGTAATGGTAACAGCAGTTCGATCTTTGCTGCATATGTTTTTGGTGGTGGTGTTGGAACCAACTTCTTCAAGAACCGAATTTACAATATCGTTTCAACCGGTACTACTGCAACGGTATATGGTTTGTATGCTTCTTCTTCGCCTTCAACGAATATCTACAATAACTTAATTGGAGCGATCAGCACTCCTTCTTCCGGTGGTGTCAATAGACTAAATGGTGTTTACATTGGGGGTGGAACAAATATCAATTTATTCTACAATACAGTCCATTTGAACGGTACTAGCACCGGTGCAGATTTCAGTTCGAATGCAATCTATGCAAGTACTACACCAAGCGTTAATTTGAGAAACAATATATTCATCAACCTTGCTACTCCAACCGGAACAGGTGTATCAGTTGCTTACAGAAGAAGCAGCGCAACATTGACGACTTATTCAGGAACATCTAATAACAACATTTTTTATGCAGGTGTCCCTTCAGCAAGCAATCTAATTTATGCTGATGGTACGAGCACAGCGCAAACATTCCCGGCTTATCAAGGTATTGTAACTCCACGCGATCCTAACTCAGGAACAGAGAATACTTCCTTCTTATCCATTGTTGGAACAAATACGGCCTTCCTTCATGTGAATCCTGTGATCCCTTCTATCGCAGAAAGTGGAGCCATCAATATTGCACCAATAACAGATGATTATGATGCCAACATTCGCCAAGGTAATATTGGTTATGTGGGTACCGGTATTGCTCCTGATATTGGCGCGGATGAATTCGCAACTGTTCTTCCTGCTTGTGGTGCAGTGAGTGGTGGTACTATTTCTCCTGTAAACGTTTCTAAATGTGTTGGACAAACACAAGGATTCACAACAGCAGGATATACGACCGGTAGTGGAATCATCTACCAATGGCAAGTGGGAACACTTCCTGGTGGTCCTTATGTGAACGTAGTGGGCGGAATTGGAGCGAACACTCCTTCTTACCTGACACCAACTTTAACTACAGGTACATTCTATTACGTATTATTAACTACTTGTACAGTTTCTGGTTTGAATGCTACTTCAAACGAGGCTACTGTAGTGGTGAATCCGGTTCCAAGCTTAACCTTAACACCATTATCATCTAATATTTGTTTGCCTGGTTCTCCTTCTGTTACTCTTACTGGTGCGGGTGCAACGGATTATACATGGACTCCAATAACGGGACTCAACACAAACACCGGATCTGTAGTTAATTCAACTGTTACTTCTACTACGATCTATACAGTTACCGGTATGAATGGATTCAGCTGTACTTCTACCGCAACAACATTGGTGAATGTGTCAGACATGCCTACATTATCGATCACAGCAACCCCTTCTTTGCTTTGCCCGGGTGCAAACTCTTCCCTTCAGGCAGTTGCAAATTCAACTTCTTATGTGGTTAGCAATATATCTTACTCACCGGTTCCAACTCCTACTTCAGGAGTGATCACTTTAGCAGCAGGTGGTGTACAGGTAACTCCATTGAATTCCGGAACACTTGATGACGGTGGATGGACGAATTTGAGCATACCTTTTAATTTTGTTTTCTTTGGTAGCACCTATACCAATTTCGCAGTGAGTACGAACGGATTCATTGCACTTGGAGGTGGAATGCCTAACACATTCACAGGATATGGTTCTGCTTATCCGAATGCAGCGAAAGCGCGTCCTTCAATCGGAGCTTGTTATTCAGACCTTAATTTATCCAACACAGGTACGGTTACTGTATACACTGTAGGTGTAACGCCAAACAGAAAAGTTGTGATCAATTGGACTTCGGCCCAGTATTATGTATCAAGTGGTACAATCACAACTCAAGCAATCATTCATGAGACAAGTAATGATATTGAAGTTCACACAACTCAAGCTACAGGTAACAATACAAGCGTCGAGGGGATACAAAATGCAGCCGGTACAGGTGCGTTCTGGGTGAACGGAAGAAATAATACGAACTTTACAGTAGTTTCACCGGATGCCTATCGTTTTAGCCCTGCATCTTACAGCTATTCATGGACACCGAGTACATTCTTAACCGGAACTAATATTCCTAATCCTTCTGCGAATACAGTGACCACCAGCATCACTTATTCATTGAATGTTTTAGCTAGCAATGGCTGTTCCAATAGCGGTACTGTGGACTTAGCGGTGGGTGTTGGGCCTACAATAAGTATTAGCGGAGGAACAGCTGTTGCATGCGGAGGTTCATCCGTTAATTTGACTGCTTCTGGTGCGGATACATATTCGTGGAGTACAGGTTCTTCCTCTCCATCTATAACAGTAAATCCTACCATCACTACTGCCTTTACTGTAGTAGGAACGTCAACAGCGTTTGCTTGTCCGACTTCTGTTGTAAAAACTGTTACTGTTAATCCAGTACCTCAATTGACCTTGAATGCTAACCCTACTGTTTGTATGGGTAATTCATTAGTGTTGACCGTTTCGGGTGCTCAAACTTATAGCTGGAACACAGGCTCTACTTTAGCTGTTATTGCCGTAACTCCAACAAATACTACATTGTACTCTGTGGTTGGAACATCATCTGCAGGATGCTCAAGCAGTGCTGCGCAAACAGTAACTGTATACGCTTTGCCTCAGCTTTCTGTTTCAGCAGCTCCCGGCAATACAATCTGTGAACAACAATCTGCTACCTTGATAGGTTCAGGTATAAGTGTGGATTCCTATTCATGGAATACCGGAGCCACTAGTCCTATTATTTCTGTATCACCAAGTGTAACTACTTCCTATACTTTAACAGGAAGCAATAATACAACAGGATGTAATAACAAAAAGGTGATCAACATTGTTGTTGTGCCTTGTACCGGATTGGAAGAGATCAATAGTGAACTTGTTGGACTGAATGTTTATCCGAATCCGAGTAACGGTTCATTCTTCATCCAGTTGTCCAACGGAAAAGATAAAGTAATTGAGATCATGGATGTAACTGGAAGAATTTTGATCACAGACAAAACAGATCGTGATGTACTGAAAGTGAATATGAATGAATTCGCCAATGGTGTTTACTATGCGAAGATTGTTAGCAATAATTCCACTGAAGTGATCAAACTGATCAAGCAATAGTTTTTTTCATGTATCGGAAAGGCCTCTTATCTTCGGATAAGGGGCTTTTTTGTTAATGGCTCAGAATTTAGTGTAATTTGCATTGTTTCTCCTTCATTTTCAGTAGGCAGACCACCTAAAAAAGTGAGAAATTTTAGTACATTTAAGCTCTTATTGTACCGGAAATGGCTGATATTACCACCAAACCTACTGATGTGAAATCGAAGATACCGTTAGATACACTAAAAAAAGCATTTGAACTCATGTGTACTGCCAAAAGTATGGCTGAGCTTTTTGAAGCGAACAAAGAGGTCACTGCTAAATATGTGCATGCAACCAGTCGTGGTCACGAGGCCATTCAGCTTGCTCTTGGTCTGCAACTTTTACCACAGGATTATGTTTCTCCTTATTACCGTGATGATAGTATTCTCTTGGGAATGGGTTTGCGTCCGTTTGAATTGATGTTACAACTTCTTGCCAAAAGAAATGATCCTTTTTCGGGGGGAAGAACTTATTATTCTCACCCAAGTTTGAAGCGTGATGATATGGCCAAGATCCCGCATCAATCCAGCGCGACAGGTATGCAGGCTATCCCTGCCACAGGAGTTGCATTGGGATTACAATATTTAGAATTAGCCGGACTGGCAAAAGATCATAATGGAATGAATCCTGTTGCCGTTTGCTCACTGGGTGATGCAAGTTGTACGGAAGGTGAAGTTTCAGAAGCGTTGCACATGGCTGTATTGAAAAAACTTCCTATTCTATTTTTTATTCAGGATAATGAATGGGATATCAGTGCCCACGCGCGCGAGATCCGTTTTCAGGATATGTCCGATTTTGCGAAAGGCTTTAAAGGATTAGAGAACAAAAGTATTGACGGAACCGATTTCATTGTGAGTTATAAAACCGTGAATGAATGTCTGGACTATATTCGTAAAGAAAGAAAGCCGGTATTGCTTCATGCAAAAGTGCCATTACTAAATCATCATACAAGTGGGGTTAGAAAGGAGTGGTACAGAGATGATCTGGAAGAAGCAGCCAAAAGAGATCCGCTTCCAAGACTCAGAAATCGATTGATCATTGCCGGAGTAGATGCTTCGGAGATCAAGAATATAGAGGACAATGCCAAGAAAAAGGTGGAAGAAGATTATCAATTGGCATTGGCAGAGGAAGATCCAAGACCGGAAGATCTTTTCCTTCATGATTTTGCCGAGACTCCCGTAAAAGAAGAGAAGGGAGTTAGGGCTCCTGTCGGAAAACAGCCAACCGTTATGGTGGACAGTGCTTTGTTTGCGATCAGGGAATTAATGGAAAAACACAAAGAGTGTTTATTGTATGGGCAGGATGTAGGGGCGAGATTAGGCGGGGTGTTCAGAGAGGCAGCTACACTTGCACAACAATTTGGAGATCACCGTGTATTCAATACGCCTATACAGGAGGCATTTATTGTAGGTTCAACCGTTGGTATGAGTGCAGTAGGATTGAAACCCATTGTTGAGGTACAGTTTGCAGATTATATCTGGCCGGGCTTGAATCAATTATTTACCGAAGTAAGCCGAAGTTGTTATTTGAGTAATGGTAAATGGCCGGTGAGTATGATATTACGCGTTCCGATTGGAGCTTATGGTAGTGGTGGACCGTATCACTCAAGTTCCGTAGAAAGCGTTCTGGTGAATATCAGGGGAATTAAAATTGCTTATCCAAGTACAGGGGCAGATCTGAAAGGACTGATGAAATCTGCTTATTATGATCCAAATCCGGTTGTGATGCTTGAACATAAAGGACTTTACTGGAGTAAGATAAAAGGAACGGAAGATGCTAAGACCATTGAGCCGGATGAAGATTATATCATTCCTTTCGGTAAGGCAAGGACCGTTATAACGGCTAGTGAAGAAAATAATAAGGCAGGTAAGAGTATAGCAGTGATCACTTATGGTATGGGTGTGTATTGGGCTAAGTCAGCAGCAAAGAATTTTGAAGGACAAGTTGAGATCATCGATCTGAGAACATTAGCGCCTGTAGATACGGAGGCAATGTTTGAAGCAGCAAAGAAGCATAACAAGGTGATGGTTTTAACGGAAGAGCCCGTGCATAATGGATTTGCGCAAAGTATTGCAGCAAGGATACAGGAAAATTGTTTTCAGTACCTGGATGCCCCGGTAAAAGTGGTAGGAGCAGAGAACATGCCAGCCATTCCTTTGAATTCAACATTGGAAAAAACCATGCTTCCAAATGCAGAGAAGGTGAGTGAGGAGATGCGAAAACTTCTGGCTTATTAAAAGTTTTTCGATCTTTCTTCAGACGATTTTCAGAGGATCAATCCCCAGATCTTTTCATTCAGGAATTTTCCTCTTTTGAAAATATGTTCTTTTAGGGTGCCCTCATGGACAAATCCATTTTTTTGCAGAACTTTTTCGGAGGCAAGGTTGCCTTCAAAAGTGCGCGCAAATAATTTGTGAAACTTCTTACTTTCTTTTGCTATTGAAATAAGCTGTTGAACCACTTCCGTTGCATATCCATTACCCCAATATTCTTGTCCTAACCAATAACCGATTTCTGCATTGTATTTTAGATTCATTTCCTGTGGATGTATGCCTGCCCCTCCAATTAGTTTTCCGTTCAAAGTGACAGCATTCATGTATTCCACCGGCATCGTTTTTACCCTTTCCAGAAATTTAATTGCATCCTCTTTTGTATAGGGATAAGGGATGTGATCGCTTGTGAATTGTGAAACGTTTAGGTTGTTTAAGAGCAAACTTATTTGTTCCACATCATTGTCACGAAATGTTCGTAATTGGATCATTGTTTTAATTTTTTACTTCTGCGCTGTTCTGTAAAAATAGAGGGCTACAAAGCTGAAAATAATATTGGGTGTCCACACAGCCAGCCAGGGTACAGCGAATCCTGTTGTGGCGATGGTTGTGAAAATGTACATGAACATGATGTAAAGACAACTCAATACCAAACCCAAAGCGATCTGCAATCCAACTCCTCCTCTCACTTTTCGTGAAGAGACACAAACGCCAATCACAGTTAGAATGAAAGTTGCAAAGGGGAAGGAAGTTCTTTTGTATTGCTCTACTTCGAAGAACTCTATTCGGTTGCTTCCTTTCAATCTTTCTCGTATGATGTATTCCTTCAGCTCAATGGTTGTCATGGCTTCCACCTTGCTTTCAAAACGCATCATGTCTTCCGGTTTGAATTCTATCTTCAGTCGCTTGGTATCAGCAAAGGTTTCTACCTGCTTGAAAATGGGTTTCTGATTCTTGATCGTATCCAGTCTGTCCTGCTCAATGATCTTTCTCTCATAGACCTGATTCAATATCCATTCTCTTCCGGTGCTGTCCCATTTCATATTGGCTGCACTCAAAAAATAGATCTGTTTGTTGTTCAGTACATCTTCAATACTTACTTTATAAGCTGTGTTCAATTTCACATCATAACTCTCGAGGTAAAGCAGACGATTCGATCCTATCTTCTTGTGAATGTTCTGTTCATTGCTGTTATAGGATTCATTGATCCATTTGTCTTCAAATCCCACTTTCACTTTGAATACTTTCGGAAGAATGAAATGGTTTAGCGTAAGTGAAATGATGCCGATGATGGCTGCGCCTATGAAATAGGGGCGAAGTATTCGTTTAAAACTGGTGCCACTGCTCAGGATCGCCACAAATTCTGATTGATGCGCCATTTTGGATGTGAAAAAAATAACGGCGATGAAAGTGAACATAGGAGAGAAAAGATTTCCGAAATAAGGAATGAACATCAAGTAATAATCAAAAATGATCTCACTAAGCGGAATGTCGGATGTTGTGAATGTTTGTATCTTTTCCTTGATGTCGAATACAATAAAGATGAGCAGTATGAGTGTTATGGAAAAGAAAAAGGTGCGCAGAAATTTCCCGAGTATGTATTTATCGAGGAGGGTCAGCATCACAAACGCGTGTTAAGTTTTTTTACCATTTCGTTCTTCCACTCGTTGAATTCTCCTGCGATGATCTTCTTCCTTGCCTCTTTCACCAACCAAAGATAAAATCCTAAATTATGAATGCTGGCGATCTGTGCCGCCAGTATTTCATTGCAAATGGTAAGGTGTCGCAAATAAGCTTTGCTGTATTGCAGATCGGCAAATGTGGCGCCATTCGGATCGATCGGACTGAAATCATTCTTCCATTTTTCATTTCGGATATTGATCACGCCGTTCTCAGTGAAAAGTAATCCGTGTCTGGCATTTCGTGTCGGCATGACGCAATCAAACATGTCAATTCCCAGCGCAATGCATTCCAGTATATTGGCAGGTGTACCAACACCCATTAAATAACGTGGTTTTTCCTTCGGGAGAATATTAGTGACGATCTCTGTCATTTCATACATTTCCTCTGCCGGTTCACCCACACTCAATCCTCCAATGGCATTACCAACGCAATTTTGTTCCACCACAAATTCGGCAGATCGTATTCTCAGATCCTTATAAACACTTCCCTGAATGATGGGGAATAGCGCCTGCTGATGTCCGTACAATCCTTCTGTCTCATTGAATCGGGTAATACAACGTTTCAGCCATCGGTGTGTCAGATCCATGGAATTTTCGGCATACCTTTTTTCGCAGGGATAAGGTGTACATTCATCAAAGGCCATGATGATATCGGCCCCAATGATACGTTGAATATCCATGGCACTTTCGGGACTAAAAAAATGTTTGCTTCCGTCAATATGACTTTTAAAGGTTGCCCCTTCTTCGCTCAGTTTTCTTTGATTGGCCAAAGAGAAGATCTGATAACCTCCGCTGTCGGTCAGTATGGGTCTGTCCCATCCATTGAATTTATGTAGACCACCAGCTTGCTGTAAAACATCCAGACCCGGCCTTAAAAAAAGATGATAGGTGTTACCTAAAATGATCTCAGCTTTTATGTCTTCTTTCAGTTCACGTTGATGAACAGCTTTCACGGTTCCTGCTGTACCCACCGGCATGAAAATTGGCGTATGAATACTTCCGTGATCCGTTTCCAGAACTCCAGCACGTGCTTTGGAATTTTTATCAGTATTTAGGAGGGAGAATTTCAATCAAACAAAGATAACTATTCGGCTAAAGTACTACTTTTTATTTCCTTAAATAGTCTTAAAACTTCGGCCATGTGTTCACATTGATGATTGGCAACTGCGAATTGTTTGTTGAATTTATGGTCAATATCCGGCACGGTGATCACCATCATTTGCGCTGCTTTACCTGCAATGACACCATTGATGGAATCTTCGATCACAATACATGCCGAAGGTTCTGTGTTGAGGTTGGCGGCACACTGAAGAAAAACTTCGGGATGAGGCTTACCATATTTCATTTTTTCAGCGGAAACAACAGCGTGAAAACGATCTTTGAGTTCAAGTTTTTTCAGAACCGCATCCACTAAAACAGAATACGAAGAGGTCGCTAGTCCGGTCTTCAGTCCATTCTCTTCGGCAAATTTCAAAACATCCAGAACACCTTCTATTGCTTTTCCTTCTGTTTCTATCATTTTCACCAGATTTCTCAAAACCCCTGTTTCTACATCTTCCACTTTTATATCCGCTTTGTTCCGTTCTTTCAGCCAGAATTCAACTACTTCCTTGAATCGCATACCGGTGGTTTTTCTGCAATCCTCCTCTGTAAAGGGAATCCCGATCTCACTAAAACCCTTGATCATTGCTTTGCGCCATAAAGGTTCACTGTCGATCAATACTCCGTCCATATCGAGTATTAGTGCTTTGAATTTGCCCAGCATTGTTAATTATTTTGTTTAATAGTTGCAAAGATAGGGATATTTGCCTCCTGCAGGTCCCGTACTTTTGCTGTTATGCCTTTGCCTCTGTTTAATGAATTAGGGCTGTCTGAAATACTTTGTGTTTTGGCAGGTTCTGCCTTTATTTTACTGATTGTTGGTTATGTGATCAATATTCTGCCTTTGGCATTCTACAAGCCGGGTCAAAAGCGAAACGATCTGCTGCCTGTTTCGGTGATCATCTGCGCAAAGAATGAAGATGAGAATCTAACAGAATTCCTGCCGAAGATCTGTTCACAGAATTATCCGGATTTTGAAGTGATCGTGGTGAATGACTGCAGTTATGATAATACCGAAAATGTGATCGATGAGTTTGCACGTATCTTCCCCAATCTGAAGAAAGTGAGCATTAAAGAAGATGCCTATTACAAGCATGGAAAGAAATTTGCTTTGCTGGTGGGGATCAAAGGAGCGAAGAATGATAAATTGCTGCTGACCGATGCAGATTGTTATCCTTCATCAGAAAACTGGCTGAAGGAAATGGCGCAGTGTTTTACGGATAAAAAAGAAATTGTGCTAGGTTACGGAGCGTATGAAAAGCAAAGTGGATTCCTCAATAAGCTGATCCGTTTCGATGCCTTTATGATAGCCGTGCAATACCTTTCTGCTGCCATCAAGAACAAGGCTTATATGGGCGTTGGAAGGAATATGGCTTATTCGCAGGATCTCTTTTTTCGCTCGAAGGGTTTTTCCAATCATTATCATATTCAATCGGGAGATGATGATCTGTTTGTGAACAATGTTGCCTCCTCTGAAAATACCACCGTTTGTGTGAGCCATGAGGCGATCACGTATTCTAAACCCAAGAAGAATTTAAAAGAATGGACCATACAAAAGGCCCGGCACCTGAGCACATCCTCGCTTTATTCAGGTGCTTCAAAAGCCCGTATTGCCTTTTCATACTTTTCACAGTATTTTTTCTATTTATCGTTACTAAGTCTTTGTTTGTCGATTAACACTTTGATTCTCTTTCCACTTTTATTAACTTTAAAAGTAGTGTTGCATTGGATCTTTTTAAACAAAGCAGCCAAAAAACTAAACGAACCCGATCTGCTTTTTGCTGCTGTTATTTACGAACCCGTTCTTTTGTTCTTATATCCTGCTTTCCACTTAAGAAAAATGTTTTACAAGCCTAATAAATGGACGAATTAGAAAATAGCGAAAACCGGCTCACCACCAAAGCTGTGTATGATTACAGATTGGTGAAACTCGCTATTGAAAAGGGAGATCAGAAGGCTTTTGCAGAATTGATGCACAGGTACCGCGAAAGCGTGTATTTTATGATGCTCAAGATGTGCAATAACAAGGATGATGCTGATGATCTTACGATCGAAGCATTTGGAAGGGCATTCAAAAAACTGGAACAATACAGTCCGAATTACGCCTTCAGTACATGGCTTTTCAAGATCGCAAGTAACAATGCCATTGACTTCATCCGAAAGAAGAAACAGATGAATTCCGTGTCGATCGATAACAAGTCAGAGAATTCAGAAAGCAGAGAACATTCGGCCAACATCCGAACAGATACCTTGGATCCCGAAGAGCATTTCATTAAAAAACAAAAGATAGAACTGGTTCGTGTTTTGGTGGATGGCTTGAAGCCAAAGTACAAAGAGATGATCGAGCTTTTTTATTTCCACGAAATGAGTCATGAAGAGATCTCGCAGAAACTGGATCTTCCAATTGGCACCATCAAGGCGCAATTGTTCCGTGCCCGTGATCTTTTATTCAGTGCGCTCAAAAACCGCAAAGAAAAATATTGAGTTCACCTGTACTGAAATATTTTCCCGGACTAAGTGATTCACAAAAAGAACAATTCGCTCTTTTGCCTGCGCTTTATAATGACTGGAACAGCAAGATCAATCTGATCTCCCGTAAGGACATGGATCATTTTGAAGAAAGACATGTGCTGCATTCTTTGGGCATTGCCAAAGTCATTTCTTTTAACAAGGGAACAAAGATCATGGATGTAGGAACAGGAGGAGGATTTCCCGGAATTCCACTGGCGATCCTTTTTCCGGAATGTGAATTTTTATTGGTGGACAGTATTGGTAAAAAGATCATGGTGGTGAATGAAGTGGCCAGGAGTTTAGGTTTGAAGAATGTAAAAGCAATTCAAATGCGGGCAGAGGATGTGAAAGAGAAATTTCATTTTGTGGTGAGCAGAGCTGTTACTGAATTCCCTGTTTTTTACAAATGGGTGAAAGATAAATTCCTGAAAGAACAGATGAACGAGATACCCAATGGAATTCTTTATCTGAAAGGGGGAGATCTGCAAAAAGAATTTGGTCCCATGTACAATCATGCAAAGGTAACGGAGCTCAAGGACCATTTTTCGGAGGACTTTTTTGAATCAAAAAAAGTTGTTTACTTTAAAGTATGATGTTCAAATGCCTCGTAGGCGCGCTTTGCTTTTTATTCGCTTTGCATTTTTCTGCGCAGGACATCAATCGTTTCAATAAGAAACGAGAAAGAACAGGAAAGTGGATCACCTATACCGATGCTTCTCACACCAAAAAACTTTCAGAGGTGAAATACAGAAATGGTAATGTTGTGGGTACAGCAAAATACTACAATACTGAAGGGCAGTTAGAAAGAGTAGAGAAGAAAAGAAGAAGAAAGATCAAGACAGCAATTTATTATCCGGGTACAGAAGTGATACGAAACAAGGGGAATGCTCGGATCGTTGTGACTGATGAGAAGATCCATTATTTTTTTTACGGAAAATGGATCTATTATTCAGAAGACGGGAAACCATTTAAATATGTTTATTATGAAAAAGGACAGATCGTTAAAACAGAATATGCTGACAAGAACGTAAAGCTGAATGATTCGCTGATCGGTTTGCTTATCAATTTGGATGATCAGTTCAAAAAGAACCATGCGCAGATGATCGACAGCATTGCTTATTCCTGGTCGAGTCCGAAACTCGCAGAGAAATTCAGGAGAAGGATCTATGAAAAAGACAGCAGCAGTTTTGCGATCATAGAAAAAGTATTTGAGAAATATGGATACACATCCAAAGAGATCTGTGGAGAGAATGCATCGATCATTCCTTTTTTCATCATGAATTATGCACCACTGGAGATGCGGGAAAAGTACGCCGAATTCTTTAAGGCTGCAGCAGGCACAGGGAAACTCGATAAACCGGCAGTAGCCTATTACATTGATAAGATAAAAGTGGCGAAGGGTGAAAAACAAGTATATGCCACCCAGTTTTTTATGGATAAGGACAGAAAAACCCACTATTATCCATGTGAGGACATGAAAACCCTCAATGAAAGAAGAGCGAGTATGGGTCTTGAACCCTTTAATCCCTGATATTTCCACAGCTTTTACACATTTGGGATAAACGGCTTGTTTTCCATGTGGTACTTATTTATCTTTAATACTTATCTAAAGTACTTTCATGAAGAAAATAATTACCTATTTATTGATCGCAGCTTCAACGGTGTTGAATGCAAAAGATGGATTCAGAATTCTGGAATCAGATGCTTATTCCACTACGATCGAATATACATTCAATGATCTTGGTAAGAAGTCGATCAGCATTAACAATAAAACTTACTTTAAACTTTCATCCGACTTTGCCGTTCCGGTCTTGAATTCAGGTGATCCTGAAGTGCTTCGCTCCTCCATTTCTCTGGCGCTGCCTGAGAATTGTGTACCAAAGATGGAGATCCTCTCTGTCAATTTTACAGATGAAACTAATTTCAATGTGATTCCATCCAAAGGAAGCTTGAAGAGAAATATCGATCCTTCTCAAATTCCCTACACCTTCGGAAAATTATACACGCAAGATCAATTTTATCCCGCAAGTGAAGCAGCTTTCAACAAGGCCTATAACTTACGTGGACAAAATGCCATTTCTCTCAGTGTTTTTCCTGTGAGAGTAAATGCTTTGACCGGACAAGCCAAGTTGTACAGCAAAATTATCTTTAAAGTATCTTATTACAATGCGAAGGGAAAGAAGTTGGCATTGTCTGCTCCTGATTATACATCACTGGAAGAAATGGAAATGTTCAGCGAGCGTTTTCTTAACCTGACAAGCGCGAAAGGAGCAAAAACTGCGTACACACAAATGAGTGAGTACGGAAGTATGCTTGTTATTTCGCACCCAAGTTTTACTACTCAGATGCAGTCCTTTGTTGATTGGAAAAATCAGAAAGGGATCAGAACTACAATGGTGACCACTGTGGCGACTGGCACAACAGGTACAGCAGTGAAAGCGTATATCCAGAATTATTACAATGCCAATCCCGGCTTACTTTATGTCTTGTTGGTAGGAGATCATCAGCAGATCAATGCTTACAATGCAGGAGTAGCAGGATCAGAAACAAAATGGAGTGATACCTATTACGGTTTATTAACTGGCAATGATCATTACCCGGAATTGATGCTGGGCAGATTTTCAGCAAGTACAGCTAGTGAAGTCACAACAATGGTAGAGCGTACTTTGGAATATGAGAAAACCCCTTTGGCAGGAGCCTGGTTAGGAAAAGGAATTGGAATTGGATCGAATGAAGGATATGGTATAGGAGATGAGGGAGAAGCAGACTGGCAACACATCAGAAAAATTGGAAACAAATTAGTGACGGATGGTTATTCCTATTACCACGAATTTTATGACAGTACACATGCAGGAAACGATGCACCCGGAAATCCGAATGCGGCCATGGTATCATCTACGGTCAATGCAGGAGCTTCTATTTTCTTTTATTGTGGACACGGTTCTCAGAACGGATGTGTGACCAGTAATTACGGAATAGCAAACGTGAATGTGGCAACGAATAACGGAATGTATCCATTCTCCTTACAAGTAGCTTGTAACAACGGAACTTTTCACAATGGAACCTGTTTTTGCGAGGCATTCATGAGAGCAAGAAATAACAATGGACCAACCGGCGCGATCAACACTTGTGGATCTACCATATTAATGGCATGGGCGGAGCCGATGGATACGCAAGATGAGATAGGAGATATCATTTCCAATCAATACAATAACAATAAGAAATATACCATGGGTGGTTTGTTTTACAATGGACAAATGCATATGTTGGATATGTATCCAAGCGCAACAGGAGAAGAAGTGATGGAAACCTGGCTGATGTTCGGTGATCCTTCTTGTATGCTACGTACACGGTCTTTTTCGAATGCAACAGCAACATATCCTAACTGTATCAATTCAGGAGCCACTTCGGCCACTGTGAATGCAGTAAGTGGTGCAGGTAAATATGCCTGCATCTCTCAGAACAATCAGATCATTGGCACAAGTCTGTTGAATGGAGGAACAACAAACATTGCCTTTACCTCTACTTTTAATCCATCCATTCCTTTATTGTTGACTGTAACAGAATTCAATAAAGTTCCATTAACCGGAACGATTGGCATTTGTTTGCAAACGAATATCAATTCAACAACACTTGAAAACGCAAACATTTATACAGCCACTATTTTCAAAGATGAGATCAGTATTTTTTATGCAGGAACGCAAAATGCATTGAAAGCGGAAGTGATGGATATGCAAGGAAGAAAAGTGCTGGGAGGAGAAATGATCAATAGCAGAGAATCCGTGACCCGTTTCAATACAACATCCTTGTCAACCGGACTTTATTTAATGAAGGTCTCTAATTCTAATGGAGAAACAATTAAAGTACAGAAACTGATCAAGGTTGAGTAAGTTTTTGTTGAACTCGCTACGCAGGATTTGCAATCCTGAAAGTGAAAGATTTCGCAAAAGTATTTACAATCCATAGCGATTGTCAATCATTTATTCATAGCGGAATTATTTTTCTAAATAGCTGCATGTGTTTATGATTGCTTTTTTGATCACTGTGCCAATGTCTTTTAATTTGGCCTCTTTTTACTCTTGGACCTACACTTATTAGGTATTGAAAAATTTGAGCTAATTGATTATATTAGCTCTGTGGTAAACAAAATTGTAATATTTGTTTTGACCTTTGCATTAAAAATAAATGCGCAGGTGAATTTAGTGCCGAATCCCAGCTTTGAGAGCTATTCGATTTGTCCAAATGGTTCTGATGAATTATACTTGGCAAAACCTTGGTTTAAACCAAACACAGGTACCCCTGACTATTTTAATTCATGCGCAACAATTTTAAGCTCTTTTAATGTTCCGAATACTGGGTTAGGTTACTGCCCAGCGAATTCTGGTAACGCAATCGCAGGCGAAGTGTTCTATGATAAAGTAACCTATAATGGCCCCAACATATTTAGGGAATACATTGCAGCCAAGTTAAATTCTCAATTAATTAGCGGTGCTAAATATTATGCAACCTATTATATAAGATTAGCGGATAGTTCAAGATATGCAAGTGACAATGTTAGTGTTTATTTTGGCGATAGTATTAAAAAAAATTCTTTCGATACGATAAATGTAGTTCCCCAAATTACAAGTCCGTCTGGAAATTTTCTTACAAATAAACAAGCATGGACTAAATTAAGAGGAAGCTTTGTATCAAACGGTTCGGAAAAATATATGTATATAGGAAATTTTAAACACCCGATTACAAATGATACAATTTTTGTGAATGGCGGAGGAAACAAAATATATTGGAGTTTCCCATATTATTTTTTCGATGACATTTGTTTGTCTTCAGACTCTCTATATTGTGAGAATTGGATTACAAACATTAAAAAGTTTAATTCATTTAATTTTAGACTATATCCAAATCCAGTAGTATCTGAATTGAATATTAATAGCACATCTGTGGATTATCGAGTCAAAATTTTCAATTCAGTAGGCGTTGAACAACAATTGGATGTAAAAGAAAATAAGATTGACTGTAAATCCTTATTGCCAAGTGTTTATTTTTTACACTATAATCAAGCGAACGAACCTACAACAATATATAAATTTTATAAAATCGAATAATATGAAAAAACATCCTTTACTCACGCTACGCAGGATTTACAATCCTGCGGAAAATAATTCGTCAATGGAGTTAGTAATGAATTTGACACCAAAAAGATGGTGAAGCAGAATTAATCTGCGCTCTCTTCCTGCATCACCATTTGATGGGTGTTACGGCTTTTTTGTTCAATGAGAATGGTTTTACCTGCGCTTAGTTTTGCAATGATCTCATCATCGTAATTCCGTATCGTCATTAATTGCACATCTTTATTATAAAGCACTTTGAATTGTTCCTGCAGTTCCTGAATAAGCGGCTCGATCTTGTGCACATCGTAATCGGTACATACGCTGAAGCTGATGGCAGAATTCTGTATCATGTTGGCATGCACATTGTATTTGGAGAACAGATTGAAAATAAAAGCAAGATTGTCCTCCGCAATGAAACTGAAATCCTTCGGCTGTATAGAAAGTAAGATCTGATCTGTTTTAAAGATATAACTCGTAACTTCTATTCGCTTTTCACTTTCTCGTATAACTGTACCAGGATCCTCCGGCTTCAGGAATGATTTTACATAAAGAGGGATGTTCTTATTTTGAAGTGGCTTGATGGTTTTGGGATGAATGACGGAAGCTCCGAAATAGGTCAGCTCGATGGCATCGTGGTAAGTGAGTTCATCCAGCTTCTTTGTATTCTTAAAGAATTTAGGATCGGCGTTCAATACGCCCGGTACATCTTTCCAAATCGTGACCTTTTCTGCATCCGAAAAATAGGCCAAAAGAGCGGCCGTGTAATCACTTCCTTCTCTTCCCAAAGTCGTTGTAAAATTCTCGGATGTTCCTCCAATGAATCCTTGTGTGATCACTATATTCGTTCGTTTGAATAAAGGAAGTAATTCATTTTTTACCAGTTCCTGACTCAATGCATAATCCACTTTTCCTTCACGGTAACTGTTATCTGTTTGAATGAATCCCCTTGCATCGGTCCAAATGGCATTCACCTTTTCATGATTTAAAAATGCGGCGACGATCTTTGTTGCCAGCACTTCTCCCTGTGAAACGACTTGGTCGTAATGGTAATTATAGGAGCCCGAAACTTCTTCCTCAATCGCCCAGTTTATTTCGGTGAACACATTTTCAATTTCATTGATGATGGATGGATCGGGATCTCCGTACAGATCTTTCAGGATCTTGTAGTGAAACTCTTTTAATTCCGTCAAGATCTTCTCTGTATCACCTTCTTTATAATAATAGGCTTTTACCAGTTCCTCCAGTTTATTGGTTGTTTTTCCCATAGCGGAAATAACAACAAGGGTAGGAGTGGAGGCGTATTTTTTTAGAATGGAGACTACATTGCGAACCGCATCCGCGTCCTTTACTGAAGCTCCTCCGAATTTAAAAACCTGCATAAAAAACAAAGGTAGGAATTATTGAAGTACCAAGTAGTAATTGGATTTAAACTAAATAACCGCAAATTCGCCGTGGCGAAACAAAGTAGGCGCGAAGTACGCAAAGTATTAGAACGAATGAGTTGATAGCGCGTAGAGTTTAGATAGGCTATGTCGCTAAAAAAGCCTCAAGATATTGGGAAACATATCGAGAAAGAGCATGAAAAATTGTATTTTTTTATGAAAAGGTAAGGGTCTGTTTCCCTTCTAATTCGTACTTTTAGCCATCTGAAAAAGAGCTTATTCATATTCTCATTCCTGATCCTTTCCATTCGCTTTCTGGCGCAAGAACCGCCCGTTGTGTTGGATAAGGTGATCGGTGTGGTAGGAAAATATCCTATTTTATTGAGCGACCTTCAAACCACCATGCTGGAACAGGAAAAGAGAGAGACTCCTCTCGATCGTTGCAAAGCATTTGAATTAATGGTCTTTCAGAAATTGTTGGTTGCACAAGCCGACAGAGATAGTGTTACAGTAGGAGATGCGGAAGTAGAGAATGAACTTTCAAGAAGGATGAATTATTACATTCAGCTTTTCAAAACAGAAGAAGAACTTGAGAAATTTTACGGTAAAAGGACCAATGTAATAAAGGATGAGATGCGCGCAGATGTGCAAGAACAACTGGTTGCGCAAAAAATGCAGGGAAAGATCACCGGCGATGTAAAACCAACACCGGCAGAGATCCGTTTGTTCTTTAAATCAATTCCGGAAGATAGTCTTCCCCTCATTGAATCGGAAGTAGAGATACAGCAGATCGTAAAAAAACCTAACTACAACCTGGAAGCAAAAGAAGAAGCGAGACAACAGATCGAATCATACAGACAAAGAGTATTGAAAGGTGAGGCAAGCATGAGTACACTTGCCAGATTATACAGTGAAGATCCGGGTTCAGCGAAAGATGGTGGATTTTATGCGAATGTAGCTAGGGGAATAATGGATCCGGCATTTGAGGCCGTTGCTTTTTCATTGAAGAATGGTGAAGTATCGAAAGTATTTGAAACAACGTACGGTTATCATTTCATTGAATTGACCCAAAGAAAAGGAGAGTTGCTTGACCTAAGACATATTCTCATCATTCCGAAAATGAGTAATGCCGATTTCTTTAAGAGTAAACATGAGCTCGATAGCATTCTAACACTTATCAGAAACGGAGTTTATACATTTGAAGAGGCGGCCATGAAATTCAGCGATGATAAGGATACCAAACAAAATGGTGGAGTGATGATCAATCCTTCTACAGCCAGTACCAAATTTGACAATGAAGATCTCAGTCAGATCGATCAGAATTTAGTTGTGACATTGAATAGCATGCAGATCGGAGAGATGAGTAAGCCCATGCAATTTGTAAGTCAAATGGATGGTAAACCTGCCTTTCGTATCATTAAATTGAAGAACAGGATCGATCCACACAAAGCAAATATGAAAGAGGATTATCAGAAACTGGCTTTAATGGCGCAATCTGAAAGAAACAAAAAGAACATCAAGGACTGGATCCGTAAACGTTCAAAGATCACTTACATCAAACTCGATCCAGAATACGCCTGCAAGTTTGAAAGCGACTGGACAATCAGGGCAGATTGATCTATTTCAATTTAATGCCCGACTTCTGAATACTTAAGCCGGCCCTGAAATTACACTTCTTTCCACTCAAACTTTGAATATTATTCTTGCTGAATGATATGATCAAATAAGCATTTGTACAAGTGCCAATGCTGCTCAGTTCGCTGGCTGTGTAAACGATAGAGCTTGCATTGCCTTCAATTGTTTTCGTGGCAGAGCCATTACCCCCGGAAGGATTGAACAGATTTACAAAAATAGCATCTGCACCGAAATAGTTATTTAAAGGAATATTAATACCCGAAGAGATCACAAATGAATCGGCAATAGCCGTGTACCCGGTATAAGTTGGGTAATTGCTGTTGTTTGTATAAGTAAAGCCTGATAGATTGGAGGAGCCGCTTATCTGCCAGATCTGCGGAACAGGATTGCCTAAATTACCTGTAGTATCGATATGACGATTCGATTGGCCGTATGCATTCTTTTTAAATGTTTTGCCATTCATGGAAACGGTCCCCATGTCTATATAACTATTGCTGAAAGGTATTAAGTCATACATAAGATCCTGATTGCAAAGAAATGCTTCGCCTGTATCCCAAGTGTATGTGATCACTGAGCCGGTGACCATGCACGTTTTGTAAGAATTAAAGAGAGCACGTGTACCTTCAACGATAGGAGTAGGTTCCGGAGTTGGATTCGGACTTTTGTCTTTTTTCTTACAAGCGTAAAGTCCGATGGATAAGATTAGGATCAAAGACTGGGCTACAACATTCTTCATCTTATAAAGATAATGTATTTATTGAGGTGAAATAATAAAATGCCGTATTGTAACTTGAATGCTTTTGCTTTTTGCGACCTTAAATGAAGTATTTCACATCCAAGTCCATTTTTAAAATTTAACTTTCTTCTGAAGTAAGACTGACCTGAATCATACATGCTCGTCTGAGAGCCATACTAACTTTGTAGTACAAAATTCTATTATGAGAAAATTATTTACACTCTTAAGCCTTTTAGTAGTCTCTTTAGGTTTTTCGCAAATTCATGCAGTTTATGTTTTTCGTCCCGATTCCGGTCTGAACAATGGTTTAGATTCCGGAACTGTGAATGGTGGAATGGATGCCTGGGCTTATGAGGGAAACCCATCTGCCAATAATATAAATGCCGTTCCTCTCTACGCATTGCCATCAAGTAATTGTAACAGCACCAAAGCAAATGCATACATACGGTTTGATGTGAAATCTATTTTTATTCCTGCAGCAATAGATTCAGTTTGTGTGGGATTCAAACACTTACCCCACACTAGCTATTGTTACAGCCACTGCAGTGCAAATTTTTATTTTGCGCACTTAACCGGTAAATGGAATGAACAAACAATTACTTACAACAATCAACCTTCGCGAAGTGCAAATTTCTATGGACCCATTCCAATTTCTTTCCCGAATGATTTCGGAGTGAAAGAATACAATATTACGCAAGCCTATAATGACTGGAAAACCGGCGCTGTGCCTAACAATGGATTTGTGATCTACTCGGATGAGGTTGGATGTAACAATGCTGCGGTCGGATTTTATGCAAATACTTCAGATGATACTGCAGTTACAGCTAGACCTTATTTGAAGTTCTATTATCATTATATGCCTGCAGGCATTGAAGGGAATGAATTCAATGCTTCACAACTAGTTGTAGGTCCGGTCCCTGCTACAGAGCAATTGAATATTACACTACGCGATGCAGAAAGTGGAGATTATACGGTAAAGCTTTATGATCTTTCCGGAAAACTCTGCTTTGAACAGAATTGGAAAAGCGAAAAGGCCGGAGATCTGGATTGTAAAGTAAAATTGAATGCACAGCTGAATGGCATTTACGAAATGCGTATTGAACACATGGGTTGGCGTGTGAACAAACGAATTGCGATCATACAGAATTGATGTAAGCTAAATTTCAGAGCTGAGTGTGTTCATTACGTTTGAATCACACCTACATTGTATCTTTTCTTAATTGGAGAATGATCTGCCATTTCAATTCCCATACTGATCACTTTTCTTGTCTCCAGTGGATCAATGATGGCATCGATCCAGATACGTGATGCAGCATAATAAGGAGTTGTCTGGGTATCGTAACGGTCCTTTATCTTATTGAATAATTCCGCTTCTTTTTCCGGAGTGATTTCTTCTCCCTTTGCTTTTAAACTGGCAACTTCTATTTGAACTAAAACCTTTGCAGCTTGTGCACCGCCCATTACTGCAATTTGTGCCGTAGGCCATCCCACTATCAAACGTGGATCATAAGCTTTACCACACATGGCGTAATTCGCCGCACCATAACTGTTTCCTACTACTATAGTAAATTTTGGAACTACAGAATTACTCATAGCGTTCACGAGCTTGGCACCATCTTTAATGATTCCTCCATGTTCACTTCTCGATCCTACCATGAATCCGGTTGCATCCTGAATGAATACCAACGGAATTTTTTTCTGATTGCAATTCATAATGAATCGTGCCGCTTTATCTGCACTATCGCTATAGATCACGCCGCCAAATTGCATTTCGTTACTTCCTCCCGGTTTTTTAGCCTTCACTACTTTTCGTTGATTGGCAACGATACCAACAGCCCAGCCATCAATACGCGCATAAGCACAAATGATACTTCTTCCATAAAGTTCTTTGTATTCATCTATTTCGCTATTATCCACAAGTCGTGATATGATCTCATACATATCATACTGTTTGTCGCGGGTATCGGGAATGATACCGTAAATTTCTTTCGCATCTTTTTTGGGAAGTGTTGTTTCTGTTCGGTTGAATCCTGCTTTTTCATAATCGCCAACTTTACTCATGATGTTTCGGATACGCGTGAGGCAATCTTTATCATCCAGGCATTTATGATCCGTTACGCCGCTGATCTCGCAATGGGTAGAAGCACCTCCCAATGTTTCATTGTCAATATTTTCACCAACAGCTGCTTTCACCAGATAACTTCCAGCTAAGAAAATGGAACCTGTTTTATCTACTATCATGGCTTCGTCACTCATGATGGGCAAATAAGCGCCACCTGCCACGCAAGAACCCATTACGGCTGCGATCTGTAAAATTCCCATGCTGCTCATAACGGCATTGTTGCGAAAGATCCTGCCGAAATGTTCTTTATCGGGGAAGATCTCATCCTGCATAGGTAAATAAACTCCGGCACTATCTACTAAATAGATGATGGGCAATTTATTTTCCATTGCAATTTCCTGTGCTCTTAAATTTTTCTTTCCTGTGATTGGAAACCAGGCTCCGGCTTTCACGGTTGCATCGTTTGCAACAACGATACATTGTTTTCCGCTGACGTAACCGATAACAACCACAACACCCCCGGCCGGACAGCCACCGTGTTCCGGGTACATTTCGTAACCTGCAAAAGCGCCGATCTCAATTCGTTTGCTGTCCTTATCCAATAAAAAATCAATACGCTCACGCGCACTCATTTTTCCCTGTTCATGTAATTTATCGATACGTGATTTACCACCACCTAAATATACTTTTTGCAAACGTTGCTCCATTTGAGAAATGAGCAAGCGCATTTTGTCATCGTTTTTGTTGAACTCCAGATCCATAAAATGTAAATAAGACTTAAAAATAAGTAAAATCCATCAACGGAATGAAATATTATTTCAGGATACTGAATACAATCGACTCGAGGTACTTTTGCAGACCATTCAGGTCTTTTTTATCCTTGTAATCGGTTAAAGAGGGCAGGTTGATCATGAAGAATTTCTGACTATAGGCCGTTTCCATCAAGGTAGATGCAAGTGAATGAGGGTATTTGTATTTCGGACGGAATTCTAAGATGATCGTTGCTATTGCAGCGCAAAGACTTTTAAGGGGTTTAAAGTGCATTTCTCGGTTATCATCCTGAACGTGACGGGTGAGGTAGGCTTTGGATCCTTCCCACATCAGTAGGCGATACGCTTCTTTCTCAGAAATAAAATCCGAGTCGTGTTTAGATTCTTCGGGACGGGCAAGAACTTCGATGACCTTTAAGAGTTTTTGCTTCGGGTCTTTGATATTATTGGTATGATAATTCAATTTAAACTCTAAAAAGGACCAGTACCAGGCAGTAAGGTAAGTTAAAAGTCGATGTTTGTTTTCGAAATAACGGTAGATGCCTGCCTCTGTAGTATTGATCTCTTTTGCCAGTTTTTTAAAGGTGAACTCTTCAAAGCCGATCTGATTGATCAGGTGTAGGCCAGTCTTCACGATCTTCCGTCCCAGGTCAGACTGCTCAGGGTCTCTCAGATAGAGGTGACTGTTCATTTTTATTTTAACGTCCAGAATCATTTTAGAAGTACAAATATATTAAAAAATACTAAAACTTCTAAAAAAGATAGTAAAACTATCAAATCGAGGTTCATTTATCTATTTTACATGTATATTTGTGAAAGTTTATGAAAACACCGTATTCACTGTTTTTAAAATGGCTTGCAAATGAACGCGAGACACTATATAAAGTGTATCTTCTTTCCACTGTGCAGGGGTTGATCTATCTGGCAATTCCCCTTTGTATACAGGGTATCATTACCTATACGATGGCCGGACGTTTTTCCGCCTCCATGTTGCTGATCGCGCTGGTTACCATCCTGGCTGTGGTTTTTTTGAGTTATTTTCAGTTGTGGCAACTACGGATCAATGAAACGATCAATCAAAAGTTATTTGCTACGTTAACTGATAGACTTTCTGCCTTGCTTAAGGTAACAGAAAGCAAGGAAGAGATCTCTTTTAAGGTGAATCAGTTCTTTGATGTGGTCACATTACAAAAGGGAGTAGGCAAGATCTTACTTGACTTCACCTTTGCGGTGATCAGTATTGTGATTGGATTACTTATACTTCCTGCTTATAGTTCCTGGTTTCTAATATTTTCCATACTGATGGCTGTTGCACTTTATGTGATCATTAAGACCAAAGGAAAAAGAGCCCTTGATTCCGGATTTGATGCTTCCAAAAGCAAATATAAACTGGTGCAATGGTTGCAGGAGAATTCACTGAAAATTAATACGTCAAGTGATAATAATTCAGACAGAAGCAATGATTATCTGGCGGATTATCTCAATAACAGTAAAGAGCACTATCGTTCGCTGGAATGGCAATTCAAAAGCATGATGATTTTTAAAGTAGTGTTTGTTTCAATGTTGTTAATTGCCGGAATTTTTCTGGTTCAGACTGGGGCTATGAATGTAGGTCAGTTTGTTGCTTCAGAGATCATTATCTTTTTGATCATTAATTCGGTTGAGAAGCTGATATTCAATCTTGATACTTGTTACGATGTGATCATCTCTCTTTCAAAGATCGAAGATATATTTGAGAAGCACCCTGAGATCTCATTTCTAGATGCGAAAGAGAATACACTGCCCTCTTCTAATGAGTATTATCAACATCATTATTCTAAGAAGATCAAGATGCTTTTCTATGCTGTGCTTTCCTGTATCACCATTATTCTTTTTTTACCGTGGACACAAACTGTACATGCGGATGGTAAAGTCACGGTAATCAATCCTGAAAGAAAACCACAATCAATTTACACGCGAATATCAGGTAGGTTGGAGAAATGGTATGTAAGTGAAGGGGATATGGTTAAAAAGGGAGATACAATCGCTTTTGTATCGGAAGTAAAAGATGAGTACCTCGATCCATCGCTTGTGAACCGTTCTGAATCTCAGATCAAGTCAAAGGAGCAGAACATCCTTTCCTATGAAAGCAAGATCAATTCAATAGATGAGCAAGTGGATGCTCTCACAAAATCACTCCAGTTAAAAACAGAACAGGTTAGAAATAAATTATTACAAGGAAGAAGTAAAGTGATGGCAGACAGCATGGAAATGATCGCTTCAAAGAATAATTATGCTGTAGCAGAAGATCAGTTGAAGCGCTACGAAGAATTACTGAAAAAAGATGTGATCTCAAAAACAGATCTAGAGAACAGAAGAGTAAAAGTGCAGGAGGCGAGAGCCAAAATGATCAGTGCGGAAAATAAATTTGCGATAAGCAAGAATGAGTTGTTGAATCTGGATATCGAATTGAATTCGGTAAGGCAAGAGTACAATGAAAAACTGATGAAAGCAGAGTCCGATAAATTCTCGACTTTTTCAAACCTCTATGATGCAGAGGCAGCCTTAACAAAGATGCAAGGGCAACTGGCGAACTATTCGATCCGACAGAATTATTATTATGTGTTGGCACCACAGGATGGATTGATCATGCGAACATTTGTTCAGGGTATTGGCGAGATCGTAAAAGATGGAACTGCTATTTGCACCATCGTTCCTGAAAATAATGAGCAAAGTGTGGAAGTTTATATTGATCCGATCGACCTTCCATTGGTGGAAAATGGCAGAAAGATACAATTGCAATTTGACGGTTGGCCTGCATTTGTATTCAGTGGCTGGCCCGGAGTAAGTGTAGGAACCTATGCTGCCGAAGTAGTTTCAATAGACAGAAATATAAGTGATAAAGGAAAATTCAGAGTACTTGCCGTAAATAAAACAGATGAAAAATGGCCACAAGCCATTAAACCGGGTGGAGGTGTAGAAGGTCTGCTTCTGCTGAATAATGTTCCATTGATCTATGAACTTTGGAGAAAGGCGAATGGTTTCCCTCCGGAATTTTATAAGAAGGAAGTGAGTTCTGAGGCAGCTAAAGTAAAAAAATGAGAAGGCGCGATCTGACATACATCCTTTCAATTCTGCTTTTCAGTAATTCCTTTTTCAGTCAGACGGATAAAGTTTTCAGTTTTAATGAATTTGTAGATCATGTGACAGAAACAAATCCGCTATCGGTAAAAGCAGACAATGTTTATAGCATTTCCGTGAATGAATATAAAGCAGCTAAAGGGGCATTTGATCCCTGGGTGAACGGAAGTCTGGAGAATAAACAGTTTGATGGGAAGAATTATTACAATGTTTTGAATGCAGAAATGAAACAACCTCTTTTTGCATCTCAATTCTTCAAAGCAGGTTATGATCTGGGAACAGGTGATCTGCTCAATCCACAATCTTTGACTTCACAAAGTGGTTTGCCTTATGCCGGTATTGAATTTGCTGTTTTACAAGGCATGATGATCGACAAAAGAAGAGCCGAACTTCTAAAAAGCAAAGAAAAAATAAATTTTTCTGCTGCTGAAAGACGAATTCAGTTGAATGATCTTTACCTGGCCGCAAGTTCAAGCTACGCAGAATGGGTGTTTGAACAAAAGCAGATCAAATTATATGAATATTTTATTGATCTGGCAAAGACGCGTTATATCGGACTGACTGAATTGGCAAATATAGGAGAGCGTGCAGGAATAGATAGTATAGAAGCAGCGATCAACTACCGAGGAAGGATTCTGGATTTTCAGTCTGCCCTTATTGAATATCAAAGACAAACTGCAAATTTGAATGTGTATTATAAAGCTTTTTCAGAGTCCATTACCAGTACTCAATTCAGCATGCCGGATTCATTGGATGTATTGTATACTAAATTAAAGACAAGGGCAGAAAATGAACTTGTACAGTTAAAGTCTAATAATCCGGTTATTCAACAATATGAGTCGAAGAATAAAATATTATCGATCGAAAAGAGATTGCGGAAGGAAATGATAAAGCCTAAACTCGATTTAAAGTATAATTTTCTATTGGATCAGAACAATTCGGATGCGGCAGTTCTTTCAACCAATAATTATAAGTGGGGTGCCGGCTTGAGTTTCCCGCTTTTTCTTACAACTGCAAGAAATAATTACAAAGCAGCCAATCTCGAGTTGATGAACAACAGTATGGACCTTGAATTCAAAAACCGAGAGTTGTCAAATAAGATCATTTTTATTACAGAAGCTTTATTAACTCTTAATCAACAAATTGCGAATGCAGAGCGCAATGCCTTCTTGAGTGCTAAGTTGTTGGAAGCTGAGAAACTAAAATTCTATAATGGCGAAAGCACCTTGTTTTTAGTGAACACAAGAGAGAACAAGTTGATGGAAACGGAGCTAAAGAAGTATGAATATAAGTTCAAGTATATTTTGTACACGCTTAAATTGATCCATTTACAAGGGAATTTAAATTATAAAATATGATCATATTGAACATTGTTGTTTCCGATAAAAAAAAGGGAGAGCAATTAATCGAACTTCTATTAAAAAAAAAGTATGCAATGTCTGTTCAGTTGGATGAAGAAAAACAGCACGTAGCAAATGACGCAACTGTATTACTAAAAAGTGATAGCTTCAAGATAAGTTTTATTACAAAAGCTTTGCTTTACAAAGAAATTGAAAAGGAAGTGTATGACTTTTTAGAAGATAAACTAAAAATGATCTATTCCATTCCGGTGAGTCAAATGAACGAAGAGTATGCGGAAACACTCAGGGATAAAATAAAGAAGACTTAGAAGATCAGGAACAACTTACTCCAGTAATTCCGAACGGTAGATGTCTCTTACTGAAACAGTTTTCTTGGCATTGCCGGTAAGCGACATGTCCTTTTTGTTGTCAGCCTCTAAGGTCATGTCCTTTGGTTCGCAAAGTTTCACTCCTAAAGTGGACATATAGATCTTCCATACAAATTCAGCATTGAATAATTCTTCCGTATTCAGATTTTCCTGGGTATCTTTTTTATCACCAATTTTTGCATTGCAATAGGTCGTCATGATCCCGATGGCAGTTTGATCTACAAGTTCTTTTTCTGCCAACCATTTTACACTGTATTTTTTATCTTCACTCATACCAATGAATTCCATGATCGGCATTCTTTTGAAAACATCTTCCATGAAATAAACGTAAGCGTGTTCTTTATCGTGTATCACAATTCCAGTGCAGTTGAAATTCTTTTTGTCACCGGGTTCGTTTGCGGGCGGCATCTTCGGGTTTTTAATGAAAATGATATCTCCGTCCTGCCAAGTATTTTCCGTGATGCCCTGAGAAAAAGAATAGCCTGAAATGATCACCAGGATCAGGCAAAATGTATGTCGAATTGTTTTCATAGGCCCTTGTTTTAATTGATACTTGCTAATGTATACGTGTTTTTTGACTTCAGGTTTTGTTATTTTTCAAAAAAACCTGATTTCTTTCAAATTGACATTAATCAAATATAATACAATTGTTTAAAATTTCCTTATCATCATTAAACCATCCCTTACTGGCAACAGAAGGCACTCCAGACCCTTGGAATTGCGTATTTTTTCGTTGAATTGGTGTATTGCTTCGGTGTCTTTATCCTTTTTCTCTTCTAACACCTTTCCACTCCATAGCACGTTATCGGCAATTATTACTCCTCCCGGCACTACTTTGTCGAAAATTAAATCGAAATAGTTACTGTAATTGCTCTTATCGGCATCAATAAACACAAGATCAGGCTTAATTGCAAGTTGAGGGATCAAATCCATTGCATTCCCAAGTAGCAGTTGGATCTGAGAGGCAAATGGACTCTTTTCACAGTACTTTTTTGCCACTTTATTTGTTTCAGGATTATTGTCAATACTGATCAAAGTCCCACTACTTTTCAGGCCTTCTGCCAGACAAAGTGCCGAGTATCCTGTATACGTCCCTATTTCAAGAATGCAAGAAGGCTGAAGCATTTTTGAGAGAAAGGAAAGGTAACGTCCTTGCAAATGCCCGCTCAGCATCCGTGGCATGTTCACTTTCAAATGAGTCTCCCGATTCAGTTCATGAAGAAGCTTGTTCTCGGAACTGCTGTGATTCTCGCTGTATTCAAGTAAAGATTTGCTGATGAATTCCATTATTGGTCTGTTTTGGGATTGAATTGTTGTATTGCGTCCTTCATAAAAAAGCTGAAATTTTCTCTTAAGGTCTTTTCATTTTCTTTAAAGACAGAGATAGAATCATTGAGGGCAATTCCGTGCCTTATGCGATAAGATAAATGTTTTAAAACCGTTTCTATTCCCTCAATTTCAGAATAAGCATAATACGTGTTATTGGATAGAACGTAACTTAGAAAGCGTTTACTTCCTTTTGGCAGATGTTCATTGTGGTTTGAATAGATCCGATAAACCCTGTCGCAATGTTCCTGAAGATTGTTCTTTGAAAATTCAGTAAAACTCGAGGCCAGCACGTGATCAAAATAAATATCCACCAGAATTCCGCTGTACTTTTCAAAATCCTTGTAAAAAAGTCTTTTACTCTCTTTAAAAAGGGGGTGACTGTCGGTGAAGGTGTCAATACTTCTGTGCATTTTTATTCCCTCCACAATAGGATCCGGGATATTCTCGAAATGATTGCCCTGCAAATGATCTGCTATAAAATTTCCAACTATCAGTCCGGATTCGTTGCCTGAAAGAAAGGAGTGCGCCAGGTAATTCATACAAGTAAATTTACGTATTTTTAGCTCATGAATATCTTCATAGCCGAGATAATTGATGGTTTCGCCATTCTGAATAAGGAAGAAAGTCTTCATTGTGCAAAAGTGCTTCGGAAGAGGGCAGGGGAGAAGGTAAAGTTGATCGATGGAAAAGGAACTTTTTTTGATGCTGAATTGATCGAGGTGAATGAGAAACAATGTAAGGCAAAGCTTATTCATTCTGAAAGGGCGTCAAATCAGCGAGATTATTTTCTACACATTGCCATATCACCAACAAAACAAAACGAACGGATCGAATGGATGCTTGAGAAGTGTGTAGAGATCGGTATCGACGAGATCACTTTTTTGAAGTGCAGAAACTCAGAACGAACTGTGATCAAAACAGAAAGAATGAAGAAGATCGTGGAAGGAGCAGTGAAACAAAGTCTGCAGGCTGTGATCCCAAAATTAAATGAATTGATATCCTTTAAGGATTTTGTGAAGGCTAGTTCAGAAGAACAAAAACTGATCGCGCATTGTGACTCAGGCGAAAAGAAAATATTGAAGGATCTTTCCTTCAAAAATAAAAGGACCTTGATCCTTATTGGTCCGGAAGGAGATTTTGATCAGGAAGAAATAAAATTAGCAATGACAAATTCTTTTCAGGCTGTATCCCTGGGCTCTACGCGTTTAAGAACAGAGACGGCAGGTTTGTATGCCTGCCAGTCAATCTCTATTTTGAGTTCGCTCTGATCTTCTTCAAAAGTTCTTCGGTCTCTTTGTATTCCTCTGCACCCATTTTTTGATTTTTAGCAGTATCAATTGCTTTTACAGCAATACTTTCTGCTTCTTTGTTGTTGCCAGATTTATATAATACCGCTGCATGTGTATCGAGGAAGGCGTAATTGCCCGGCATAAGGACATTGGCCCTTTCAGCCATTTTCACTGCAGATGCAAGCATTTTTTTATCTTCCACTTTTTCGTAGAACTGCCAGGCCATAGAATTCAAGGCGCCCGGATTATTGTAATTGTAGTTCAGAAAATCTGTGTTCGCTAATTCAAAATATTTTTTACTGTCGAACCGATCATAAACCTGAAGTTCAGCATTAAAGATGACTTCCTTTGATTTAGGCCAGTTCAAAGAGGTGAATTCTTTTTTTGCATTCTCAAATCCTGTTTTATCGTAGGCAGATGAATTGGTGTATTTGGCAAAATAAGAGCGCCCCAGTTCCACCACTTTTGATTCGAGTGTGTCTTTTCCGAATTTACTTTCAAAATTCTTGTAGTGAGCGAAAAGGTATTTTATTTCGCGTGATTCATGATCATTGTTGTAGTCTCTCACAAGTATCCAGTTATTTCTTTTTTCAAGATCTTCGTCTTTCACCCCTTTGAGGTATTTTTTGATCTCCGGGGATGGGTCCAGACAAGACCCGGATAAAAGATTTGCATAAGCAAAGACATTGTTCTCATTCAATCCATCTTTTTCGAAGCTCGTTTTAAGCGCAGAGAAAGAGGTAGATGGATTCTGTCCAGCTTTAGCAAAGTCAATTATCATGGCAGCCGGCATTCCACCAGCGCCACGGTGTATGAGTTCTCCGTTCCCATTTATAAAGATCAGATTGGGATAACAACTCACGCTGTATTTTTGTGCAAACGCAATTCCTTCTCCCTTTTCCATATCCATCTTATAGTTTACGAAATTCGCATTGAAATAATCTGCAACTGTATCATTCGTAAAAACATTTTTTGCAAGCCATTTGCATGGACCACACCAGGTGGTATATGCATCGATGAAGATCAATTTATTCTCCTGTTTAGCTTTGGCCAATACAGAAGCAAGATCCCCATGTTCAAAATTGATCTGTCGGTTCTGAGCCTGGCTTGTGATGCAAAATGTTAGAAAAGAAACAAAAAACAGATTTTTCATGTGATAGGATTTAGATCAAATATAGTAAAATTGCATCAGAATGAAGGAATTGCTCACTGAGAAAAGCTGGAAAGAACTCCTCGATTTTGAAATGGAAAGGAATTATTTCAAAGACCTTTCCCAGTTCGTTAAAGAGGAACAAAAGAAGGCGGTTGTTTATCCTCCTTCAAAGGAAATTTTTGCAGCTTTTAATGCAAGTACTTTTTCTGATATTGAAGTGGTGATCCTGGGACAGGATCCTTATCACGGTCCCGGTCAAGCGAATGGATTTTGTTTTTCAGTTAGTGATGGGGTGAAGATCCCCCCTAGCTTGAATAATATTTTCAAGGAATTGATTGCTGATCAGGATTGTGCAAGTCCCATTACAGGAAATCTTGAACGTTGGGCAAATCAAGGAGTTTTTCTTTTGAATGCCACGCTTACAGTTAGAAAAGATTCGCCGGGTAGTCATCAGAACAAGGGTTGGGAGGCGTTTACGGATCATGTGATCAAGTTGATCTCAGAGGAAAAGGAAAATGTTGTGTTTATGTTATGGGGTAATTTTGCGAAGGCGAAATCTATTCTGATCGATGAAAAGAAACACTTGATACTAGAAGCAGCGCATCCCTCTCCTTTAGCCCGTGGAGCTTTTTTTGGCTGCAGACACTTTTCAAAAGCAAATGAATATTTGAAAAGCAAAGGGAAGAAAGAGATCGATTGGTGTTTGTGAAGGGATTGAGTTGACTCAAATCCCTTTTAAGCCCGGTAAAAATAAAGTCCTGATTTGTTACAGTAACTTCGTGATATCTTCACTTAAGGGTCCTGTCTTGCTGCTAAAATATTTGATGATCTTTCCATTCTCATCGATAAGGTATTTACAAAAATTCCAGACTGGAGCGTCACTGCAGCTTCCATTCTCTTCTTTGTTGCACAACCATTTATACAAAGGGTGCGTATCATCTCCTTTCACGCTGATCTTTTCCATCATCGGAAAAGAAACACTGTAAGTACTTGTACAGAATTGTTTGATCTGCTTGCTGTCGCCCGGTTCCTGCGCTCCGAAATTATTCGCCGGAAATCCGATCACAATCAATTTGTCTTTGTATTTCTCATGCAATGATTGAAGGTCTTTGTATTGAGGCGTATAACCACACTCACTCGCAACATTGACCAATAGCATTTTTTTGCCTTTGAATTTTGCAAGTGTTATATCTTCACCGTCAATGGTCTTCAATTTAAAATCGTAAATGCTTTTGCCGCCGCTAGGGGATGGATTTTTAAAAGATGTGAAACTCATAAGACTTAGTGTGCCGAGGAATATGGCTGATGCAATTTTCTTGAATAATTTTACCATTTATTTTTTTTCTGTTTTAATTAGATCTTTCATTAGTGCCTTCACGTCTGTTTCGTCACATTTACCGTAGAATTCACTTAAATAATTACCGAATGTAGTGATTTTTCCATTATCATTTCCTTTACCCATTGTTTCATTGATCAATGTTACATCTTTTAGAAGACTTTCTTTTGCCGGGCTGATGAATGTGGTCTCTGTTATTGTTACAGTGTTGTTGTTTACCTTATAGAAGATCTTCACTTTCGTTTCTGACGGTTCAGTAGCAGTAGGTTCTTTCGATAGTAGATCTTTCTCGAAAAAGTAAACAGTATCGTTTCTGTGCTCTAATCTTTTTCTTATTTCCTGTCCACCTGACAATATTTTAACGAAGAAATAATTGCTGTCTGTAAGTGCAAACGGAAACTTTCCAAAATATATACTCATTTGCCCACTTAATAAAGTTCTTACTCCAAAGCAATTGATCACATCGGCCAGTGTTTGCACGGGTTTGGTGCGACTGCTCATTCCTTTTGGAAATTCTCGTATGGAATTTTTTACCACAGAAGTTAAACCATTATTTGCTGCCGGTAACTTAAGTAAGAAGATACCTTTTCCGTTTTGTATCACCGCGCATTTGGTTGCGGTATCCTTGATGCTGATCATTTCTGAAGCTTCGATCTTATCGCCCTTCAATAGGATCTTGCTGCTTTTTGCTTTTGTAATTGGATGTGTTGAATGAAGCAGGGTGTAGGATTGAGCAAAGATCTTAGAACAAAAAAGGAGCGATAAAAATATAATATTGATCCGATTCTTCTTCATTTTATTGTTGGTTTAGAAGTGCAGAAGCTTCAGCTCCGGTTAGTTTTGTGCCATCCTTATAAACAGTGATAAATGCATCAGTAATGCCGGCTTTCACAGCTTCGTCTTTCAGTGTTTTTGCAAATTTAGCTGAGGTGAAATTGCCAATGTTGTAAATGAACAACACGTTGATCTGTTTGTTCTCAATTGGCCAGTTCTTGATGGACATGAATTTTGCAGCTACATCATTTGGTACTTGTTTGCTATATGCTCCGATCTGAACTTTAAAACAAACCCCATCCTGTCCGTTCTTGATGCCATTTTCTGCATTGGCTTCCGGGTACGATGTCACATTGTTTGTGAAAGGTTTTACGTTTGTAGGAGGATTGGCCGGAGTAGGATTGGTATTTGCAACAGGTGCATTGTTGTTCGCAGCAGGAGGATTGATATTGCCTTCAGGGAACACAATTGGATTTTCAGGCTCCATTTTTGTGTTAGCATCTTGTTGCGCTGTTTTTCCTTCAGCAAACGGAATGCGTTTTCCATTTAGATAAGCGCTAACGAATGCATCTCTTACTCCAAGATTCACAACACGTCCTTTGTCACTTATCAAACGATCTGTATTACTATAGATTCCAGCTGTATAACGATATAATCCTGTTGGAAGTTTTTCAGTATAGATAGGCGAGAGGCCTAAGAGTTGTCTTCTGTTCGCCTGCTTGGTATAAACTCCGATCTGTACGGTGAATAATAGTCCGTTGATCTGTTCAAGTTCTTTGGTCACTTTCACTACCTCCACTGCATTTGCATTTGTATTCGGTGGATTGTTGACCTTAGGTATGTTTGCATTGGTTGTAATGCCTGCAGAGGTTGGAGCCGAATTGTCTACTACTTTTCCTTCCTTCGCCATTAATTCCAAAGCTTCTGCTAAAGTGATTCGTTTTCCATTATAATAAACCACAACAAATGCATCTGCATAACCTAATTTCCGGAGATCGTTCTTAACGGCATTGGCATTTTCAATTTTATTGAAATTACCTGCCGTATAACGGATATAACCATTGGATGCATTTTCACCATTCAATGGATTCAGACCTTTGAAGGTATTGTTAGGTAAAGGCGTTTTGAATGCGCCGATCTGTACTCTGAACACAAGTCCATCCGGCATGGCAGCGTTCATAGGAATTGGCTTTGCTTCGCTATAAGCATTTCCTGCCACAACTTCGAGTCCTTCGATCTTCACAGTTCCTCTGCCATTATTTTTTACAGGCGTTTCATTTGCATTTTCATTCGTATTGCTGTTGTTTGCTACATTCGTATTGTTCTTTGCAGTATTCGTTGTCTTGTTATTTACTGCCAGATTATTGTTCTTGTTGTTATTTGTATTTGCAGTCGTTGCATTATTCTTGTTGTTGGTTGTATTGTTCTTAACAGTGTTGTTCTTTACGGTATTATTTTTTGCATTGGTATTCTTGTTGTTTGAAGCCACTATTGAATTCGACTTCATGGCGATCGCTTCCGGGTTCAGTTTATTCAATTGTTCAACTGCTGCTTTTCCGGTTTTAGCTGCGAGTGATACTTGTTTGTTCTTTTCAATTGGATCAGTTTCACCGGCAGATTTTATCAGCAAACGTTTTGATTCTGCATTTAATTCATCGGCGTTTGTTTTCACTTTTTTCTGATCTTCATTTAACTCTGCCGGTATTTTGTTCTTGGATGTTTCAAATTCCAGACTATAGGCATTGGTCAGATTTGTAAGCTGGCTATACTGCTTCTCTTTCACTTCTTTCTTCAATGCAGTGATCTCCTCAGGTGTTATCTTAGTATCCTGGCCAATGAGTGTTTCTTTCACTATATAATCCGGATATTGCTTTTTCAATTCATCGATAACTTCTTTTTGTTTCGTCAGCATTTCTGCTTCTTTTTCCTCTGCATTCATCATTGCACCGATCTTGGCGTTGTTATCGCTTTGTCCGTTTGCCTCTGCTCTTAATTGGTCTGCCTGAGATTTAAGTGTCGCGATCGCATTGATCTTTTCCGAAAGCTGATCTGATAATGCAGGATTATCTGTTTTAGCTTTTCCGATCATTTCCGTGATAGCAGTGTTATTATCGGAATAGATGGCGGTATTGGCTTGCTCTGTAAGCTTAACAGCTTTTAATTTTTTTGCATTCGATTCTTCCTCGTGCTTTGTTGAAAGTGCCATCAGACTGTCTTTCTCAGCCCCTGTCTTTGTATTTGCGACCGTTCTTTCATTGAAAGCTTTCACGTTCAATTCTTCAGCTTCTTCCAGCATTATTTCGGCATCCGATCTTATCTTTTTAGGCGATGTGCTGCCGTTATTTCCCTGAACAGGATTTAAGCCATTGTCCAGATCCTTACTTTCTTTTTCCAGTTTTTTAAGTTCAGCCAGAGATTGTTTTGCTTGTTCATTTGCGCCTGGATTCGTAATAAGAGAAGGTTCTTTCTCGAATGAAGCGATCATGTCGGCAGTAGTAGTATCCTTAACAGCAAGTTCATTCACGTCAAAGGTCTTTGTGTCAATGGCAGGAAGTGTTTCATTTGACTTGGCTTCTGTTTTATTCTTATTTTCTGTTTTATTGTTTACAGAAACATTTTCATTTTTATTGTTTGCATTTTCATTCTTCTCGTTATTTGCATTCTTGTTTTCATTGGTATTCTTATTGGTCACAATATTTTCATTGCCCTTGTTGGTGTTTTCATTTTTGTTATCAGGATTTTCGTTTTTGTTCGTATTCTCATTCTTGTTAGCATTGACGTTTTCGTTCTTGTTCGTGTTTGTTGCAATTGGTTGAGATAATTTTTTATTGACTGTATTCAATTGATTGATCGCTTCGATCTGTAGTCGTGTTGCTGCGATCAGATCTTTCAGTTTTTTATTCTTATCCGTTTCTGAATCTGTATTTTGCTTTAGCTCCTGACTTTTGGTGAGCTTTGAATTGGCAGAATTTTCTTCAGCTTTCAAAGTCGCATTTTTATCAATTGTTTCGCGATTTGTATTTAAATTGCTGCTGATCTGATCGAGTTCCGTTTTGTTGGCTTCGTAGAGTTTGGTGTAAGCAGAGATCTTGATATCTCCCAGTTCATTTAAACCTGTATTTACTTTCTCAAGTGCCGGTGATAGATCAACAGTGCCACTGCTTGTGGCAGAATTACTAGAAGTGCTTGCTGTTTTCAATGGTACATTTCCTGAAGTTTTTTTCATGATGTAAAGAGCTTGCTCTTGCTTAGAAAGAGCTTCGGCTTCTTTTTCTTCTGCATTACTGAAATTGCCAAGTTTAGCTGCAATGTTGGTTTGAGAATTCCCTTCTTCCCTGATGCTTGCTGCTTGTTTAAAAGCTGTATTCGCTTCTTCTGTAAGTCTGCTTACTTCACTTAGATCGGTCTCACTCGCTTTATTTAACTGTTTCAGTGAATTTAGATTTTCTGCATTGGTCTCAAAAACGGATTTATTATCCGATTGAAGGATCAAAGCAGCTTCCAGATGCTTCTCATCGGCCTTCTTTTCATTTTCAACAGCTTTTGCTATCAATTCTTCCTTTTCGCTGCCGGACTTTGTTCCCGCTTCCTTTCTAAGTTCTACTGCTTTAATGGAAAGGTCTTCGGCTTCTTTGTTCAATTCTATATATGGATTATTTCCAGTGTTGGTATTTGAAGGTGAAGTATTTTTAACCTGTTCAGAGGCAGTAGATATGATTTCTTTCAATTTCTTCTGTTGGGCTGCAGCTTCGTTTATTTTTGCATCAGCTTCAACTTTCATGGCTTGTGCCTGTTGATTCTGATACGAGTTGAAATCAAAATTAGAATTATCTGTTGTGTTCAGACTGGTATTCAGTTTATCCAGTTTTCCTAATGCATCTTTGTTATTGGTTGAACTGATCGCTGTAAATTCCGGCTGTGGTGAAACACTTGCGCTGGCACTGGCTTTTGCAATATTGCTTAGGTCAGAATTCTTGGCAGCTATTAGTTGCTGATTTTCTTTCTTGATATTTTCAAGCTGTTTGATCTCTTTGTTTATTTCTGATTTTGCGGCAGCGTTCTTTGTTTTTGCAAGATCTGTTTTGTTTTTTGCCAATGCAGCATCTACTTCCTTGTTGTAATTCTTCAACTGAGTGATGACGGCTTCCACTTCCGTTTTGTTAGTTGGATCGTTAACTTGTATGTTGTTCGAGTATTTTTCGCTGAGAGTTTGACTTGCCGGGATCTTGGTGCTTGTTTCGTTCTTAGGATTGTTCGAAGTAATAGAAGTTGATGTTCCACTTGATGCCGTGATCGTATTGATTGGAACAGCAATGGTCTCTGTCTTGATCTTGTTGGCAAGGTCAAGTTGATTCTTCGATTGTGCCACCTCGTTTTTCGCTTTTTCCAGTTCTATTTCATTCAATACAAGTTGTTTTTCTTTCACTTCCAGTTCTTGTTTCAGCTCGTCGATCTTATTCTGGATCGGTTCTTTGTCCTTTTTCTTTTTTGTTCTGCTGAGTTCATCTTCTTTCGCTTTCAGTTCATTCTTTATTTCAGTGATCTCATTTTTCAAAGTATTATTCGCGTTTTCAATTTTAGAAAATTCTTTTTCGCGCTCATCAGCATCATTTTTTATGGATGTGAATGAATTATCTGCATTACTGCTCTTGGCAGATGCTTCATCGATCTTTTTTCTCAGCTGATCCAGTTTTGCCAGTGATTCCGGATTACTTTTTTTGGAAGAGATCATTTTATCCGTCTCGGCTGCATATTCTTTGTTGAGTGAAGCAATGAGTTGTTTGTTCTTGGCATCGTCATTTAATGCATTCGCATATTCTAATATTTTTTTTGAATTCTCCAGTTCATTTAATCCCTGAGTTTTAATGGCGATTGCTTTTTCTTCAGCTGCAGCCTTTTGATCAGGATCGGTTATGATCTGCGCATTCTGAAATTCATCTTCTCCTTGTTTGATCTTTTTTTCAGCTTCTATTTTTGTGAGGTTACCCAGCTCGAATCCGTCATTGGCATCCTGCTGAAGTACATTGGCTTCTTTTTGTGATTCTTCCGCGTCCTGCTTCGCAATTTTCGAAAGTTCACTATTATTCAAATTCGTATTGTTTTTAGCAACGACACTTTGTGTCTTCACGGTTGAAGTAGGCGTTTTTACAGAAGTGGTATCTTCAACAACACTTGGTCCGGTATTTGAATCGGTGTTACCTGGACCTCTGATGGTGTCATTCACGGCAAGTGCATTGCCAAGATTGTTTTTTCCTTCGTTCACTTCAAGTTTGGCTTTTTCCTCAATGATCTTCAAATACTGAACATAACTATCGTCGCTGCTCGATTCTTCAAAATAATTGGTGATCTTTAAAATACCTTTATCATAGGAAATGGATTGTCTAAGTGGTTTGGATGAGGATACGAGTGGAAGAAAGACCTTTTCTGATTGTGTTTTTAAACCGGGAGTTTCAACAGTGAAAAGCAATTTGGCGCCGTTAGGCAGTTCCATTTTATAATCACCGTTGGCTTCGCATTCATAAACTCCAATTGTACTGCCATCAGCTACGTTCTTTACAGTGATCTTACCGGCAGTGCTTTGGTCGGCAGATTCTTTCAGGATGGTTCCCTTCATTGCTAGAATATCGATCGGTTTTCTTTCGGTATTGACCTTCAAAACATCGATCTTGCCCGGCAAACTCTGTCTACCGGTACTGAAGTAGGCTGTCTTTTCCAGCGAATCTGTTACGAAGAGAAAATCATCATCAGGCGAATTGATAGGAAATTCCATGTTCACTGGCGCAGTCCACGAATCTGTCTGCTCAATGTAGTTGGATTTGAAGATATCATAACCACCCATACTGTTATGCCCTTTACTGGAAAAATAAAGTGTGGTTCCGTTAGGATGCAGAAAGGGGTAATCCTCGTCGAATTCCGTGTTGATTCCTTTTACTTTAACAGCTTCACCGAATTGTCCGTTGGCTTGTTTTGTCCTGTAATAAATATCTCTGCCATTCTCTCTGTCGGGCCCATAACTGCTGTAATATACCTTGTCGTTCATCTTTGCCAGATAAACAACGGAATTGTCTTTTTTCTTTTTATCAGTACCGGTTTTAAAATCTTCAGGTTTAACTAATAATTTTCCCCCTATGGTTTTCAGATCATAACTACGGAAATAGTCCGATTCATTCAGCGTTTTTTTACTCAAAACAACCAGATCAGTTAGATTGCTTAGCAAACGTTTTCCATTCACGCAGGCTCTTATTTCCCTGTCGACCTGTAATTTTTTTTGCATGGAAGACGAGGCAGTTTTCTTGTAATCATTATAGTAAACAAGCGCTTCATCAAAGCGATAGTTGATGTGAAGGGCCTTGCCCATATAGAACTTAATTTCTTTTGGAGCATCTTTAGGCTGGCCATCCGCGATCTTGAGATAAGGAATGCACCTGGTTTTGTCAGGTTCGCTGTAGATCATACAAACACCCAGTTTGAAATTATAAACCGGATCTTTTGGGTAATTGGCGACTATTTGCGCAAATAGTTTGTAGGCTTTGGTGAATTCTTCTTCTTCAAAAAGACGATTGGCCTCTTTAATGGTTTCTTCGTTGGATGCCTGTGTAAAGCCCTTAAAATGAAGGGTTAACAATACAAGCAAGAGAAGAAATTTCCGCGAGAAAATACTGTTAAAATAAGAATATGTTAAGGTATTGAACCTTAATGGCATAATGAAGGTTTAAAGTTAATAAATCTTATTATAAAGATGCTATAAAAAGCAATAATTCATAAAGATTAAAAGAAAAAAGCTGTTAATAAATGAAAATTGGCTTCTGGAAGGGGCTGTTGAGGAGCTTGTTTGTGTTTTCATTCTAATTGGCGATCAAAATCAGAAGAAATGAAAACTGATTGGATTTAGGAAAAATTTCTATCCTCTTGAATTTTGTTGAAATTCCTACTATTTAATTTTATATTTTTGTTCCAATAACCAATAAAAAAAAAATCATGATAAAAAGATTACTATCTGCTGCCTTAGTTCTTGGAGGCCTTGCTGCTAACGCGCAAAACAAGGTTGACCTAGGAATGTCAAAGATCGAGAACCGTAACATTGAGAGTTCATCGGATCAATCATTAAACAAGAATGCTACTGTGAACGTAACAGATACAAGCTGGTATTTTTACAATAAGAACATTTGGAAGTACAATAACAGTTTTTATACTGTAAAGGCTCCAATGGCTTATTCAGTTCAGATCAACACGGAATTCGGTGTTTCTTTTTTGAATCCTGATAACACACCTATCACTATCTCTAAAGCAGTTGTTCTTGCGAAGAGACAAACTCCTTCAACTAACACCATTATCCCTATCACCATCACGATCTATACTGCGAGTCCTTCAGGTGTACCGGGTGCTTCTATTACATCTGCAACTTGTGCGATCACAAGTACTGCAGGTTCACCTTCATCTATCGCGAACTTCACTTCTCCGGTAGTTGCAACTGGTGCTTACTTTATTGCCTATAAAGTAAACCCAATTGCTGCAGGTGATACATGTAATGTGTTCTTGACTGCTGCTTACACTGCAACATCAAGCGGACCGGCTAACCAAAAATTCGGAGAAAGTCTTTCTTACATCCGTAACAATGGTAACTTTATTCAAACTGCCAACTATTACGACACAGGTACACCGGGTTCTGAATTAGAGCCTCTTGTTGTTCCTTTCGTTTCTTTCAACTTCTCGGCAAGCGCAACTCAATCTGCTCCAAATGCTACTGCAGTACCGGGTGCATATTGCGCTAACTTAGGTATTTCTTATACAAATACTTCAAGTGGAATTGTAAACAACCGTCAGTATAACTACAATGAAATGGGCGCTGTTTGGGCCCCTAAAACAAGTACGGTAGCAATGCCAACTGCAGATCCGGTACATAACTGGTCGTTCTCCGGACCTCCAACTCCAACTGCAACTTACTCTACAGCTAACGTTACACATACTTATGCAACTACAGGTAATGCATCTGCTAACCTTATCGTGAAATACCAAAATGCAAGCGGAAGTGGTGCAAAAACTCAGGAAGTAAAAACCTGGACACTTCAGATCGCTAACTGTGGTATCGTAGGTGTTAACGAGAATCAATTGAATGCAAACATGAATGTATTCCCTAACCCAACTATCAATGGTAAGGTGAACATCAGTGGTTTAGAAGGAACTAACACAATTGCCGTTTATAACATGATCGGACAATTAGTAAGTACTGAAATCAGCAATGCTGAAGTGGTGACTGTTGACTTGAAAGGTCGCACTGCAGGAACTTATGTTATCCGTGTAACCGATTCATCTAACCATTCAAAAGTGGTAAAAGTGATCAACGAATAAGAAAAACAATTTTAAAGAAGATCCCGGTAGAAATACCGGGATTTTTTTTTGTCAGAATTTACAGGTCACTGTTATTGAAAGCAAGTGGAAGTAGGTTGAGAACAGATGGACTTATGATCACTTTTCCTTTCTCACCACTCATGATCAGTCGGATAGGATTATTGAACTTTACCTCGTATTCAAGTAAGCTTTGTCGGCATGCACCACATGGACTTACGGGTTTTTCGATGACCTTATTGTCAGAAACAACGGTTATTGCAATTGAAACAATACGTTGAGAAGGATATTGTGAAGAAGCATAGAACACTGCCACTCTCTCTGCACATAAACCTGAAGGATACGCTGCATTCTCCTGATTGGTTCCGTTCACAATTATCCCGTTTTCCAACCTTATGGCTGCGCCCACCTTGAATTTGGAATAAGGTGCGTAGGCGCTTTTTAGAGCCATAGCGGCACTTTCCAGAAGCTCTTGATCAATTGAATCAAGTTCAGATCTTGACTCATACGATTCAAAAGAATGAAGTATTTCTAATTTGGATGACATGGTTTAAAGTTATTAAAATTTCAGGTTTGTAAGGCAATTATGGCAGAGATTCGTGATTTGTGGAGCATGTGTAAGACTTTTTCACTACACAACGATAGGTAAATTCAAGAGAATCTTCAGTAACGGTTGATTTGGACGTTATATGTGAAATGCATCTTCATAAAGATTTTTCACATCATTTATTCTTCAGAAATGCTACCCCAAGCTATTCTTTCGGTTAATTTCCACTCAGCTGGAATTGTCCATCGATTCAATTTTGAGTACAATCACTGATTAATCTTTTTTGAAAAATTGCTCTGTTCTTTTTGCCTAATCGTCGAAGAATAAGATATAACTGCCGAATCAGGAAAAGACTTATTTCATCAATTCCTCAACCATTAAAAAACATGTAAATCTCATGATGAAAAGGGGCACTTGGGTAAATTTTGTTTTTTTGAGAGAGTAAAGTTGAAAGAGATGAACTTGTTTCTGTTTTTAAAGGTAGATGGGTTCAATGAATGCAGTAGCACAGAGCGCACTCTTATTAACATTTTTAAGGATAAAGAACTGTAGAAAAAGTTTTCTATTCGCCATATTTTCGTAAATTTAGTTGCGAATATTGTACTTCCAAACCTATGACATTTAAGCACTTTATTGGAGTATTGTTGATCTTTTCCTTCAACTTTCTTTCTTCGCAGGAAACTGTAACTGCGGTGCCTATTAAATTTCAGGGAAGTATTTCAGATGACAAAGGGGATGTTGGAAACGCTGTTGTACAGATCACCAAGGCCGGCAGAGCTTTTTCGAATGCAATGACCAATGCTTCCGGAGAGTATAGTTTTGAAGTTCCACAAGGAAGTGAATACATGGTCACTGTAAGCAAAGAAGGATATGTTTCTAAACGATTTTACATAAGCACATTGGGCATTCCGGCTGAGAAAGCAGGAAATTCTTTTCCAGTTGTGCAGGCTGATATGGGACTGAACAGAAGAATTGAAGGAGTAGATTATTCTTTACTCGATCAGCCGATCATCAAGTACAATTACAATCCGAATAAAGATAATCTCGAGTATGACAAAGCCTATCTCGATAGAATGCTGGCAGGCTTGCAAGCTATCAAGGATGCAGAGAAGGCGATGAAGAACAAGGATAAGGAGAAAGAAGCAAATTATCAGGCAGCTGTAAAGGCAGGTGACAAATCGTTCCAGAAAAAAGAGTGGGCTGTTGCTATTTCCAGCTACGAGCAGGCAACAACTTTAAAACCGGCAGAAGCGTATCCCCGAGAACAAGTAACGTTAATTAAAAAAATGATGGCAGATGCTGAGGCCCAGGCCAAAGCAGAAGCCGATGCCAAAGCGAAAGCAGCAGCAGAAGCAGCAGCGAAAGCAAAAGCAGAGGCAGACGCAAAAGCAAAAGCCGAAGCCGATGCAAAGGCTAAAGCAGAAGCAGAAGCAGCAGCGAAGAAGAAAGCGGAAGAAGAGGCTGCAGCCAAAGCCAAAGCAGAGGCAGAAGCAAAAGCGAAAGCTGAAGCAGAGGCAGCTGCGAAGAAGAAAGCACAAGAGGAAGCAGATGCAAAAGCAAAAGCAGATGCAGAAGCGAAGAAGAAAGCGGAAGAAGAAGCAAAATTAAAAGCAGAAGCAGAAGCCAAGGCTAAGGCGGAAGCTGCGACGAGGAAAAAAGCAGAAGAAGAGGCAGCAGCCAAAGCAAAAGCAGAGGCGGATGCCAAAGCGAAAGCCGATGCTGAAGCGAAAGCCAAAGCAGAAGCAGATGCCAAAGCAAAGGCAGAAGCTGAAGCCAAATTGAAAGCAGAAGAAGCAGCAAAAGCAAAGGCTGATGCCGAAGCAAAATTGAAGGCAGAAAAAGAAGCGGCGTTAAAAGCAAAAGCAGAGGCGGATGCCAAAGCGAAAGCAGACGCTGAAGCGAAAGCCAAAGCAGAAGCTGACGCAAAAGCGAAGGCAGATGCAGAAGCAAAACTGAAAGCAGAAGAAGCAGCAAAAGCGAAGGCAGATGCAGAAGCTAAGTTAAAAGCAGAAAAAGAGGCTGCAGCAAAAGCAAAAGCAGAGGCGGATGCCAAAGCGAAAGCCGAAGCGGATGCTAAGGCGAAAGCCGATGCTGAAGCGAAAGCGAAGGCCGAAGCAGATGCGAAACTGAAAGCAGAAGAAGCGGCCAAAGCAAAGGCGGAATCAGAAGCAAAATTAAAAGCAGAGAAAGATGCTGCAGCCAAAGCAAAAGCAGATGCGGATGCCAAAGCCAAAGCAGAAGCAGATGCTAAGGCGAAAGCAGATGCTGAAGCGAAGAAGAAAGCGGAAGAAGAAGCGAAATTAAAAGCAGAAGCAGAATCCAAAGCGAAGGCAGAAGCTGAAGCTAAATTGAAAGGAGATAAAGATGCTGCAGCAAAAGCAAAAGCAGAAGCGGATGCTAAGGCGAAAGCAGAGGCAGAAGCAAAAGCGAAAGCAGAAGCTGAAGCGAAGAAGAAAGCGGAAGAAGAAGCGAAATTAAAAGCAGAAGCAGAAGCCAAAGCAAAGGCAGAAGCTGAAGCTAAATTAAAAGGAGATAAAGATGCGGCAGCAAAAGCGAAAGCAGAAGCGGATGCTAAAGCGAAAGCAGATGCAGAAGCGGCTGCAAAGGCAAAAGCAGAAGGTGATGCTGCTGCCAAAAAGAAAGCAGAAGAAGATGCTGCAGCCAAAGCGAAGGCTGATGCGGATGCGAAAGCGAAAGCAGAGGCAGATGCTTTAGCTAAGAAGAAAGCAGATGATGCTGCAGCTGCTAAAGCGCTTGCTGAATCTGATCTGAAATACAAGGAAGCACTTAAAAAAGCGGATTATAATTTTGAAGTGAAAAAATACAAGGAAGCAAAGAAGTTCTATGAAGAAGCATTGGTATATAAGAACAATGATCCTTATGCTAAATCAAAAATGATAGAATGCCAGAAATTAATGAGCGCAGACAATTCCGTAAGCGCACAAAACAGAAGAAAAGATCTGCTTGCGAAGTATAAGCCGGGTGTCACTGAAGAAACACTAAAAGGACCAGGTGTCACCATTCTTCAACGGGTTGTAGTGAAAGAGTCTGATGTATGGGTTTATCAGAAAAAAATGTTTGACTGGGGTGGCGTTACTTTTTTCAGAGATAATGATGCTATTACTGAACTTATTTTTGAACAAGAAACAAAGCCTTAAAAAATGCTCCCATTGCCTTCCTTCATGTCCGAAGATCTGCGTTGCTGCGTGTGTGGAAATACTTCTACCGATAAGTTCAGTTTGATGTATCAGAAATCAAATTGCGCAATCATCACATGTAACAGTTGTAGTTTTGTTTTCATACCTCCATATTATCGTAAACAGATACAATACGGGAATTATAAAAATTCGGATGTTACTGCTGCGGTCCGATCAGGAAATAACTGGGTGAAGATCCAACGTCATAAACTTCGTTTTCGATTCATACAGAAATACGTTCCCACCGGTAAGCTTTTTGATCTGGGTGCGGGCTGGGGACATTTTATGCTGGCAGGAAAAGAGCTGGGGTATCAGGTCCATGGTATAGAAATTGCCGAACAACCTTATTTGTATTGCGTGAATGATCTGAAACTTCCTGTAGAGCATATTGATTTTTTCAAAATGCCGGATGAGGTGAAGTATGATGTTGTAACGATGTGGGATGTGCTCGAACACATAGATAAGGCGGACGATTTTTTGAAGAAGTGCGCATCGATCACCAAGCCGGGTGGCTATCTTTTCTTGCAGGTTCCTCAGATCGATAGTTACTTCGCAAAAAAATACAAAGATGAATGGAAAATGATGGGACTGGATCATGTCAATTATTTTGGCAAAGACACGATCAAAAAGATTCTTTCGAATCATGGTTTTGAAGTTGTTGAGATAAAATCATCCTTCGAGATCAAGTTATTCATCATGTATACCATACTTCCACTCTTAAAAAAATTAAGATCCAATAAAAAGCAGACCATCAATGAAGCCAGCACTACGATCAATGCTGCAGAAAGACAACAGTATTTCAATAGATTCACAAGCAGACCCAAGTGGCAGTTAAAGCTTTTTGTGTTTCTTCATAATATTATATACAATACGCTTTCTTTTTTCAATCTGGGCGAAGAAATGATGGTGGCAGCCGTACGAAAAAAGGATTAACATTAGTCTGATTTGTATCATGACAATTTCACTTTTAATTATTCGTAAATTTATCTTTCTGAATTTATGAATATTGGGATGGTCTGCTTCCCGACCTATGGTGGAAGTGGCGTTGTAGCAACAGAACTTGGTATTGCCCTTGCAAAAAGGGGACATAAAGTTCATTTCATGTCCTACAGCCAGCCATTTCGATTGAATATTTTCAATCAGAATTTGTTCTACCATGAGTTCAGTGTGAATGATTATCCCTTGTTCGAATATCAACCTTACGAGAGTGTGCTGGCAAGTAAGATCGTTGATGTGGCCATGTACGAGCACTTAGATATTCTACATGTTCATTATGCGATTCCACATGCTTCGGTAGCCTACATGGCGCAACAGATTTTGCTTTCCAAGAAAATATTCCTTCCGTATTTAACCACGCTGCACGGAACGGATATTACTTTGGTTGGCCGTGACCCGGCATTTGAACCTGTCATTCGGTTCTCACTGAATAACAGTAATGCGATCACATCGGTATCAGAAAGTCTTAAAAAGGATACGCTGAATACTTTCAAGATCGATAATAAGATAAGCGTAGTTCCTAATTTCATTAATCTTTCCGAATACACCGATGTAAAAGCAAATTGTGCGAAGGAGAATTATGCTCCTAAAGGTGAGAAGATATTGGTACACGTTTCCAATTTCAGAAAAGTGAAAAGGGTGGAGGATGTTCTACATGTATTTGATAAGGTTAGAAAGACCGTACCGTGTAAGTTGATCCTGGTGGGAGATGGTCCTGAGCGACCTGCTATTGAGGCATTGTGCAGACAACTCAATACATGTAATGATATTGTAAGTTTGGGGAAGATCAGCGATCCTCGCGAAGTTTTGAGTCTAGGAGATCTCTTCATTCTTCCATCGGAGACAGAAAGTTTTGGTCTGGCAGCATTGGAAGCGATGGCCATGGGAATGCCGGTGATCAGCAGTAACAGTGGAGGCTTACCTGAGGTTAATTTACAAGGAAAAACAGGATTTTTGAGCAAAGTAGGCGACGTTGATGAAATGGCTGCCAATGCTATAAAATTACTTACGGATGATGCATTGATGACTCAATTCAGAAAGAATGCTTTTGAACAAGCTAAGAATTTCGATGCGGAAAAGATAGTCCCACTATATGAGAATATCTATGAAGGTCTGCTGCAAAAGTAAATTTTAATTTTCTTTAATAATTTCAATTATCAATAAATCGATCTTTGATCTGGTGTTCAGTGCTGATGATATGATTAATGAATTTGATCTGATTCAATAAATGCAATTGCTGATTATCTGCGGATATTAATCTGTATTTTTCGGGATGTGTCAGCTGAAGTGAGGAGGCCACATTGTAGACCGTTAGTCCTGCCACGGTATCGTAATCAATGAATTGATTTTGAATTGTTCCGAAATAATTCACGACTGTATCCTGTAGGTTATTCAATTGTATCTTTTGATCGATACTGATCGGTTGGATGATGCCCGCTCCGTACAATTTTGGTGAAAGCGTGGGAGAGTATTCCAGAAGCTTGAATAAGCCTGTACCTTCGATCAGAACATCCATTTCTCCGTTCTTGTATGTTTTAAGGATCCTTTTGATCTTCACTTCACATCCAAAAGAGGTTAAAGATCCTTTCTCCACGAAAGGTATTCCAAACGATGCCTCATTGATCTGACACTCATTGATCAGCTGCTTGTATCTTTCTTCAAAGATGTAGAGTTTAGTGGTCTCTCCCGGAAGTAATACAATACTCAAGGGAAACATGGGCAGGGTAAGATGATGTGTATTCATATCTATACTTATTACAAAAACCGTGCAGAATTTTAATTCATTCGGCTTTCGTTGATAAATACGTTTTAATGCAGTGGTAAGGTTGGTGATTTTAACAGAAATTACAGAGCACAGCAATGACCTTCTTTAATAGAAGTGCATTAATTGCTTTAAAGGCAGAGTTTTGTGAATTATTGGTTGATACCTAATTTCTTAGCTATTGCAGCGGGTACAGCCTTTTTGTGTAGCATGATACTTGTTGTCTTATAAAGCACATAACTTTCGCTTGCATAAAAGTACCCATCACACTGGTTATTCTCTTTCCCCCAACTGTTCTTAACCAGATAATAAACTGTTCCATTCTGATCTTTGACCATTCCTACGGCGTGCATTCCATGGTCATCCTGTGTTTCATAATTATCAAATGCTGTCTGACGCATTTCCTGTGTGATCTTTGTTTGTATTACGGGTGTTTTACCAACCTTTGCTCTGTCATCCGGAGTACTCAATGGTGCGTCTGTAACCACTGCAAGTCCTTCTCCGAACATGAATCCCTTTTCACTTACATCGGCTGCCCAGGCCCAGGTATAACCACTGGTGATCGCTGAACTCATTACAGTCTGTAACTCATCTAAAGGTAAATTGTACATGTATTCCCAGTTCCAGTTATCGGGCACTTCTAAAACGAATTTCGAATAGAAAGGGTGATGTGTGAAAGAGGTCAGGAAAACATAATCATCCGGATTGATCCCTGTAGCTTCTGCGTACGATTTTGGTGTGTATTCTTTTCCCTTATATGTAAATTTTTCAGGCGATTTTCCCATGTATTCATCGCAAACTGCTTCAACCGCATTGTGAAGGAACTGAAAATCGATTCTTTGTGTTTCGGGTGCTGCAGCCGGTAACAACATATTGCGAAGCGTTGTTTCAAGTAATCCGTGATTGTGTGGCGCTGCCGGGTCTCTTTTTCCACTATATACTTCTTCAGGTACGGCACCGTATTTTTTGAATACACTTAATGCGTCGGGAAATCCTCCTCCTTCTCCGAAATTGGTCTTTCCATGCATTCTGATGAATTTATCTGCCTTCCAGCTATACGCTTTCTTTGCAATGTACATTTCACTTAAATTAAAGTCCTTTCCTTTACCCATTCTGATCAACTCACTTTCAAGGAACGATAAGGAAGAAAAGGACCAGCAAGTACCTGTCATGTTCTGATTTTGCACTGCAGTAGCTTCGTTATTCTTGATCACCGTGAAAAGATATTCACTTCCTTTCTTATTGGTCTTGTCTTGCGCATTTACATTTAAAATGCATCCGAAACTTAGTACGAACAATAGCTTTTTCATATGACTCTATTTTTAATTAAGTAAAGCAAATATCTGATTTCAATCAGTGTAAACAAAATATAATGTGCAATAAAATGGACAGAAAAAGAGCCTAATTCTCGCTTATTGTAGAGTGAATAGAGGAAAATAGCCACAAAAAGAAACAGGGTTTTAATGATGATAAGCCCGAAAGACATTTCGGAATAACTATTCACATCAGTTTTGTGCTCAAAAACAATATTCGTGATGATGAAAATGCTACTGAAGAAGATAAGGCTCCACCACCAGTCCTTATTCTGAAATGAGGTAAAATGTCCGACAAAAATAGAAACGCCGGCAGAGAGTAAAGCACAGATCAGGATGATGAGAAAGCCCCTTAGTTTCATTTTTCTTTGGGATTAATTAGATCTTTTAAAACAAGGTAAAGTCCACCTGCAATTCCTGCCAAAGAAAGTACAATGGTAAATACAGGTGTCTTGTTTTGAAAATAGGCATCCAGTTTATTGCCTCCCCATGCACCCAATGCAATAGGAATGGCCAACTGAAAGGCCATATTGCTATACTTTAAAAATGAATTAGGCTGTTTTGGAAGCGGCATTTAGTCCTTCACCGGGTTGATGAATATTCCTGACCTTTGCTCCCATGTTGCAAGTGCCATTGAAAACTGCGCCTGACTCAATTGCAAGTTTTCCAGTCACAATATCGCCTTGAATTTTCGCTGTTTTCTTTAAAGAAAGTGTTTCGCTAATATTAACTGTTCCTTTTATCTCCCCACTGATATCAGCATTCGTACAGGTTACATTTCCTTCCACACTTCCGTGAATACCAAGTACAAATTTTCCGTTTGTAGTAAGGTTTCCGATGAGTTTACCATCAATTCGGATGTCACCTTGCGAATCAATATCTCCCAGGATCTTGGTTCCACCACCAATCAGGTTGACTGATCCGGTCTCTGAATTACTGTGTTTAGAATTAATTCCAAGCATGAACTTAATTTTGCCCTAATTTACAGAATAAATGCCTGAAAAACATCCAAATTTTACTGTTTTTGACCTGAATTCACAAATTTTTTGTAATTATCGGTGTAAAAGAGACGATAGGCATCAATATTCTTCTTTTTATAAAGGAAGGGAAGATTGGTAGCGAGAATTGGAAAAACATCCACCATTTCTTTTTTGACCTCACCCTTGAATATTTCTTTATCCGAATTAAAGTTATCGAGGTAGCCCATCACTTCCTGCGCATTCAAAAAGGATTTCAGGATCACGAGTTGCTTTCCATCTTTGAAAATATTGGAGTTGATCTGAAACTGACGAGTTGAATAATACTTGGTATTGAATGCATCTAAGCTAAGTTTAAACGCGTTCGAGATCTGCGCATCATCGGGAATGATGGCAATAAAAAAATGTTCATTATCAAAAGCTACATTAAACGTATCCGCGTTAAAAACACCCGAATCAGGAGATCTGAACATTTCAGGGTGTTTTTGTTTTTTGATGGATAATAGAATTTCATTCGCCAATGGGGCCGGATCCGATTTTGGATAACTCGCTGTAAATAATTTCAAGGAATACTCAAGGGAATCAATGCCTTTCAGTTTTCCGTAACTCATAGCTTTTATGAATTCGAATTGTGGACGATAATCGTGTTTTCCGAATTTACTGATGCCTTCAGATGAAAGTTCATAGGCTTTTGCATAATCTTCGCCTTTGTAGGCGGCGTAAACACCTGTGTAAAATCCTTCCGCTTCACTTTGTCTGTTATTGGCTTCCTCGGCATAATTCGGATTTTTGATCAACAAGGCAAATTCACTGTCGGGGAACTCACTCAGAATTTTTTCCTTGTACTCATCCGCTTGTGTTTGTTTTTTCTCTGCCAGATAGATCCTGTACATCATGTAATAGGTATTCAAAAGATATTTGTTCTTAGGATAGCGATTGTTCAGTTCTTCAAACGAAGTGATAGCTTTTCTGTTGTTCTTTAGTTCTTCCTTATAGATCGAACCCATCAAGTAATAAGCATCAACAATTTTTGTATTGCTTATTTTCATCAATGAATCATTCATCGGAAGATTCTTTTTGTAGATCTCCTTCATTTTGTTTGGGTCTTTAGCAACAACTGAATCAACTTTTATATTCTGATTGTTATCATCCTGATTCTTTTCCATCACCATGGCTTTATTGGCTCTTCTCCAGTTCTCTTCGTATTTTCTGTTTCCCCATTTCTTGGTGAATTCAGAGATACCGAAAGCAATGGTATTTGGATTGTAAAAATAAAATGATGCAGCGGCATTCTGTGGAAAGCCAGCTTTGGTTGGATCGGTAAGCGAATTTCCCTGATTGCCGTTCGCAGCAGCTCCTGCTTCTTTTAATTTTCTTTGTCTCTCTTCTTCTTTCTCTTTATCCGCAATGACTTTTAAAATAAAGCGATCTCGTTCCGAATCGCTCATCTTTGCTAATCGTTGTAAACTATCTTCGTTCTTGATGGTCTTGATCTGTTTGATCAAAGTCTCAAGCACTTTTTTTCTTGCGACGATGGTTTTATAATCGTTGTGATCTTTTGGCAATGTAACAACGGCACTATCATAATAAGCACCGGAAGATTGATAATCGGCTCTGTCGAAATTGATATCAGCCAATTTCAGATAAGAAAGTGCCTTTTGCGTTTGATTGGCTGTGCTTGCTTTGATTGATTTTTTGTAATATTCTTCCGCTTTATTCGGATTCTTTTCTTTCTCCTCAATGTTTCCTAATGTATAGAAGATCACGTCGTAATAGTCGCTGTTCTTGAATTCGCGAGACATCTTCACTAGATCTTTTTTTGTCTTTTCTGAATTTCCTCGTTTCACATCCAGTAAACGCGCAATGTTGATCTTGCTGTAGAAGACCATTTCATAATTGGGTTTCAATTTGATCGTCTTCTGGTAATACTGTATCGCCCTCTTATTCTCCTTTTGTTCTTCAAACATCTGTGCAATGATAAAACTATAACGGGCCCTTTTTTCCTTGGGAATTCCGGTGAACAAATTGTTATTTCTCACTGCAGCCATCAATTGCGTTGCCGCTTCGGTGTATTGACCTCTTCTTGTATAATAGTCGGCCTGAATGACAGGAAGTTCGTTCCTCACTTTCTTGGGAAGATTCTTTTCATTCTTCAGTAAACTGATCATCTGTTCAGAACTGCTTACAGATCCTATTTCATTATTCACCTTTGCGATCCAGGCCATGGCCGTGAATTTATCTTTAGAGTCCTTGAATGTTCTTGCTACATACTCAAACGATTCAAGACCACTGAAGATCTCTCTTTTGTAGAATTGCGATATGCCGATGTTGATCCAACTGTTATCAATCCACTTTCCTGAATTGGGGATCACTTCTCCTTTTTTGTCTTTGATGGCGTGACGTTGAATACAGTAAGAGGATTTTTTTATGGCCTTATCAAATTCAGGAAAGGTGGCTTTGGCCTTATCCATTGCAGGATAGATATAAACAGGAAGGATCTTTGTGAAATTGTCTTTGTTGTTCTTTTCGATCTTGTAGATTCCTTCGTTGATGTTCTCGCATGCATAATAATACCCATTGAAACGGGCGGTGACATTGTGATAACCCCTGCCCACAAAAGTGTTTCTTTTTGTGCTGCAGGAGACAAACAGTAAACCAATTAAAAAAAGATATAAGCCCTGCTTCAGCATTGCTAATTTAGAACGCTGAAAGCAGGAAATTAGTATGTTTTGATGCGATTTTATACGAGAGAAATGTCAAATTGAACCAGGTCAACGAACTCTTGCACTCTTTCATCCACATCACTCTGAGCCAAACCAATAAGGCGTTCTGTGCCAAATCGCTCAACTGTGAAGCTGGCCATGGCACTGCCGAAAATGATGGCTCTCTTCATGTTATCAAAACTGATGTCCTTAGTCTTCGCCAAATAGCCAATAAAACCTCCGGCAAAACTATCGCCGGCTCCGGTTGGATCATAGACATCTTCCAATGGAAGGGCAGGGGCAAAGAAGACCTCTTCGTTATTGAAGAGAAGCGCACCATGTTCCCCTTTTTTGATGACTAGTACTTTCGGACCCATTTTAAGGATCTTTTGAGCAGCTTTTACCAAGCTGTACTCGCCTGAAAGTTGTCTTGCTTCAGAGTCGTTGATAGTAAGCACATCGATCATTGCAATTGTCTTTAAAAGTTCATCCAAAGCGATATCCATCCAGAAATTCATGGTGTCGAGTACAATGAGTTTCGGACGTTTTGTAAGTTGTTTTATTACGCTTTGTTGCACGGCAGGTGCCAGATTCCCTAGCATAAGAAAATCAGCTTGTTTGTAACTTTCTGGAACAACGGGCTTGAAGTCGGCCAGTACATTCAATTGTGTATCCAGTGTATCGCGTGAATTAAGATCGTTATGGTATTTACCACTCCAGAAGAAGGATTTCTCACCTTTTTTGATCTCAAGTCCATCCAATTTCACTCCTTGTGACTTGAGTGTGTTCAAGAACTCATTCGGGAAGTCATCTCCGATGACTGAAACCAGCTGAATATCTTTGTGAAAATAAGAGGCAGCCAAAGAAATATACGAGGCAGCACCACCTACAATTTTATCTGTTTTACCAAAGGGAGTTTCAATCGCATCAAAAGCAACGGTCCCGACAACTAAAAGGCTCATGTAAAAGGGTTTAAATTTTGCCTAAAGTTATTGTTTATTTCGAAAAATGGTGGTAATATTGCACCCCTAATCAGAAAAAATCACCCACTAAAGCTGTTCGTTCAGTAGAAGGGGGGTGAGTAGTTTCCTCCTTAGCTCAGCTGGTTAGAGCACGTGACTGTTAATCACGGGGTCCCTGGTTCGAGCCCAGGAGGGGGAGCTAAAAAGCAAAACGAGAGTTTTGCTTTTTTTATTTGTATATGTTCGTAGTTTACATTCTTCATTCGCAGAAACTGGATAAGTTTTATATCGGCACAACCGATGATTTCGATCGACGTTTCAAGGAACACAATTCGGAGGAGAAGCCGGATGCCTTCTCGTTAAGGGGAAGACCATGGACAAAATTTCTTGTTATAGAGAATTTAAGAAGTGAGCAAGCTTACAAGATGGAGGATCATATTAAAAGAATGAAGTCCAAGACTTACATTATGAATTTAAAGAAATACCCTGAAATGATTGAAAAATTAAAACTGAGGTATTTTTAGCAGAAGGTCCCTGGTTCGATCCCGATAGCTATCGGGACAGGAGGGGGAGCTAAAAAGCAAAACGAGAGTTTTGCTTTTTTTATTTAAAGTTGTTTCACATTTCCTGGCTGTTCAATTACCATCCCTCATTTTCTCCGTTCACAAATACAGTATTCCGTAGATCATTTTTCCTTCCAAGTCCTGTAACGCTTCTTTTATTCCCTCATTACAATAAAAAAATCGTCTATGAAAAAGAAATTACTTTCATCCTTTTTCTTACTATGCAGCATAGTAATGAGAACGCAAGAGCTAAAGCCAACTGATAAAATGGCATTGTTAAATGGAGTTGTTACAAATTTCAAAGGCAAGACGCTCGCTAATGAGATCATTGTGTTTGAGGATGACAAAACCAAGTCGCGTTACAAGGCTCATACAGATGAGAGAGGTAAATTCAGCATGCTCATTCCTGTCAATGCACTTTATAGTTTGAAATACAAAAACTTTACAAGCGATGTGGAGTATACAAAAATGAGTGTGCCTGCTGATAAAGAGGCTATTTATGAGGTAGCCATCAAGATCGATCCTCCCAAAGAATTCATTCTTACCAATGTGTTCTTTGATACAGGCAAATCCAGTCTGAAACCTTCTTCAAATAAAGCATTGAATGATCTGGCTGAAGTTCTCAATTTGAAGAAAAAGATGGTGATAGAGTTACAAGGACATACAGATGATGTGGGCTCGGCTGGTGATAATCTTCGGCTCTCGCAACAACGAGCTGAGGCAGTGAGAAATTATCTTCTTTCGAAAGGAATAAGTGCAGAGAGGATCAAAGCGACAGGCTATGGCGCTTTAATGCCAATTGCAGATAACGCAAGTGAAGAGGGGAGAGCGAAGAACAGAAGGACAGGATTGAAAGTGATCAGTGATTAATTTCCCCAGCGATAACTTGGGTTTTCGATTCCTGCGAGGTCGATCACACGATTGATCACTGTCATCACTGCTTCTTCGATGTTTTTCGGATTGCTGTAGAAAGACGGTGAGGCAGGACAGATGATGCCTCCTGCTTCTGTGATCGTTTTCATGTTGTTGATGTGAATCAGGCTTAAGGGTGTATCTCTTGTTACCAGGATCAGTTTTCTTCTTTCTTTTAAGATCACATCAGCTGCCCGCGTGATCAGATCATTGCTCATTCCTGAAGCGATCCTTGCCATTGTGCCCATGCTGCACGGGGCAATGATCATACAGGTATATTTGGCTGAACCGGAAGCAAAAGGTGCGTAAAAATCATTTTTTCCGAAAACTTTTACTCCTTCTGGGATAACTGGATCTTTTCCTAATTCATGATTCCATACTGTTTTAGCATTATCGCTTAACACCAATCCTATTTCATCAATGTGTTCACTTAATACAGAAAGTCTTTCTAACAACAGTTTCGCATAAATACTTCCACTCGCACCGGTTACGGCAACTACGATCTTAATTTTGGACTGGCTCATTTTGTCTGGATTTAAATTTGAACTGATAGGAGAGAATGAATGTGAGGACATTGTTGTAGAGGCCCTTATTGAAGAATTGTGCCACTGCATTCGGGTAAAAGACGGTACTTGCTAATACGCCGTAACTCCGAATAGGGGAAATGGAATTGGAAGAGCGAACTTCAAAAATGAATTTCTCTTTGATCCTTTTTCCCAGACCTACGTTGATCCCGTATTCATAGGTTTCAAATGGATAAACTCCGGTCCAGTCTCCTCGTTCGGTTTGTTCTGTGTAAGAAGCAAGATAAGCAATGGAAGGTCCACCTGAAACGAAATAATCTTTATTCAAGAGATAATTTGCGATCAAAGGCATTTCAATGTAATTCAGATTGACATAATAATAGCTATAATCGTTCTTTACTGGATTTTGATTGTGACGGGATCCTTTTTGTGTGAAAATAAATCCGAGATCCAGTGAAAGCCGTTTGTTCATTCGTGCGCTTACAACTGCCCCACCATAAATTCCTGCCTTGTCAAAGCCACTGTAATTATCACCATGAATTTGTGTGCCACTGAGTCCTAGTCCCGTTTTAAGTGAAAATACATTTTCTTTCTGTTCCTGAGAGTATAGAGATGGTGAAAAGAACAGAAGCGCACATAAACAGAATGAAACCAGATCCGTTTTTACCGATTCATCCTGAATATTTCTTCTATACTTCAATGCTAAAATTTATAACCAAATCCGATCGCGAAGGTAGAGATCACCTGTACCCTTGGACCAAAAATATCATTTTTGTGATCGTATTTTCCATCCTGATTCCAATCACGCTTAATTATGATGTCGTCATCATACAACAATTGAGAAATGATGTTCGCAGTAAAGTATTTATTGATCTTGAAGGTAATGAGGTTGTTGAATACCACGTCAATGTTTTGTGGGTTGTTATTGTAGTTTGAAAAAAGATCGAGGTAGGAATCAACATTCACATTTTTGCCAATGTCTTTTTTGAATTTTAAAATGAATCGTCCACCGAACTCCATCCTTGTTCTTTTTCCTGGAGTAATAACTTTACCTGCAGTGTCAAGAATAGCTTTATCCACACCAAATGCTCCGGCATCAGCGAGGTATTGACGATTTACAAGGGTGATTTTACCGGCCACAGGAGCAAAAGTTGCAGAGAAATATTTTGTTGGTTTGAAATCAAGTCCCACTGCCAGCTGAATGTATCCGGGAGAACAAAAATCAGAAGTGGCTCTTCCAGCAATGGAATCGCCAATGTAATTGTATCCGGGTGCCATTTGTGAACGAAAATCTGCTTGGGCTGCATAGAACCAATATTTATTGAAGGCATTTAAGTTGTACTTGGTTACTGCAAACAACTGATCGATATTCTTCTTAAAGATTGTTGCTTCTCCGGGTTTGATAAGCCCATATTGCATGTCAATTTTATTCAGCCAATAATTCTTTCCTTTACGGTATTCTGTTTGTGCATTCAGAATCGCATTGATCGCTACATTGTCCTGACCTCCACCTTGCCAATTGCTCAAAGCGGTTTGACTTGCATTCAATCCAAGAAATCCTGTTGTTTTCCAGGATGTGTCTTTTGGTGTTATTTTTTTTAAGGAATCTGTTTGTCCGTTATAATGACCAATAATTAAAATAAGAAGTGTTGTGATCTTAAGTTTCATAGAACTAATTATATGTTTTTATTATTTTGTAAAGTGTGTCTCGCTCAACAGGAATACGGTTTACGTTTTTTATCAGGTCAACTAATTGTTCAGTACTGAGTTTTGGATTTTGTTCTTCTGCTCCGGCCATGCTATAGATCTTGGTTGTGTCATCAATAGTTCCATCTAAGTCATCTGTTCCAAAGTTCAGAGAGAGTTGAGCTGTATTTCTTCCTATCATGGCCCAATAAGCCTTGATGTGATCGAAATTGTCAAGATAAATTCTTGCAATTGCGTAGTTGCGCAGATCTTCGATCACGCTTACTTCAGGAACATCTGACATTTCATTTTCCTTGTTTCTGAATTTAAGGGGAATGAATGCATTGAATCCTTTTGTTCTGTCTTGTAATTGACGAAGTCTTTCCATGTGGTCTACTCTGTGCTCAAATGTTTCGATGTGCCCGTATAACATGGTTGCATTGGAATGTCCTCCCATTTTATGCCAGACTTCATGTAAGCTCAGCCATTCCTCCGCGCTGCATTTACCTCCCGCAATTTTATCTCTGATCTCTTTGTCAAATATTTCAGCACCTCCTCCGGGCATACTTCCCAACCCTGCGTCTTTCATTAGGCGCATTCCTTCTTCGTAGGTAAGTTTGGCTTTTTTGAAAATATAGTGATATTCAACAGGGGTGAGTGCTTTGATGTGAAGGTCGGGACGGTGTGCTTTGATCTTCTGAAAAAGTTCGGTGTAAAAAGCCAGATCTTGTTTCGGGACTACACCTCCTGTAATGTGAACTTCCGAAACTGGTTTTCCATCATATTTTTTAATGATGTCCATGATCTGATTGACCGATAGTTCCCAACCCTGTTCACGATTTTTGATCAGACGGGAATAGGAACAAAAAGAGCAAGAGTAAACGCAGATGTTGGTAGGTTCAACATGAAAATTATGATTGAAGTAAACAAAATTGCCGTTCTTTTTCTCGCGTACATGATTCGCAAGCATTCCTAAAAATCCAAGTTCACCGTGCTTGTATAAATAAACGCCTTCATCAAATGTGATACGTTCATTGTTCAGTACTTTTGATGCGATCCTTTTTAATTCAGTGGCAGAAGTTCCGTTTATTTTTTGAAAGATACCTGAGGGGCTTGAAATCATACTACGAAATTAAGTAAATGGCCTGATATAAAATAAAAAAACCCCCACGTAAGTGGAGGTTTTTCACTGATCGAATGATCGTTATTTTTTCTCTTCTGCAGAAGCTTCAGTTGTTCCTTCAGCTTTTTTCTTGCAGCAGGCTTTTGCTTCTCCTTTTTTGCAATCTTCTTTCTTCTCACCAGCACAAGCTTTTCCTTCTCCTTTTTTGCAGCATTCTTTTTTCTTTTTGTCCTTATCGTCACCTTTTACGTTGGCAACTGCAGTGCTTGCAAGTAATCCTGCGAAGGCTGCTAATAATAATACTTTTTTCATTTGTTTTGAGTTTAAACTAGTTTGTACAAATGTACTGAAATTGCTTGGCTATAAATGTTAAAATACTTAAAGATTTTACGACTTATCGAAGGTCTACAACGTCCAGAACAACGAGTATACCGAAAAGCCACCAAAGCAGGACAAAATGAAGTAAAAGATCTATCCAGAAATTAAGTGTAATGTCTCCGTCATGAAGATAGATAGCGATCAATGCAATTATTGGAAAGAGACACATGATCACCAAAAGAACTTTCATGACATCTCCTTCATTTGATTTTTTTGGTTTGGTTTTAGAATGATCGTTCAATAATGGATCGATTGTTTTTAAGTGATAAATGCTCTGATCTGTAAATTTGGTTGCAGCTGTTGCTACCGGCTCAGGTTTTTTGGCATTTGTTTTTACTTCCGAATTGATCTTGCTAAATGCGACAGCTTGGAGTGACGAAGCTGAAACATCTTTGGTGTTCTGTGAGCTTTGTTCCAGTAAATTATTTTTTGAAGCAAGTTTTTCGGCTTTTATTTCTTTTTGTTCGTTATGCTGAACTGGATTATTGATCTTGGAAGAATGTGCAATGTAATATCCTTTGTTATATCTTCTTTTCATTACACCGTATTTTCCGGCGCAGGAAGCTAAAAAAACGAGAGCCAATAAGGCAATTGAGATTCTTTTCATCATAATTTTTGTTTTGTGTAAGGCTAAATTAGATAAAAAATCAATCGACTTTTCTATTGTTCAAAAAAAGCAGTAAGTGGATAATGATCCGTTAATGTTTCTGCATTTCGTTTGAATTTCAGGCATTTTAATTCTTTGCTGTGAAGAATGTAGTCGATCCTGAACTGTGGCCATTTGCCTGCGTAAGTCCTTCCAATGCCTGTTCCTTTTTCTAAAAATGCATCTTCAAGTTCGTCGCTCACGGTTTCGTAAGCATAGGAGGAGGCAGTATCATTGAAATCACCACATAAAATGATCTTGTACCTGCATTTCTTCATGTGATCTTTTACGATCTTCGCCTGTTTTGCTCTTTTGGTAAAGGCTCTTTTTAATCTGCGTAATATGCTCTTGCTTTTTTCCAATTCATTTTCAGCGTCTTTTTCCCCGATTACTTCTTCCAGGAACTTATTGTCATCGTCACTGAAACTGATCGATTGAAAATGCACATTGTAAATTCTAATTGTATCTGTTTTGATCACAACATCCGTGAAAATACAGGAGTTATTGGAGATCGTTTTGAATTTGATCAGTCCTCTGTTAATGATGGGGTATTTGGAAAAAGTGGCAATTCCCCAATGATCAGTGGAATCTTGTGTATAAGCGTATTCAATATGGTTTTCGGGTAAGTGAAAGTATTTGGTAACACTGTCAATATTGTTCACGTCTTTTTTGTTTTCTGAGGTGTAAAATTCCTGCAGACAAAGAATTCCCGGATCATTTTCCAAAAGATAAGAATAGATCTGAGGTCTTGTTTTTTTACTGTGTTTCCAGTTGTACTGATCAAACAACATGCAATTGTAGGAGGTTACTTTTATCAAGCCGGTTTTATTGACTGCTTTGTCCTTGCTGAGGTTAAAGTATCGGAAGGAGGTAGGAGTGGCCAGGATCAAAGCAAAGCAACCCAGAAAGAAAGTATGTTTCAACTGAAAGATCCAGAAGATAATGAAGACAATATTGATCAGAAAAAGAAAAGGAAAGGCTAGACCAAAAAATGCTGGAAACCAAAATAGGACAGGGGAGATGTACTTTGCTGAAACAGAAAATAAAAGACAAAGGATGAAGAAGTAATTGATCCAAAGTATAAATCTGTTGAATCTGGACAATTTCTGATCTTGTCTGAATTCTGCAAATCTTCTGAGATCTGAAAACGATATTTTATTGAATATTGAAATGATCAGCGTAAGGAAGCAAGTGCATCCTCAATATAAGTATAGGAACTCAAGATCTCAGGTTTTCCGTCAACGATAGCCACATCATGTTCAAAGTGTGCGGAAGGCATTCCGTCTGCTGTTACTATTGTCCAGCCGTCCTTCAGTTGCTTGATCTCTTTTCTTCCCATATTGATCATGGGTTCGATAGCGAAGACCATTCCTTCTTTCAGTTTCGGGCCATCACCTCTTTTTCCGTAATTAGGAACTTCGGGTTCTTCATGCAGATTCTTACCCAGTCCATGTCCTACCAATTCTCTCACAACCCCAAATCCATTCTTCTCTGCATGTTGTTGTATCGCATAACTGATATCTCCCACGCGATTCCCACTTACCATTTGCGCAATACCCAAGTAAAGACATTCTTTTGTTACATCGATCAACTTCTGTAATTCAGGTTTGATCTGTCCTACTGCAAATGTGTATGCATGATCACCGAAGAAACCATTTTTCTTAACGCCGCAATCCACTGAAATAATATCTCCTTCTTTTAAAGGTGTATTGGTTGGAATGCCATGCACCACACTTTCGTTGATGGAAATGCACAGTGTTGCCGGAAAATCAGGCGCTCCACTTCCACTTTTATATCCTTTGAAGGCAGGTACGCCTCCGTTATCACGAATGTACTGTTCTGCGAGTTTATCAAGAAATAAGGGAGTCACGCCTGGTTTTACCTCTTTGGCAACAAGTCCTAGTGTGCGTGAAACCATCAAGGCAGATTCACGCATCAATTCTATTTCTTCTCTGTTCTTTAAAAAGATCATTTTCCGAAAAGTTTTTTGAAGATCCCCTTACCCTCTGATCCTTTGTAATTGTGATGGGCATCCGGATTGGTAAGTTGATGAAGAAAAGCTTCTCCCTCAGGATGCAGTTGCTGCCAGATCTCACTCCATCCTAAAAATCCTCCCACGTTTCTGTCGTCGATAAAAATATCCGCATTTATTTTTCTTGAAATGGTATCGTCCATCACTTCTTCCGGGTAATTCTTATTCACAGCATAGAATTCCACTCCGTTCTTGCGACAGAATTCTACCGCTTCTTCCAATGGTTGTCCTGCTCGAAAGGTCCACAAGATCAAACGATGCCCTTTTTTCTGCAATTCTTTGATCGTTGCAAATGCAAAAAGCATTTCTTTTCCTATAGCAGGATACTTGTGTTCCACAATTGTTCCGTCAAAATCAATTGCAATGATCTTACCGTCGTTATTGAGTAAAGTTGCCATATTATAGATTTTTTACTGACTTCACGCTTAGGTCTTCATTCAACTCGTACAGTCTTGGTTGTGCAGTTCCAATTTCAAATTCGAGGATCTGTGCCGGACTTAATTTTTCGAGATACATGATCAATGCTCTTAAGCTATTTCCGTGTGCTGTAATGATCACGTTCTTTCCTGCCTTTAATTTTGGAGCGATTTCTTTTTCAAAATAAGGGATCACTCTTGCAGCTGTGTCTTTCAAACTTTCTCCATTGGGAGGAGCTATATCATAACTGCGTCTCCAGATCTTTACCTGATCATCACCGTATTTTTTTGCTGTTTCTGCTTTATCAAGTCCCTGTAGATCTCCATACATTCTTTCATTCAATGCCTGATGGTATACGGGTGTTATTTGTGCGTGACCCGCTGCATCCAATGCAATTGTAAGGGTCTTTTGTGCGCGTATCAAAGCGGAAGAATAAGCATGATCGAATTTATAACCGGTGATCTTTTCTCCAGCTGCTCTTGCTTCTTCAATTCCTTTTGGTGAAAGATCGACATCTACCCAACCTGTGAATTTATTTTCGAGGTTCCAGGCGCTTTGTCCGTGACGAAAAATAAGTAATTGTGCCATAATTTCTATGGCATAAATATAAGATTTAATTGGAAGGGAATCTTCTCAAATTATTGTAATTTTTTGAATGGAATTCCTTTAGTTTGATACTGAAGTAAATGAACACACACATCTGAAACCCAGCCACGATTCGGTTCCTGAATAGGGAATATTCTTTCCGGCCCTGCATTCTTCGAATAGGTGTCTCCAGCCGCCTCCCTTGCATACGCCTTCTTCGTCTATCATTTCAGCTACATTTCCAAAGATGTTGTAAAGGCCAAAACGATTTTTGCTGTAAGAATTAACAGGTGCTGTAACGTCGGCAGGATTATTTGGAGTTCTGGCAGCATCTAAACTATCTGCAGCGTAACGATGGTTGAATAAGATACATCCTTTTTTATCTCTTGCATAAGCATTCATAAATCCGGACCCATCACAACTTATCTCTTCCCACTCGCTTTTACTAGGTAAACGGTAATTGATCTTTAATTCCTTTTTGTATTTGATAGAGTAGAACTCTTTCACTTTTTCCGTTCTCCATTTACAAAAAGCAAGGGCTTGTTTATAGCTCACTCCCACCACCGGATAATTCTTGTAGGCGGGGTGACGATAGTAATAAAGAACATAAGGTTCGTTGTAGGAATTCTTTTTTCTCCAGACCAAAGTGTCGGGAAGTGCTGCTAAATGCTCGGCAGAAAATTTGCCATACTTCATTTTCATAGACATTTCGTATTCATGCCAAGTTGCATTGGTGATCTCAGTTTCATCCGCAAATAAATTCTCAGTTATTTGTACCGTACCGGGTGGTATGAACTTTTTGTTGCGATTGAAAGTGAAGGAAAGAAATAGGAATGAAGCGAGTAAAAATAGATTTTGAAAAAGTTTAGTGCTCATACTAATCTAGTAAGGTTATATTTCCAAAGCGTTGCGCAAGTCAGCCATATTATCTGAACTTTCGGTGATCTCAACGACTTTAAATTTGTTAGAGGAATCGCCGATCGTTTCAGCTGCGTCTTCTTTTTTTACAAAGTAGATCTTGTTCTTAGCAAAAACTACAAAACTGATACTTGCATTTTCATCATATTGAATTCCTCCAAAATTTTCTTTAGGGAATGTGTATACCATATTCTTTGTATGGTTGATCATGAAGATGCTTGAGGGGAATAGAGGTTTTTCTTTTTCATTTAAAGTGAAGACAGGAGCAATAGGTTTGCTTTTAGCTTCGAAATGGGGGCAATCGGAATTATAGATACCGAATTTAGCTAATCCGAAAATTCTTGTTGTTTTATCCTGATCTCCCATGTTTGAGAAGTCTTTATTCATTTGATCGAGTTTGTTTCTTTCACGTTCAATGAGTGCCTTTTCATATTCTGCTTTCTTCTTCGCTTGTTCTGCAACATAGGCTTGTTGCTTTTGTTCCATTTCTTTGCGCAATGCAATTTCCGTGTTCTCTCTTTTTTGAAGAGAAGCTTGATAAACTTCAAATTTTTCCTGGTAATAAGATTGAGCTTTTGCAAGATCATTGCCCGTCATAACCGGATAAACGATGAGCTTTTCAACACGTTGATTGTAGCGCAAGGTGAGTAAGTAGTTAACACCTTTTTTAGGACCTTCAGAGATCTTGATGTCATGCCAGGTGATCTCATTCATTTCGGGACTGTAATTCTTATTCTCATCCCCTAACTCGAATACGAAATTTCCGAATGCTTTCAACTCAGGAAAGTCGCTTGTACTGGCATCAATGTTAAAGGTTTGTTTTCCACTTGCTTTTCTGGGCTTTAAAGGTTCTTTAGGCTTGGGCAGGGCAGAAGCACGATTGGTATAAACGACTTTTACACTGTCGATCTTTTTAGGGATGATCACTTCGATCTCGCGTTTAAGTGTTTCTAATTTCTTGTTTCTTGTTTCCGGTTTATTCCCGGAGTTAGTCATCTCGAGCGAAGTCGGGTGATGACCTTGTCGATCAGTTTTATCCTTATTTAAATCATCTCTTCTTAAATACTTCCAGTTTCTTTCCATGGTATCTAAGTAGTATTGATTGAAACGATCCTGAGGATTGGCAGAGGCAAATTCGACTTTCACCTCTTCTTTTATGAATACGGGTTCTCCATTCTGTGTTCCTAGAATATCGAACATCCCGGCGCTTTCAAGGTTGTATTTTTTTCCGGCACTGTCATAGGCCATTGGAATTCCACCTGCAATGATGTCTGCTTTGTTGTGAAACTCGCGATAAGAAATTGTTACCTCTCCTACAATTTCTTTTCCGTTTTTGTCAACGAAAGCTTTTTTAGGGATCTTGATCTTAGAGGAAGAAGGGTGTTTTAATTCAGCGCCTTTTGCATTGTCCACTTTGTAATTCGTGTAGGCAATATTTAATTTTTCAGAGGGAGGAGAAACAAATCGTGAAAAGTCTTGCTTCTTGCTTCCTGTTTCTTGTTTGTTATTATTCGATGTTTGATTGTTCTGAGTAGTTATTGTTTCATTCGATTTATCTTTTGAGTTATTGAAAAGTGAGAGATAGGTGACGGTACACACAACAGTGGCTCCGGCTATAACGGTGGCGTATCGGACCTTTTTGCTCTTCCACCAACTCTTGTCGTGTTTGGCTTTATCTATACTTTGATCTTTGAACTGTTTGACCAGTTTTTCGAAATCTTTGTGTTTATTGATCTCTTCATCACTTACTTTAGGACGATCAATATTGAATTTTGGTTCCATTATGTTTTGAGTTTACTCAATTGCTTTTTTAATTTTTCGATGATCCTGTACATGCGTACTTTGGCGTTCACTTCGGTAATGTCCATTATCTCTGCTATATCTTTGAAAGCTCTTTTTTCGAAAAAACGGAGTTCTACCAATTGTAATTCTTCTTCTTTCAATTCCTGTATTAATTTTTTGATGGCAGGAATGTATTCTTCAAAGAAAGGCTCTTCGTTCTCTTCGCAGATATAACGTAGATCGCTGATATCGGCATTGATCGCTCTTTTTTCTTTAGAAGAACGGAACAATTGCATCATTTCATTGTGTGCGATGCGGTAAAGCCAGCTTGCGAACGGAACACCTTTGAATTGGTAATTGCTAAGATTGGTAAGTGCCTTTAAAAACACCTGACCGGTAAGATCAAACGCGGTGTCCTTGTCATCCATTCGCTGATAGAGGTAATTGAAAATTTGTTTGTAGTACTTATCGTAGAGTGGGGCAAAACGTTGAGGATTGAGTTTTGCTGCTTCAATGATCATCATCTCTTCGTTCAATTGTTCGCCGGTGTGATGATAATGGGGATTTATGTTTGCAGCTTTTAAACTCATTTTAGAGTTATAAGGCAAACATAGTCCCGAGGTTACGCCAGGATTTCAAAAAACGTTACCTATATAACTAAGTACCTGAGCCTCAGTTACAATATTTATCGAGTTATTGAGTGAATCTTTGTTAATCATGGGTGAAATGCACTTTTGGATGAGTGAACGGAACGCTTTTGAATCTTTTTGGAATGACTAGTACTGTATTTTATGATGCTTTGAGCTTTGTTTTTTGTAGTTCGAGCACCATTTGTTGAATACTTGAGACCAGATATGAAGTTCATCTTGTCACATCGCAATATTATTAATTAACTTGGTATTATAAAATACATACATGAAAAAACTATTTACATTTTCGTTTCTTCTTCTCAATTTTATTTTAAGATCACAATGTCCTTGGAATTTCACTTTGACAAGTCCGTCCAATTTTATTGGAACATGTGTTAACACAGTTGTAATTATTCAAGCCTCAAATAATAACACGAACAATGTGAACTATTCATGGAGTGGTCCTAGTGTTTCTCCTAATACGGGTTCATTGGTGAATATTAATTTTGGTGGTACATATACAGTGATTGCAAGCGATGCTGTAACATCTTGTTCTATAACAAAGACTTTTACAACAGGTATTGCTCCGCCGGTCACTTTCACTGTATTTCCTATCAATGGCTCCTATACAATTAATTGCTTCAACAGTTCTTTGAGTTTTTCTGCAGGAACTAATTATACTTTTGGTACTTTAAATTATACCTGGTCTGCTCCGGGATTCACGGCAAATACAAACACAATTTCAGTGAATGCACCTCAATCAATAACTGTTACGGGCTCTGATCCTTCAACCGGATGCATGAGCTGGCAAACCTTTCCGGTTTCCATTTTCACTACTTCACCAACCAACACAGTGAATCCTACTTCACAAGCTATCACATGTGGAAGTGGAGGTCCTGTTACTTTTACAGGAACAACAAATAATCCAACTGTTAATATTCAACATGAATGGTACAGTCCTATTAATCCTCTTCCTGGTGGGGTACCAATTGCCTCTTCTAATAATACTATTTGTCTTCTGTCGGGATCTTTATCACCGGGAGTTTATACATTACAAACAAGAAATTTGGTGAATGGATGTACAGTTCAGAAAACAGTAACGGTTACTTCACTTTCTGCCTGGCCAACATTCAGCTTAGCCAGCCCGACAAATTATTCTACTGGTTGCAACCCATTGAATCAAACTACAATATCGATTGTCAATCCGGTGTCAACTCAAACTCCACCTTCTACTTGCAGCTATACTTTTCTTCCTCCCTCTTTCGTAGGGGTGGTAACACCTAGCGTTGTGTTGGGAGGAAACACATCAACTGTAACAAACATGCCTGGCACATGGACTGTGATCGTTCAAGATAATGGAAACTGGTGCAGAACGTCAATTCCTGTTCCTATTACAATTAACACAGTTGCACCTAATATTTCTGCCACTATGTTAACTCAAACACTCACATGCTATAATCCAACTATTCTCGCTACCGGAAATTCAAATACTCCTAATACATCTATCACCTGGATCATACCAGCGATCCCACCTAATCTATCTACTTCCACGTTAATTATTGGTCATCCAGCAAACGGTCCTACTACAAGTCCAAATTCATTGAACTACGCAAACTATACTGTTGTAGCTACTAACTCTTTAAATGCATGTCAGTCTACTTCTATTGTCACAATTATGCAAAATTTTAAACCTCCAATTTCAAGTCCTACTATATCCATAGCTACACCTACTGCTGTGTATTGCACAGCATCCATTTCTCCTGTTGTATTAACTACAGGGAATAGTACAACCACTTCCGGTGGAGGACCTACATCTTTCATTGTTAACCCATGTTGGACAGGCCCCTCTCCTCAAACACCAACCTGCGGACCTGTTTCGTATTCTTGTTATGTACCCGGGGTGTATACATTGAATGTGATGGATAACTACAATGGTTGCAAGTCGGATGGCACTATAATTGTTTCTGGTAATACACAAGGACCTGTGATAACACAACCGGTTCAATCTGTTACCTTTCCATGTTCATCACCGGGAACTGTTTCATTAAGCATTGCGATAACAGGCACAAATATTGGAGGATTGAGATATCTGATCTATTCTTATCCCCCAGGTTCTTCATTCTCACCGGCAAATGCCATTACCCAAAATGTTAATCCTTTGTTAAGTGGAACTTCCAGCCCTTTGATCCTTATCGGTACTCAATTCGGTAATTATAATTATGTGGTAACAAATACTCTTACCGGTTGTCAAAGTTTTGGAATCTTAAAGGTTGTACCCGGCGATCCGGTTGCCAATTATACGGTAACACCCAATGCAATTTCCTGCGCTACTTGCTGTAATGGATCCTTGGGAATTAATTTTGGAGGCTTCACTCAATATTCGGTGAGTGTGAACCAAGGCACTTTGAGCGGATCACCTAACAATTTGGTGACCAATGTTTGCATGGGTTGGTTGAAATATTGTTTCACAAACACCTCTACATCCTGTAAGATCTGTGACTCTGTGTTCATAGATCCTGCAACAGCTGTGATCACAAATACAAATGATGAGTCAAGAATTCTGATCTATCCGAATCCTTCTCAAGGAACGTTCTTCATTCAATCACTAACCGGAATTCAAGCGGAAGTGAGAATATATAATTTAGAAGGAAAAGAAATTGAACACTTGAAATTCGAGAGGCAGATTGAGATCAGAAATTTAAACAACGGACTCTATTTTATTGAGTTGAATATTGATGGAATGGTCCGGAGGAAAAAGGTGCTTGTGATGAAATAGTATTGAAGTGAATGGAATTTATCATCGTTTTATTCGGCTATTTTGTCATTGAATGACCAATTAACAACAAAATGTGTCCAATTATAAAAGATAGGAGCTCAATCAACCACCATTTTAGCTAACTTGGTATTATAAAATACAAACATGAAAAAACTTTACACCCTCTTTTTTATTTCTCTTTTTGTTCAAAGCTGGTCGCAATGTAATTACACTTTGTTTACCTCAAGCTATAATGGTTTCACCATCACATGTGCCAATCCAACTTTGAATTTGTATGCATCTACTAATTCCACCAACAACGTAACCTATGTTTGGTCCGGCCCCTCCTTCACATCCAATCTTTCTACTGCCAACATTACAACGCCGGGTACTTACACTTGCATCTCCACCGAGGCGATAACGAACTGTACGATCCCGGCCATTTTTTCCATTGGAATAAATACTACTGCTCCTCAATCTACTGTTGTGCCAAATACGCTTTCCGTTTCTTGTAATAATCCTGCGACATTTACGAACACGGCAATTTCTCCTACTACTAATGTTGAGCATAGCTGGATCACACCCTTGCCCGGGGCCAGAGCTTCCAACTTTTCAAATAGCGTAAGTGTAAGCACAAATCTATATGCGGGTACAGGAACATATACCTATGTTTTAAAAGATCTCACAAATGGTTGCAAAATCACAAAAACGGTTTCTGTAACCTCTCTACAAGCTTATCCCACTTTTTCTATAAATAGTGCAACCAATTTCTCTTTAGGTTGCAGTCCACTAAATCAAACAACATTGAGTATTATCAATCCGGTTTCTACTCAAACACCACCTGCAACATGTAGTTACACTTTTCTTCCACCTTTATTTGGAGGTGTTGTTACGCCAAGTTTGATCTTGGGAGGCAATACAAGCACCGTTACTTCCACTCCTGGGGCATGGTCATTGATGGTTCAAGACAATAGTAGCTGGTGCAGAACAATGGTAGAGGTTGTCGTCTCAACTAATACAATTGCCCCACAATTAAGCTATACGCTGCCAACTTATACACTCACATGCTTTACCCCAAGTATTCTTGCTTCTGGAAGCAGTACTACTTCGAATACAGATGTTCAATGGATCCCTCCCGGACTTCCACAATTTGGAATGCCTACTATCGAAGTGGGTCCTGCAAATGGTCCACCAACCAGCACAATCGCTTTGTTCTACGCCAACTATACCGTGATAGCAACAAATACAATGAACGCATGCGAAACTAAATCCTATGTTTCCATTTATCAGGATTTCCGTCAACCTAAATCTTTACCTGCCGCTTTCAGTACACCAACTTCAATTTGTAAACCGGGTGTTGATCTGGTTGCATTGAATTCCAATAATTCCTACGTGACTTCGGCCGGTCCCAATGGCAGTATCAATGTGGTGAGCTGGATGGGTCCAGCACCACAACAAAGTGCTACCGGAACAACATATTCAGCTTATGTAAGTGGCGATTATACATTGGTAGTACGCGATTCTTATAATGGTTGCACTGCCTCAGGTACTGTTTTTGTTCCCAGTTCACAACCCCAGTTTTTCCTTTCCGGAATTGCTCCAACAACATCTGTGAGTTGTGATGGTTCTGTTACCATCAATACACAAATACCAAACGGCTATTCATTGACAGCGAGTACCGGTTCATTGAACGGATTCAATATTTCAAATTTGTGTTATGGCTGGTTAAAGGTATGCATGACCTTTACCTCGGGTGGATGCTTTAAATGTGATTCCATTCTCATCAATGGTGCAACTGCGATCTCGGAATTGAATCCGGAAGAGAAATTCGTATTGTATCCCAATCCAACCAACTCTAGCTTCTTCATTAAAAATTCTGGAATGAATACAGCCGAAGTGAAGATCTTTAATTGCGAAGGGAAACTGATCGAAGAATTGAAATTTGAGAAAGAAGCAGAGATCAAAGATATGAACAGCGGATTTTATTTTATTGAGTTGAAGACGGAAGGAAGAACGATCAGGAAAAAAGTACTGGTGATCAGGTAGAGATGCGAAATTATTGAATTTTAGTGTTCTGGAATTTTTGAGTGAAGTTTATTTATTTGAGATTTAAAGTGCGGATTATTCCAAATTTTGAATTCTATAACTTTTGAATTCTACATCGCGATTAAGCTGTACCCATTAATTCTTTGTACAATTGATCCATGTCGGAACACAATCTTTTGTAAGAGAATTTTTGGATCACTTCTGTTTGTGCAATTGTTGCTTGTTTATTCAGGGTCTCAAAATTACTGATCGCATGCAAGAGATTCGTGCAGTATGTTTTATGGTCTCCTTTTTCTGAAAGGAAACCACATTTCGGATTCAGGATATCCTGAATTCCCCCTACGTTCGTGCTGACTACAAATTTTCCGGCTGCCTGTGCTTCGATCAAACTCACCGGTGTGCCTTCATTATCGGATGTGAGGCAAACAAGATCCAGTCCGGGTAATGCCTTGTAGACTTCTTTTTCCCATCCTGCAAAAATGAAATCTGCATTTTCTCCTTTAAAACTCATTCCTTTTGAGAGAATGTAGTACTCGATTTCAGTTCTCAATTCACCGTCGCCAATAATGATGCCTTTCAATTTTTTGTGGTTGCTGTTCTTTTTCGCAAATTCCAAGCCATCCACAAAGAGTTTATGGTTTTTGATCGGTGCAAGCCGACCAATGATCCCTAAGGCGAGTTCGTCTTCTTTTAATTGTAATTTTTCTCTGTAAATTTTTCTTTTTGAATCATGCTCCTGGGAAAATTTCTCCAGATCGAATCCAAGTGGTATCACATGGATTTTAGTTTCCTCACAAATTTGATGTATCTCTGAAATTTCCTTTTTCTGAATTTTACTGATCGCCACGATCGCATTGCTTTTTTTGGCCAGGTAACGCTCAATTGATTTGAAAATATTGGTCTTAAGGGGAGAAAAATAACCATGAAAAACATGTCCATGAAAAGTGTGAACAATAACAGGCACGCCACAGGACTTCGCCGCAAGTCGACCGATGGCACCCGCTTTACTTGCATGTGTATGGACAATATCAGGTTTAAATTCTCTTATTATTTTTTTGATCTTTCTATATGCGAGAAGGTCTTTGAAAGGATTCAGGCTCCTTCTCATTTCTTCGATCACAATTGGATTTAAACCCAGAGATTGAGGGATGAACAAAGAGCTTTCCTCTCCAGCCTCCTCCGGTCCTCCAATAAGAACAGTTACATAACTATTCGGTAAATATTTGCTTAAATACGAAACATTGTAGGTAATTCCGCCAAGATTGAAACGATTGATGATACGAAGCACCTTTGGCATGAGAGGAGATAATTTCTTTTGTAAATATACTTTTTTCGGTGTGCAAAAAATAATTAACTTTAATCTCTCTTTTGAAAAAATACGTCTACATAAAATGGCTGTTCATCTTCATTATTAGTATGAAGACAGTTGCCCAGCAGCTTCGTTTCAAACATTTGAACAGTGAGGATGGATTGAGCTCTCTGTTGGTAAATTGCATTGCTCAGGATGACAGAGGATTCATGTGGTTCGATACACAGGATGGATTGAACAAGTACGATGGTTATCAATTCAGGGTTTTCAAGAACGATCCTACCAATCTCAATTCACTTAATAACAACGACATTACCTGCATCACGCAGATCCGTCCAGATCTATTGATCATTGGTACACGAGAAGGGATCAATTATTTTAATCCGGTTACGGAAACATTCACTTCTTTAAGAGAACTCAAGCCATTGAAGAACAAGATCAATGTGATCGTGAAGGCAGATGAGAAGAATGTTTGGATTGGATGCGACGAAGGACTTTTCCTTTTAAATATTCAAGCAAAGACCATTCGAAACTATGAATTTGTCATTAAAGAAAAAGTGATTGTAAAGACAATTGCTGCAGTTGGAGGGAAGGTCTTTGTGGGAACAGAAGGAAAGGGACTATGGGAGATCGATCACGGAACAGCCAAGAAAGTGGATGTAAAGAACAGTGAACTGATCAATGTTAAGCAGGAAGAATTGAATACCATCACGGATATTGAAGAATATGCCGGTAAATTGTATTTAGGAACATACGGATTCGGGGTTCTTAAGATGGATTATTCCGGTGAGCTTGAAGACCGAATTTTGATGGCAGATAATAAAATTCCACATGGTGGAAATTTCATCAAATGTTTAGAGATCCGTGATAGTAAAATGTATGTGGCCAGCACCTTTGGTTTTTACATCTATAATTTATTATCCGGAAAGGTAATGTCTACTATACACAAAAATGAAAAACTTGGAGCGCATAGTTTGTCCGGCGAGAAGATCGAATGTGTTTTCGTTGATAAGATAAAGAATGTATGGCTGGGTTTTACTGCAGAAGGGATCAATGTTTCGTTTTTTCAGGCTCAGAAATTCCCAACGAGTATAAGTGAAACGAATCTGACAGAGATCTATTCATTTTGTGAAGCAGGAAAGAACCAACGTTTGATAGGAGGTACCAAAACACTATGTTTGGTTGATGCAAACAATAATAAAATAAAAGATTTCTCTTCTAAACTGGATGATAACACGGTGCTTTGTATTTATCAGGAAAGTACTTCTCTGTTTTGGATCGGGACATGGGGCAAAGGGCTTTATCGCTTAAACATTGATAATGGCGAATTCAAAGAGATAATAAAAAGAACAGAAGGCAACACTTTTCTTTGCCTGAAGCCTGATGGTGAAGGAAATATTTATGCAGGGACAGTAGGTGAGGGATATTTCCGTATCAATATAGTTTCTTTAAAATTTGAGAAATTCAATGAGGACCCCGCATTGGCCGGAATGAGTATCAATACATTTTACAAGGATAAGAATGGAGCTGTGTGGTTGGGAACTTATGATGGTGGACTGGTAAAGACATCAGGCTATAAGGCAGATGGCAAGTTTGAAGTGATACAGATCTATAAGAATGAAGGGAAGGCAGGACACATTGCTTCGAATATTGTGATGGCTGTGAATGAAGATGACAAAGGAAACCTCTGGGTGGCTACCGGGGCCGGAGTAAGCAGACTCGTTTCGAATGGAACATTCAGAAGCTATTATGAAAAAGACGGATTGAGCAGTTCGTATCTCTATTCCTTGTTAAAAGACAGCATTGGAAATTTCTGGATGAGTTCAAATAAAGGTTTGATAAAGTTCAATCCACTTTTACCGGAACAGGAGATCATCTTCCGTAATTACGATGTAAAAGACGGTTTGCTGAATTCAGAGTACAACAGTGGAGCTGCATTATTAGGCGCTTCCGGAAATATGTATTTCGGTGGAACAAATGGATACAATGTTTTCCGTCCAGCTGCAATCAAAGATAATTTCAATGTTCCCGGTGTTTATGTGATCTCGTACAAAAGGGGAGGGTTGGATGTTACCATCGATTCGAATATTGTTTACAAGAAGTTTCTTAATCTGTCATGGCGCGAGAATTACTTTCAGTTTGAAGTTGTAGCGTTGGATTATACAGACCCTTCAAAAAACAAATTCAAATACATTTTAGAAGGTTATGATAACGATTGGTCTGCTCCATCTAATGTTCGTTATATTTCCTATACTGAATTGCCGGGAGGTGATTATACTTTCAAGGTGAAAGCCGCCAACAATGACGGGGTATGGAATGAAACGCCCTATGAGATTCAGATTCGCGTTGTGCCTCCATTCTGGAAGACCAAGATCTTTTATGTACTTATTGCTTTGATCATTATCGCCGGCTTTTACGGATTCACCCAATACCGTACCAAAAGCATCATGCGTGAAAATAAAATATTGGAGAACAAAGTTGCGGAACGTACCAAAGAGCTGGCAGAGAAGAACAGGGATATAACGAGCAGTATTGAATACGCAAAGCGAATACAGGAAGCAATATTACCGGATAAGGAAGAGATCTTTCAGAAAATGAAAGGCGCATTCATCCTTTATAAACCTAAAGATATTGTAAGTGGGGATTTTTACTGGTTTGCCGAGAAGAATGACAAGAAGGTTTTTGCTGTGGTGGATTGCACGGGTCATGGCGTTCCCGGAGCTTTTATGAGTATGATAGGACACAATTTGCTTAATCAGATCGTTTCAGAGAATGGAGTGACAAGTCCGGAGGAAATTCTCAATCATCTTCACAAAGGAGTACAGGATGCTTTAAGACAAGGACAAAATGAGATAAGCACCAACGATGGAATGGATCTTTCGATCCTGACAATTGACAATAAAGACAGATCCATGACTTGGGCTGGAGCAAATCGTCCGCTTATTTTCATCAGCAAGAGTGGAGAATTTACGAAGATAGATGGTAACAAGTATCCGGTCGGGGGTGCGCAAATTGATAAAGTGAGAACGTTCACGTTGCATTATGTAAGACCGTCTGGTCCGGGTATGTTGTACATGTTCAGTGACGGATATGCAGATCAGTTTGGAGGGGAGAAAGGGAAGAAATTCATGGTGAAGAGATTTCATGATGTTCTCCAGGAAATTCATTTGAAAGGTCCGGAAGAGCAGCACAGGATCTTGTTGAGAGAGTTTGAAGATTGGAGAAGCAATCACGAACAAGTTGATGATGTATTGGTGGCAGGTATTGCGATTTAAGAAAATTAGGCTATTTTTGTAATAATAAACAACCATGAGAAAAACATTACAATTCATTTCAGTACTTGCATGTGCAGCGATACTGTTCTCTGCCGGATGTAAGAAGAAAGAAACAACAGAGGTAGATAACGAAACGCAATCGGCTTTTGATAATGCGATAGCTGATCAGGAATTCTCTGCTATAGTTCCAACAACAAACAATCATGCCGTCAACACAAAAGGTACAGGAGCGCAAATAGGAAAAGGAGTGTTGCCATGTGATACACTTTCAAAGATCAGCGGAGATACTTTGTTTGGTACGATAGGACACGTTGATCCTGTTTTTGAGTTGAATCTTGGAGGAGGATGTGGACAGTCATTCACTGACGGGAAAGTTCGTACAGGTAAGTGGCAGATCAGATTCACTGAGAAAATGAAGAATCCCGGAGCCAAAATGATCATTAAACTGATCAATTTCAAAGCGAACAATATTACTTACAAATGCGATAGTATTGTTGTCACTACTCTTGCGTTCAGTCCTACTTTTGTTAAATTCAATTACAGACTCGTGAAAGGGGTTTGCTCCGGTGCGGGATGGGAAATAACTTATGAAGCAGACAGAACTGTAACGCATTATCCGAAAGGAAATCCGTCAGGAACTGATCCTTATACCGAAGTGTTTGGAACAGCAAATGGCACGAACAGACAAGGACGTAAATTTACTGTTGTGATTCCTTCTGGAAGCCCATTGGTTAAATACAAAGCATGTCCGTACATTCAAAGAGGTATTTTAACACTTACCCCTGATGGATTCAAGGAAAGGACCATCGATTATGGTTATAGTATCAGTCCGAACGTTGCCGGTGGTTGTGATGAAGATGCCAGTTTTAGCGTAAATGGCAATACAGTAGCGTTTAAGTTAAAATAATTGTTATTTTTGCCCTTCGGGTTCACAATGGTCGATGTTTTTGATATATATGATAAAATGGAGCGGAACAATATTCTGCTGTCATTCAAAGGCGAGATAACATCAGATCTTCTTACTTCAATTCTTCAGATCATGGAGAATAAAATGGAGAATATGCAGGAAGAGCCCAAAATGAAGAAGAAGGTGTACAACGTTTTAGTTGAATGTCTTCAGAACCTTTACCATCACTTGGATGATATGGGAGAAGGTCAAAGTAATGACAAGATTCGCTCTGCCATCTTCATGATTGGAAAGCTGGATAATAAGTACTCAATTTTCACCGGAAATTATATTTTAAATGAGAATATTCATGGTTTAAAGACCAGACTGGATGAAGTTAATTCACTTAATAAGGAAGAGTTAAAAGAATACTATAAAAAAGTGTTGAACAATGGTGAAATGTCCTTAAAAGGTGGAGGAGGTTTAGGAATGATCGATATTGCCAGAAAAACTGGTGAAAAATTAGGCTATAATTTTTTGGAAATTGACAATAAAGTTTCTTTCTTTACATTAAATATTAAAGTAACACAGCAACAAATATAAAATAAACAAAAAATACAATTATGGATAAGTATTCAATTGAAGGCACACCAAAGACACCAAGTATCACTTTCGATCTTGCAGGTGGAGTATTAGAAATTAAAGGGCGTTCTATCCCTGAGAATTCTATTGAGTTTTATAAACCTTTGGTTGACTCATTAGATAAGTATTCATCAGCAGCAAAATCTGCTACTACAGTGAATGTACAATTGGAGTATTTTAACACTTCATCTTCCAAGTGTATTCTTGATGTATTTAAGAAATTAGAAGGAATTCATAAGGGTGGAAGTGCTGTTACAATTAACTGGCATTACGAAGAGGATGATGAGGATATGCTGGAGGCAGGCGAAGATTATCAGGCAATTATCAATGTGCCGTTCAAAATGGTAATGGTTGCTGAATAATCAGTATTTTCAACAGAATTAACCCCCGCTAAACGGGGGTTTTTTATTATATTTGCTCTCCTAAAATCAAGAATATGCCGAGTAAAATCAAAGAATTATTGGGCTCGAATGCCGATAATTTACTGAATCATACATGTAAGACAATTTCAAAAGACAATATTCACCTTCCGGGGAACGATTTTGTTGACAGGATCTTCGCCGGTTCTAACAGAAATCCTCAGGTGCTACGAAGTCTGAATCAATTATACAATACTGGACGCTTATCAGGCACCGGTTACATGAGTATCCTTCCGGTAGACCAGGGAATAGAACACAGTGCAGGCGCAAGTTTTGCTCCGAATCCCATTTATTTCGACAGTGAAAATATCGTTAAATTGGCTCTAGAGGGCGGATGCAATGCCGTTGCTTCAACGTATGGCGTATTGGGGTCGGTGGCGCGAAAATATGCACATAAGATCCCTTTTATTGTAAAGATCAATCACAACGAATTCATCAGCTATCCAAATAAATTCGATCAGATCATGTTTGGTACCATCAAAGATGCCTAGAACATAGGTGCTGTTGCGGTTGGCGCAACTATTTATTTTGGTTCCCCTGAAAGCGGAAGACAGATCATTGAAGTGGCAAAGGCTTTCGAAAAGGCGCACGAATTAGGTATGGCTACCGTATTGTGGTGTTACACAAGAAACAGTGCATTCAAAAAAGATGGTGTGGATTATCATACAGCAGCTGATCTTTCTTCGCAAGCAAATCATTTGGGTGTTACTATTCAGGCTGACATTATCAAGCAGAAATTGTCAGATAAAAATGGAGGTTATTTGGCGACCGGTCATGGTAAAACGCATCCAAAAGTTTACAGCGAACTAACAACAGATCATCCGATCGATCTTTGCAGGTATCAGGTAGCCAATTGCTATATGGGACGAATGGGATTGATCAACAGTGGAGGAGAAAGTAAAGGCGCAGGTGATCTAGCAGAAGCCGTAACAACAGCCGTGATCAACAAACGTGCAGGTGGACAGGGTTTGATAAGCGGAAGAAAAGCTTTTCAAAAGCCTGTAAAAGAAGGAGTAGAATTATTGAATGCTATTCAGGATGTTTATCTTGACAAGACGATCACTATAGCTTAATTAAATGTTGAATTATAAATGTTGAATTTCTTCATTTATAATTTATAATCATAATATTTGAAATATGGGTTGGTTTAAACGATTAAAGGAAGGGATCACTACTTCAACAAAGGAGAAGAAAGAAACACCGGAAGGTCTTTGGTACAAATGTCCTTCCTGCAAGAAAATTCATACTTCTGCTGATCACGTAAACAACAAATACGTTTGTTCTGAGTGTGGATATCATGAGCGAATTGGAAGTAAAGAATATTTTGAAGTTATTTTCGACAACAACGCATTCACTGAGTTGCATGAGAATCTGGTAAGTGGCGACCCTTTGGAATTTAGTGATACCAAAAAATACACTGACAGATTAACGGATTCGATCAAAAAGACCGGACTAAAAGATGCTTTGAGAAGTGGTTACGGAAAAGTACATGGAAATGACCTTGTGATCTGCTGTATGGACTTTTCTTTTATAGGCGGAAGCATGGGAAGTGTGGTGGGAGAAAAGATCGCCAGATCAATCGATTTTTGTATTAAAACCAACACACCTTTGCTTATCATTAGTAAAAGTGGCGGAGCCCGTATGATGGAAGCAGCCTTCAGTCTCATGCAAATGGCAAAGACTTCAGCTAAATTGAGTCAGCTTGCTCAAAGCAAGATACCATATATCTCTTTATTGACAGATCCTACAACCGGAGGTGTAACAGCCAGTTATGCTATGCTGGGTGATTTGAACATAGCAGAGCCGGAATCATTGATCGGTTTTGCCGGTCCAAGGGTTGTTAAAGAAACGATCGGAAAGGATCTCCCTAAGGGATTTCAGACAGCAGAATTTGTCTTAGAACATGGATTTTTAGACAAGATCATCTCTAGAACAGAGCTCAAGGATAAATTGGGATCTCTTCTGAAAATGTTAAAAAACTGAGGTCTTTTAGATAAATTGGCCAATAGCGCCTACCAAGTCTTCCAAATCCACCAACCTTTTATTATCTTTAATCGTATATACTTAAGGGGAAAGGTGTTTCCTATTGTAAGTAATACCCCGTAACGAATAAAGTATGAATATTCAGCCGCAATTAATAGCATCCTGCATTAAACGCGACCGTAAGGCCGAATATGAACTTTATAAGAATACCTATAGCTATTTGATGAGTATCTGTCTTCGCTACACCCGCGATAAAGATACGGCCTCTGCTGTTCTTAATATGGGATTTCTGAAGATCCTCGCCAATCTTGAAAAATACAATCTGGCCATACCTTTTAAAGTCTGGATCAGAAAGATCATGGTGAACACATTGATCGATGAATACAGAAAGATAAAAAGAGAGAGAGAGAAAGTAACTTACGTTGAAGAGTATTATGATTCAAGCGATCATTCAGAATTAAATGAAGCGATCGGGCGAATAGACTGTAAGCAAATTTATGAGTTGATAAATCTCCTTCCTGAAATGAGTAAACAGGTGTTTAACCTGTTTGTAATTGACGGATATTCTCATAAAGAGATCGGCGATATGCTGGGTATAAGTGAAGGAACTTCAAAATGGCACCTGAACGCAGCACGAACGCGATTAAAAGAACAATTAATAGAAAAGAATATTGTAACAACAACCCTGTAAAATGAATTTAGACGATAAATTTGACAAGACGATCAAACAGAAGATCAGTGAAGCTGAATTTCCATTTGATGAAAGCAATTGGGAAAAAGCCAGTCGCATGATAGATGCAGAACGCGGAGTTTCTGTTGGATTCAAAAGCAGTAAATTATTCCTTTTGATCGGTACACTCTTTTTGGGTGTGGCTGCAGGCACCTTCGGATTCCTGTATCTTGGACATGATCAGGATGAGAATAAGATCACAATGACTAATAAATTGAATCAGGAAAACAGTTCTGTCAGGGCAGAACAATTTGCTGAGAATACAACGGGGGCTGAAAAAATAAACAAAGAAGTTTCAGAAACGAAGACTGAAAACTCCCTTACAGAAGCTACAAACGATTCAGGTTCATCAACGGATAATTCAAATAACAGCCCTTCTGCTTCCGGTAAGTCGGGATCAAATACTAATTTACCATCTTTAGCTGCTAATCATTCATTTTCTGACTCTGAATCGAATGAGTCACAAAAGACAAGTCATGGTAATTCAGGTATTGACAATGCAGCAAAAATGAATGAATCGGCTAAGGCAGATCCGTTTGAAAAGACTACTGCCAAGTCAGGGACTAAAAGCAATAATTATAAAAAACAACGTCAAGTTTTGGGATCAAAAACTTCGGACAAAAAGGATGCTGCTTCCAATTCGAATGTGATCGATATGGAACTCCTAAATGCAGCAAATGCTGTTGAGCAAGAGGTCACAACTTCTGATTATCTGGAAATGCATTCTTCTGTTCTTCAATTGTGGCAAAAAGAAGAAGTTTTAAGAAACAGCCCGCATGATTTCATTCGTATATACGATGAAGAATATTACAAGAAATCCCGCAAACGTCTTCACTTCATCAATCTCGATGCAGGTGCTGCTTATATGCTGGGTTGGGAATCTGCCAAAGGAAATGATGCTGCAGGACTTAATTACTATGCCGGGATCAACTATGGCCTCTACATTAAAAAGAAAATGAGCATCACAATTGGTGCCCAGTTCTATAATATTTCTCACATCAAGAATCCGTTTTATTCCAGACAAAACTTGCAGTATGATTTTGGGTATAATGGAAATTACACGAATATCACCTCTAATGAATTGATGTATGTTGGCATCCCGGTTAAAGTTTACCGTAACATTTCTCGTACCGGAAAAGTAGGATTTGGAGTAAACACTGCCTTTCTTGTAGATTCCAAGAATTCGGTTCAAACGTATACAGAAAGAGACCTTGTTAAGAGCAATATTCAAACCGTACAGCAAAAGGGGAATTTTGAAGGTGTGAATACAATAAATATCATGCTAAGTGCAAACTACAATCAAAGATTAAGTCGTCGCTTTTTTGTGAATGCTGAATTTGTTTACGGTTTGACAGACTCTTATGACAAGAGTACAACATTAAATAACACCAGGGAGAATAACATGGGTATTCGCTTAGGGATCCAATACACTTTGTTTGAACGATAATGAGAAACTTTTTTAACTATACTACTTGTTGCCTGTTTTTTCTTCTTGCATCTTCCTGCAAGAAGAATCCACTCCCGGCAGAGGTTCCAGGAGAAGAACCGGTCTTTTATGTAAAGGCAGATGTCAATGGAACTGCGGTCTTACTCGAAGCCGGCAAACAGAATTATTATATGAATTCCATGCATGAACAGGCGAGCAATGGTGTTTATGTTTATAAGGCAGAACTTAAGCAGAGCAGTTGTGCCGGTGCTTGTGGCTACGGTGTTTCATTCCTGATCAATGATGTTACAGTTAGTAATATGAATGCAAGCATGAATCCGGCAAACGCACTTTTTATAGGAGAGCATCCTTTTAATGATGGTAATCTTCCACCTCTAGGATTCAATGCTTCTTTCAGTTCGGCAATGCCGACAGTTTCGGATTTTACATGGACCGTGAACGGGAACAGTTTGAATGCAAATCAAAAGGATATAGTTACTTACCTTGAGAATGGCAAAACTTATTCAGTGGGATTGAAGGTGAATAATCAAGGATGCATAAGCGAGCATACCAATATTTACAAAGTAGGAAAGCCTGTTCAAGGAAATATTTACGCGGCCAAGGCAGATCTGACCTATACTTTTAATGCCTTGCCTAGTCCGACCTTTGCTGCCGGTCAATATTTGTGGGATTTCGGAGATGGATCTACAGCTAATTCAATGACTGCTTCGCATACCTATGCAGTGCCACAGGATTATGATGTGAAATTAACGATGGTGCGATTTGGAGTACCGAATGACACTTGTGTGATGCATTACAATGCAAGAGCCTTTACCATGAGTTACTGCCATGCTAATTTTTTAAATTCGTTTTCACCTGTTACCAATACACTCGGGTTATCGGCTATAACCGTTAATCTAACGGATCCTGTCACCGGTGCAGTTTATTCTTCAAATGCTTTCGATCAGCCTACAGGTAACCGTTTTGAAATCGTTTCAATGGAGGATTATAAGGTAAATGAAAGTGGTAATCCAACAAAGAAAGTAAAGATCCGATTCTCATGTACTGTAAAAAGCAATTCAGGCCTTATCAACATCAACAATGGTGAGGCTGTTATCGCAGTGTCATATAAATAAATTGGCTGCCCCTTAATATCTAGTCGGGAAAAACTATCTTTGCCGACTCTTGAAGCTATCACTAAATAATTTTCACACAAAAGAAACGCTCTCTCTAGCCTGGCCTTTGGTTGTAACGCAACTCGGGCATGTAGTTACGGGTATGGTAGACAATGCCTTTCTTGGCCAGATAGGGGCTGCAGAACAGGCAGCCGGAATTCTTTGCAATAGTATCTATATATTACTTCTTGTTTTTGGCATAGGAGTCAGTTATGCTCTGACTCCACTAATCACCGGGGCGCATCAGGAAAATGATGAGCTTAAAAAAGCTTCTTTATTCAAAAATTCGCTCTTTCTGAATGTAAGTATTTCAATTCTTTGTTTTCTGATCCTGTTTTTTTCATCAGGAATGCTTCATTACATGAAGCAACCTGAGGAAGTGGTTGAGCTGGCAATGCCTTTCTATAGCGTCATAATTTTTTCCATCATTCCGGTCTCGCTCTTTTTTACTTGTAAGCAATATTTTGAAGGATTAAGTAATACAAAGGCAGCTCTTATTATAAGTGTTGCTGGAAATATCCTCAACTGCATCCTCAACTACCTGCTTATATACGGAAAGTGGGGATTGCCTGAATTAGGCTATATGGGTGCAGCTTGGTCTACTTTTATTGCTCGCGTCTTTATGGGAATTATTTTTCTTGTTCTCATTTTCAAAAGCAAGTCTGCTGAAAGTTTTACAGCAGCCTATAAAAAGGTAAAGCTGAATTGGAAAGATTTTAAAGAATTAGCTGTTATAGGAATCAATTCCGGTATGCAGTTTGTTTTTGAGGTGGCGGCATTTGTAATTGCCGGATTGATGGCAGGAACTTTTGGGAAAGAACAGCTGGATGCGCACGGGATCTCATTACAATTAGCAGCCTTTACCTATATGTTTGCAAGTGGGATCAGCAGTGCGGCAACGATCAGGGTTGGTCAGTATAGCGCTCGCAATGACTGGAAGAACATAGAAGGTAGCGGAAAGGCAGCCATTCAGCTGGTGCTGATCATTATGGGAATTTTCGGTTTGTTCTTTTTCGCTTTCAGGAATTACTTACCTATGGGATTTAGTAACGATGAAAACATCATTGCGCTTTCTTCTCAACTTCTGATCATTGCAGCCTTGTTTCAGCTGTTTGACGGACTACAGGTGACCGTTATAGGGATCTTAAGAGGAGTGGAGGATGTAAAGGTATCTACCTGGGTGACCTTGATAGGTTACTGGGGAATAGCCCTGCCACTTGCTTATCTGCTTGCGTTTTATTTTAAATTGGATGTTATAGGAGTTTGGATCGCCTTACTCATCAGTCTCGCATTGGTTGGTGTTTCCTTATTGATGAGGTTTCGTTATCTCCTCAGAAAGCATCTATCCTGATCTTTATTTTTCGCTGATGCGAACATCCTCGATCAGTAACTGAATACTTTTAATTCCCCTGAATTCATTTTCCTGGATCTTAAAAGCAATGTCCATTGGCGTTTTACGCTGAAAAAAATGAACGAAATCTCCTTTGTCGTATGCAATTGCCTGAAAGCGAATATTCGGATTGCTTTTTTGATAGAGCTCCAGCTTCAGGTGATTACTTCCCACAACTCTTCCCCAACCGGTATCAAAAACATTTCTGGCACAAAATACCGGAGTCATATTTTCCGGACCATGTGGGGCAAATTGTTTTAGAATTCGAATGAGTTTATCAGTGATCTCATGCAATTCGATCTCTAGATCAATTTCTATTTTTGGTATCAGTTGATCAGGAGTGATACTTGAAGTAACAATGGATTCAAATTTATCCTGAAATGCTTTTACATTCTCAGGTTTCAAGGTAAGTCCTGCCGCAAATTTATGTCCTCCAAATTGATCCAGAAGATCACTGCATTTTTCAATGGCACTGTATACATCGTACTCTTTCACACTTCTTGCGCTTCCCGTTGCTTTTCCGTCGCTTTCGGTTAATATTATCGTTGGTCTGTAATATTTTTCGATGAGTCGTGATGCCACAATACCAATAACCCCTTTGTGCCAGGAAGGATTGAATAAAACGATACTGGATTTCCCATGTAGAATATCTTCATCTAATAATCCAAGTGCTTCGTTGGTTGTGCCAAGGTCCAGGTCTTTTCGCTGCGTATTCGTATCATTTATTTTTTGAGCTAGTTCAGCTGCTTTTGCATCATCTTCACAGATGAGAAGATCCACAGACTTGCTGGCGTGTTCAATTCTTCCAGCTGCATTGATGCGGGGACCGAGTACAAAAACAAGTGAGCTGATGTTCACTTCATTCTTTGACTGATTCAGATCCAATAAAGCTCGGATGCCGGGACGCGGACTTGTATTAAGTATTTTGAGACCATGATAAGCAAGAACTCTGTTCTCACCGGTGATCGGAACGATATCAGCAGCAATACTGGTTACAACAAGGTCAAGAAAAGAATAACAGATCTCAGGCGGTAAAATATTTTTGATAGAATATGCTTCTATCAATTTAAAACCGATTCCGGCTCCACTCAGTTCTTTGTATGGATAAGGACAATCACTTTGTTTTGGGTCTAACACTGCATAGGCAGCAGGGATCACTTCGCCCGGAAGATGGTGATCACAAATGATAAAATCTATATTTCTTTCGCTTGCATAAGCGACCTTGTCAACAGCCTTGATGCCACAATCGAGTGCAATGATCAATGAGAAATTGTTTTCGGCTGCATAATCAATTCCTGTAAAGGAGATGCCATAGCCCTCTTTGTAACGATCTGGAATATAGAATTCGATCTGTTGTATGTAATTCTTAAAGAAACTGTAAACTAAACTTACTGCAGTGGTTCCATCAACATCATAATCGCCGTAAACCAAAACTTTTTCATTGATGGCAACTGCACTATTGATCCTGTTGATGGCCTTCTCCATGTCCTTCATAAGAAAAGGATCATGAAGTTGACCTAATTCGGGACGAAAGAAAGACCGGGAGTTCTCAAAATCAATAATACCTCTTTGGCATAGCAAAGAAGCCACGATCCTGTCTACACTTAATTCCTGCTGAAGTTTACTTACTTCTTCAGGATTAGTCGATTCGTTTATTTTCCATCTTTTTTCCAATTCGCTTTAAGCTATATTATGATAAACAGCCTCAATGTCGTCATCTTCTTCCATCTTTTCGATCATGGCCATTACTTCTGCTTCCTGTTCTGCTGTTAGTTCTTTTGTGGTTGTTGGGATATACACTTTGCTTGACTCGATCACATGGATCTTTCTTTCTTCAAGAGCCGTTTGCATTTTTCCAAAATCAGTGAATGCAGTTTGAATAATGAATTGTTTTGCCTCTTCATCATAATTCAACTCTTCCAGACCATGATCGATCAACTCCAATTCAAGGTCATCCTTATTAAGTCCTGTGGCGTCAATCTTGAACATTACTTTACGTTCAAACATGAAACTAACAGATCCATTTGTTCCAAGGGCACCTTCTGCTCTTGTAAAATACATTCTCACATTAGCTACAGTTCGGGTTGGATTGTTCGTTGTGCATTCAACAAGAACAGGTACTCCATGTGGTGCATACCCTTCGTAGATCACTTCTTCGTAATTGGTCGAGTCTTTTTCACTGGCTCTTTTGATCGCGGATTCAACATTTGTTTTAGGCATATTCACGGCTTTTGCGTTCTGCATCACCATTCTCAGTCTTGGATTGGAATCCGGATTCGGACCACCCAATTTCACAGCCATTACAATTTCGCGTCCAATTCGAGTGAAAGCTTTCGCCATTTTAGCATAGCGCTTGAACATAGTTGCTTTTCGTTTTTCAAAAATTCTTCCCATACTCAATAAAATTTAAGGAAACAAAGGTAATTTTTTATACCGTTTATTAAAACAAAAAAGCAGGTCTCACAATGAAACCTGCTTTAAAATATTGAATTATTAAGCTTAAATGCTGAAGAAGAAATAGGCAACGGCTGACCAAACAGGAGGTGTGGTGTCGATCCAGTTTCCTATTACCACATTTGCTGCAGTTTTAACCTGAAGCGTAGTGCGTAAGTGACCGATCACGTTATTATTCGCATCCTGAACATCATAGTTTTCCATGAATCTTCCAACTACAACATTGTTTGCATTTTTGATATCTCCATTCTGATCAATTGAACCGATCTGAACGTTACTTGGGTTCGTGATGATGTTGTTGTTGATGTAACCTTTCACTACTCCTCCAATAAGGATAGTTCCGTTTGGGTTAACTTGCACATTGGTGTTTCCTGAAACGGGAGTGATGGTTTGAGCCTTAAAGCCTAAAGCAAGGCCAAGGAATGCTAATACGAGTAGTTTTTTCATTTTTGATACTGTTTGGTATGGCTAAATTACTCAATTTTTCATAGTCCTGTCAAGCCCATTGCCCTAATTATAGGTAAAAATGAGTGTATGCATGGGTTGAATTAGGGGAAATCGAGGATTTAGGCCAATTTTTAGCTTTTCCACTAAAAACCGGCCTTTCTCCTTTAGAGTATGTTTATCTGTTTCACCTGTTCCTGCTTATCGGCCTTTGGAAGGGTTACTTTCAATATCCCATTGTCATAGGTTGCGCTGATCTGATCGCTATTAATTGCATCCTGAGGTAAAGTGAAACTTCTGCTGAAACTTTTGAACGAGAATTCTTTCAGAAAGAATTTTTCATTTTGAGAATTTTCGTTTTTACTTTCCTTTTGCGCTGAAATGGTCATTTGATTCTTCTTCAGATCGATCTTGAAATCCGATTTTTCCATGCCGGGCACTGCCAATTCTATCTCAAAGTTGGAATCTGTTTCCTTGATATTTACAGCCGGTAATGTACCGTTCAATTTATGCGCATAAAAACTGCTGTTGCGCGCAAACAGATCGTCAAAAAAAGTTGGAAACTCATTTAAGGTTTGATCTAAACCTGTTCTGTTTTTCAATAAGTATGTCATCGTGTTTTTATTTTAAGGGTTTATATTTATGAAATAGCACATCTCAAACAATATGCCACGAACGATACCCGAATTTTTGTCCTGAAGAATCGTTAAGTAAAGTTAAGAAACGGAAAAAATTGCAGTTTTTAATCAGAGTACTGACGAATATTCCACTAATGACTTAAGAGGTTTGGAAATATTTAGAAACCCAGATCGTTCACTTTTAAAGTCAGAAGGGCAATATCATCCGGAAAATCATTTTGACCTTTATATTCCTGAGCAAAGAAAAGGATCGCCTTGTTTATAAAGGATGGTTTTGCCTGTTTGTTGGTTCTGATAAGTTCCTGAATTGTTTCTACAGATAAAGATTCGTGCTGCTCGTTCTCGGTATCTGTGAGTCCGTCGGTATAACATACCAAGGTGAATTCCGATGTGTAATTGAAAATTTCCACATTCACGTTCGCCAGGGTATCGGTTATGCCAAGCAAGGTACACCCCTTCCCCAACTCAGAGAATTTATTTTCATAAAAAAGTATGGGTGGGTTATGTCCCGCATTGATATACGTGAGTTGCTGACTTTTTGTATTGATCTTCCCCAAAAAAATACTTAGGAATTTTTCGTGTCTTGCATTGTTGATGACTCTCTTGTTGATCTCCAGGATAAGATCCTTTAGATTATGTGTATAATTGATGAGGCTGTGCAGGGTTGCCTGAATGTTACTCATTAATAAGGCAGCTGCTATCCCTTTTCCACTAACGTCGGCAATACAGAAAATGTATTCGTGTATATTCAATTGAATAAAATCATAATAATCACCACCTACTTGCTGGTGTGGCTGATACAACGCTGCAGCCTGTAAGTTATCATTATCAGGAAACTTATGAGGGAACAGCATGTTCTGCATGTTCTGAGCAAGTTCGAGTTCCTTTTTGATCTGGGCTCTGTTGATGTTGTCTTTAAAAAGTTTTTTATTCTCAATGGCAACAACAATAAGGTTAGTTAGCGTTTGTACGAAGGGTAAATGTTTTATTGCCGCACTTAATTCCAGTTTTTGGGGATCCACATCGCCAAGTAACACATAGGCTAAGGGTGTTTGTTTATGATAAACGGGAATCACGATCTCGAAATGTTTACTCAGTGGGCCTTCGCTGTAAGTAATTGTTTCGATCTCGGTAATATTGAGAAGCTCTTGTTCAAATTGAATTTCATTATTCGGGTCTTCAATTCCATAGTTTAAAATGCAATTCCATTTTTCATCATGACTGAACAGAACCAGTTTACCTACGCCCAGTCTTTTTTCAAGAATGTCTCTGTAAAGTTCCAGTAAGCTTGGTGTTGATGAATTTCTGTTAATGGCTTTGGTTACTTCCAGTAATGCATTCAGTTTAAGATCCTGAATGTATTTCTGTTGCCATATTTTTGAATTTTCATCCAATGCTAAACAAGATAAACGGCTTCACTGCCTTTTTTAGAAAAATCCGCTTCGATCCTATCCTGAAGGGTAGTGCTCAAACTTAATCCAACGTAATCTGCTTTTACGGGATAACGCTTGTAACTTCTGTCAACCAATACAACGGTATTTAATTTACGAACAGGTTTATCAAGAAATAGTTTCACTGCGTAGATCAATGTTTTACCGCTATTTAATACATCATCAACAAGTATGACAGTTTTATTGGCGAAGTCTTTTTCGTTGAAATCAGTTTTCGCTTCTTTCTTCCAGGGCTCTTCTTTATCAAGCGAAATTTTTCCTAATACGATCTTCAGAGAACTGATCTGTTTGAGTTTTTCCGCCAGCATTCCGGCCATCTTGAAACCATTCCCTTCAATGCCTGCAATTAAAAGACTGGACTCGTCATAATTATTTTCGTATACCTGATAGGCAAGACGATTTAATTTCTGTTGGATCTCAACCGTGTTCAGTATCTTTACTTTTTTGCTCATTGCATTTTGTTTAATTGGAATCAATGATAATCATTGATCAGTTTCTTTAATTTTTGTTTAACTCCTTCATTGGGTTCACACAAGGGTAAACGAACATAAGGTTTACAAAGTCCCAGTTCGCTTAAAGCATATTTCACTCCGCCCGGATTACCATCTGCAAAAAGCTGATCGGTAATATCCATTACCTTGTAATGAAGCTTTTGGGCCTTCTCGAAATTTCCTTTTGAACAAAGTCGAACCATTTCACTGAAATCTGCTGGCAATACCTGCGCAACGACTGAGATCACTCCCGCAGCACCTGCAGCCATCGCCGGCAAAGTGAGATTATCATCACCGCTCAATACCATGAAGTCCTTTGGTTTGTTCTTTATGATCTTCATGATCTGTTCAATATTGCCACTTGCTTCCTTTGTTGCTACTATATTCTTAAAATCTCTAGCTATCCTCAATTGCGTTTCCGTGGTCACGTTACTTCCTGTTCTGCCGGGTACATTGTAAAGAATGATATCCTTTTTGGTTGCAGCTGAAACGGCTTTGTAATGCTGATAGTATCCTTCCTGATTCGGTTTGTTATAATAAGGTGCAACAGAAAGAATGGCTTCAAAATCCTTTAGAGCTGCTTTTTTAATACTGTTGACAACCTCTGCTGTGTTATTTCCTCCAATTCCCAAGACCAAAGGTAATTTTCCGGCATTGGTCTTTTTAATTGTGTCAATCACCAATTCTTTTTCTTCTTTCGATAAAGTTGCGCTTTCACCGGTTGTTCCCATTACGACAATGTAATCTACTCCGCCTTTGTGAAGATGTTTTACTATTGCGCTTAGCGCTGAGGTATCAACATTTCCTTTTTTATCAAATGGAGTTACAATTGCCACTCCTGTACCTTTCAAATTCTTGTTTCTCATTTTTACTATTTCAATTTAAAGTATTCTGTAGCCTGTACAGCGATCTCGTTTCCGTAAGCTAGACTGGCAGTTGCCGCAGGACTAGGGCTGTTGATCACGTGAAGCGCATTACCTTGTTTTTCAATTTTAAAATCATCCAGCATTTCGCCATCAGGTCCTAAGGCCATGGCACGTATGCCACAACGTGCAGGTATAATATCATCTTTTTCCAATGAAGGAATTAATTTTTGCAAACGTTTTAAAAAGTAGGCTTTGCTGAATGCGCCTCTGTATTCATCCAAACCAAATTTCCAGTGCTTGCTGAAGAACTTCCATGTGCCTGCATAACCAAATGCATCTGCAGTGTCTTTTAAACTGAAGGCTGTTTTACTGTATCCTTCTCTGTCAAAAACAAAAACTGCATTGGGTCCACATTCTGTCCCACCCTTTATCATTCTTGTATAATGCACGCCAAGGAAAGGGAACTTCGGATTTGGAACCGGGTAGATGAGGTTCTTTACTTTTTTGAGGCCTTTCTCTGTCAGGTCATAATAATCTCCTCTGAATCCAACGATGGCTGCATCTGTCTTCGTCCCTTCTTTTTTGGTGACGCGATCTGCTTGCAATCCAGCAGTGCTGATGATGTACTTAGCAACAAATTGATTCAACTCGGTTACAACTTTTGTTTTGTCTCCCTCTTTTTCAAATCCAACTACTTTTTGTGAGGTGAGGACATCACTTCCGTTATTGCTGGCTTTTATTAATTCAGCGTATTTACGTGCAACATCTCCGTAATCAATGATGCCCGTACAACCAACCCAAAGACCGGAAATTCCTTCACAATAAGGTTCAATTTCTTTTATTCGCTTCGAATCAATGATCTCAATATCCTCAACACCATTGGCAATGCCATTGTTGTATACCTTATTCATGTGTGCCAGTTCACTTTCATGAGTGGCAACTATGATCTTTCCACATATGTCGTGTTGGATCTTATGGTCTTTGGCAAATTGAACCAGTTCTCTTCGTCCTGCCACACAATTCTTCGCTTTGTAAGAACCGGGTTTGTAATAAATGCCACTATGTATAACGCCACTATTGTGAGAAGTTTGATGCGCGGCAACTTCCTTTTCTTTTTCAAGAACAAGGATCTTTTTATTGGGATGCATTCGTGTAAGTTTCAGAGCCGTTGCCAAACCAACGATTCCTCCACCAACAATGATCACGTCGTATTCAGTATTCATAATTAGATGAGCAAATGTATCAATTTAAAGCGTAAAAAGACTTAATTTTAACCCCTAACAATTAAGAATTTATCCACCCATGAAAATTATTTGTATAGGCCGTAATTACGCCGAACACGCAAAGGAAATGAAAGCAGAATTACCGAAAGAGCCGGTGTTCTTTATGAAACCTGATACCGCTTTGCTAAAAGATGCTGATTTCTATTTTCCGGGATTTACTACAGATCTTCATCACGAGATCGAACTGGTGCTAAAGGTTTGTAAAGCAGGGAAGCACATCGATGAAGAATTTGCCGGATCTTACTACGACGAAATTGGACTTGGCATCGATTTTACTGCGCGCGATATTCAAGCCAAGTGCAAAGAGAAGGGATTGCCATGGGAAAAGGCAAAGGCTTTCGATAATAGTGCTCCGATCGGAAGATTTGTAAAGAAGTCAGAACTGACGGAAGATAATATCGAATTTGAGCTGAAAGTGAATGGGGTGGTGAAGCAGAAAGGTAATTCAAAAGATCTTATTTTTTCTTTCAATAAAGTGATCGCTTATGTTTCGCAATATGTAAGTTTGAGAGTAGGGGACCTGATCTTTACAGGTACTCCGGAAGGGGTTGGTCCGGTTCTTATTGGCGATAAATTAGAAGGATCATTAAACGGTGAATCATTTCTTACGCTGCATATCAAATGATCTTCAAGAAGATTGCTATTGCTTTTGTTAAGTTCTATCAGTATTGCATTCGGCCTCTTTTGCCAAATGCTTGTCGTTACACTCCTTCCTGCAGTGCCTATTCGATAGAGGCGATTAACAAGTATGGCGCTTTGAAAGGGAGCTGGTTGGGATTGAAGCGAATACTACGTTGTCATCCTTGGGGTGGGCATGGGTATGATCCTGTTCCGTGAACAACTTACTTTCTGATTAAAATGTATCTTTGAACTATGCGATTGCGAAAGTTTGAATTGATATGCGTGGTTTTTTTAATGACTTCAATCTTGCATGCACAAGACAGCATAAGTTTGAAGAGTATTGAAGCTTTCATCAGCAGCGATGTACATGATACATTAAAGATAAAAAAACTCATCTTCTACTGTACCAGATTGCACAGCAATCCGGATCTGAATCTAAAACTCGCGAATAAATTATTGGAACTGGCCGACAAATCAAAAAAAGATAAATATAGAGTCAAAGCATATGCTGCATTAGGTGATGCTTATTGGTTCTCTCGCGAATATTCAAAAGCCATCGAATTTTACTACAAGCAACTTGAATTAGCTGAAAAATTAGGTGACCTAAGTTCATTGGCACGAGCCTATTATAATATTGGATGGATGAAAAGTGTGCAAAATGAATCTTTCGAAGAGAGAATCTATTTGATACGTGCCCTTAATATTTTTGAACAATTGCATGATACAGCAGGAATATTGGAAGTGTATAATGGTTTAGCAGGTTTATATGGCAGTAACATTGAAATAAACAAAGTGTATATAGATTCCGCAAGTTATTATTATAGAAATCTGATCTATTTCAGTGAGATGAAACAAAGGAAATTCAATATTGTAGCACATTTTAATTACGCAAGTTTTTTGACGAGACACAAAAGACTGGATGAAGCCGAAAAGTATATTGATAGATGCGTTGAGGAATCAATTCTACAGAAAGACACGGCTAATTACGCTATCTCTGTTAAATCAAAAGGAAGAATATTGATACTGAAGGGAAAAGATAAAGAAGGAATCAAACTGATCGAATCATCTATTCCTATGTTGAAAAAAACGAAGCAGATCGAAGCTTTGGTAGATGTTTATGTTTTTTTGCATAACAAATACAGTTTAGACGGAAATTATAGAGCAGCTTATGAGGCTTTGTTATTGAAAAATGCTTATCAAGATTCATCAAAAATGTCGATCAATTCAGCCCATTTGGAGGAAAGAGATGCCCAGTATCAGATCGAAAAAAGAGAAATGAATATTAAGCGACTGGAGCAAGAGAACGAGATCTCGGAACTAAGGAATCAACAGAACAAATACATTACATATGGCTTGGGTCTTGTAGCAGTTCTTGTTATCATCATCATGTTAAGCCTGTATCGCAGTAATAAAGTGAAACAAGAGGCAAATCATTCTTTGAGCGAAAAAAATAAACAGATCGAAGAACAGAAAAAAGTGGTTGAACAAAAGAACCTGGAAGTCACTCAGTCAATTAATTATGCAAAACGAATTCAGGAAGCGATACTACCTGCAAAAGAGTTAAAATTCAAGCTTTTCCCTGAAGCATTTATCCTTTTCCAGCCAAAAGATATTGTGAGTGGAGATTTCTATTGGTATACTGAAAAAAATGGGATTCGGTTGATCGCTGCTATTGATTGTACCGGTCACGGAGTACCCGGGGCCTTTATGAGTTTGATCGGTAATACTTATTTGCAGGAGGCAGTAAATGAAAGAGGTATCACTCGTCCTGCTGATATATTGAATCGTCTAAGAAAAAATGTCATCACTTCTCTTAAACAAAGTGATGTCATTGATTCAACCAAAGATGGCATGGATATGGCCCTTTTGGCTTTTAACGATCAGAATAGCACAGTTGACTTTGCCGGAGCAAACAATCCACTCTGGATGATCAGAGACGGAGTGTTAACGGAATATAAAGGTGATAAAAAACCAATTGGTTATTATTCAGGTGAGGATCTGCCATTCACGAATCAAACTATAGCATATAAAAAAGGGGATTTGTTCTATCTCTTTACAGATGGTATGGCAGATCAGTTTGGCGGACCAAAAGCCCGCCTGAACGGAAGTTCATTCGGACAGGGAAAGAAATTCAAGTACAAGCAACTTCAAGATACCCTTATTTCACTGGCACATTTACCGATGCATGAACAGGAAGAGCGGTTAATGGCAAAGTTTCAGAATTGGAAAGGTTCGCTTGAGCAAGTGGACGATGTTTGTGTGATAGGAATAAGAGTTTAAAAAGATGAAATCAAAACCCTGAAATGAGATTTTCAAGTCTATTTGATGTGACAGGCGTCAGGATTTAAGCTTTTGAATCAAATAAAGTGGATGAAGTGTTAGTAATAGCCGACTAAGTTCAAATTCGATGTCACTTTTTTCCCTAATTTTGTATACAGTTTGTAAAAACTGTTATGTCCACAACTAAATATATTTTTGTAACCGGAGGGGTTACATCGTCACTCGGAAAAGGTATCATTTCAGCCAGTTTGGCTAAACTTCTGCAGGCAAGAGGGCATACCGTAACCATCCAAAAACTGGATCCATATATCAATGTGGATCCGGGAACTCTCAATCCTTACGAACATGGAGAATGTTACGTGACAGATGATGGTGCTGAGACGGATCTTGATCTTGGACATTATGAGCGATTTCTGAACGTTCCTACTTCAAAAGCCAACAATGTAACAACCGGTAGGATCTATCAGTCTGTTATTGAAAAAGAAAGAAAGGGAGAATTCTTGGGTAAAACTGTACAGGTCATTCCACATATTACCGATGAAATAAAGAACAGGATCAAATTACTTGGTAAAACTGGTGTATTTGAATTTGTGATCACAGAAATTGGGGGAACAGTCGGCGATATTGAATCACTGCCCTATATTGAGGCAGTTCGACAATTGAAATGGGAGCTTGGAAATGATTGCATGGTGATTCACCTGACCTTGATTCCTTATTTGTCAACCACAGGGGAATTAAAAACAAAACCAACACAACATTCTGTAAAACTACTGCTTGAATATGGTGTACAACCCGATGTATTGGTTTGTCGTTCTGAACATCCTATTAATAAAGATATCAGAAGAAAGATCGCTTTATTCTGTAATGTAGAAACAGACGCAGTCATTGAAGCAATTGATGCTAGTACGATCTATGAGGTTCCCTTATTGATGGAAAAGGAAAAACTGGACGTTATTGTATTGAAGAAATTAGGGATCAGCACTACAGATATTCCGAAACTGGATTCGTGGAAGAATTTCCTTTATCATTTTCATCATCCTCATAGAGAGGTGAGAATAGGTTTGATAGGCAAGTATGTGGAATTAAAAGATTCCTATAAATCAATTTCAGAAGCATTCATACATGCTGGAGCACTAAATGATTGCAAAGTACAGCTTGATTGGATACATAGTGAAAGTTTAACAGAGGAAAATGTAGCTGAAAAGTTCAACGGTTTGAAAGGAGTTCTGGTGGCACCTGGATTTGGAAACAGGGGAATTGAGGGGAAGATTGCAGCGATCAAGTATGCACGAGAAACGAATATTCCTTTCTTAGGAATTTGTCTTGGCATGCAATGTGCCGTGATTGAGTTTGCAAGAAATGTATTAGGCCTGAAAGATGCCCATAGCAGAGAAATGAATCCTGCCACGAGCAGTCCCGTCATCGATCTTTTGGAGAATCAGAAAAGTATTTCCCATATGGGTGGAACCATGCGATTAGGAGCTTATGCCTGCGAATTGGAAGATGGTTCAAAGGTGAGGGATATCTATAAAACAAAATTGATCCACGAGCGTCATCGCCACCGTTATGAATTCAATAGCGAATATAAAAAGCAATTTCTAGAAGCAGGAATGCACCTTTCAGGTATCAACCCTGAAGCGGGATTAGTGGAAATAATTGAATTGCCAACACATCCTTTTTTCATTGGTGTGCAATTTCACCCCGAATACAAAAGTACGGTTGAGAATCCTCATCCATTGTTTGTTAGTTTTGTAAAAGCAAGTTTGGCTTAATGCAGGTAAAAGTCTTAGGGTATTTCAGTAAAACGAAAGGTGTAAAGGGTGAATTGATCCTTAAAACAGATGAACTTTTTGAAATAGATGAAGTGAAGGCTTTCTTCACTGAAAACAGTGGCAGTATGGCCCCTCATTTCATTGAAAAGATCGAAGAGAACAATACAAGTATTACTGTTAAGTTGGACGGAGTGAATTCTGTTGAGGCAGCCAAATCATTTGTGGGAAAAAGAGTTTTCATTGAGGAGAAGTATATAGTGAAAGAGGAAGAAGGCCATGACTGGGTTGGTTATGAATTGATCGACGAAAAGCATGGGAGTCTGGGTAAGATCCTTTCTGTAGATGATAATGGCGCTCAGTTGCTCGTGCAGTTAAATTACAAGGAAAAAGACATTGTCCTTCCTTTGGTGGAGGAGTTGATCGGGGCGTTGAATACGGAAGAAAAAGTTATTCATTACAATTCTCCCGATGGATTGATCGAGATGTATTTGGAAGAATGATCAGTCAGGCTATCAGTTTTTTTAAGTAAAAAGGAGTGTTAATTGCAGTTTTGCTTTTGATTGTATATCTCGAATTTCTTTAACAAACTCTGTTTTATTTACAGGAATTAGATTTGCCATATATTGGATGAAAATGAACGTATGTGAAAATTTTAATGCCAGATGTGAGCTTGAAGTTGATACTAATCAAACAAATTGGTAATTTCAATGAAAGGTAATGTGGAAGTGAACCAGACAGTTTTTATTTCTTTGCCAAGATTGAGGTACGAAAAAGGAACTTAAGGCAATCTGTAAGATTTGAACCTGTAATTTTAGAATGGTAATGAGAAAATTTGAGAATAGTTTTGGTCTCCTTCTTTTGGTGGCTAGTATCTTTTGTTGTATTTCTTTCTCCATCAATGCGCAAACAACAACTTTTCAGAAAATTTATAATGTTGATAGTTTAACTGTTTTTAGCGAAGTATCAATACTCTCAGATAGAAGCTATATTGTTTGTGGGCATGTTGCTTCCGGAAACCACCTCTTATTAAAGATTAATGAATCTGGACAAGTACAATGGGCGAAGTCATTGGGCAACTTCCCCAATTTAACATCGTATAGGGTTGGTGGGATAATCGGAGGCGGATATTTTTTGATGGGTTTGACGGCTTCTCAAGGTGGAATTAATCTTGCAAGGTTTGATCAAAATGGAACTGTGATCTGGAACAAAGTTTATTATTCAAATATAATCTCTTTACCTTCCATTCGCCAAACGCAAAATGGGGAATTTATCATTTCAGCTTCTAATGGAGGTGTATTTGGGTCACACCTTTTTATTAAAACAGACAGTAATGGTAATATAATTTGGTCCAAAGGATACAGAGAAGGTCCATCCATGCAAAATGCTGGCTGTTATGATATCGAAATAAACACAAATCAAACAGCCTATACCACAATTGGATATTCTTCTGAAACATTAAGAGGAATATATGCAATTAGTTGTGATTTGGTTGGAAATTTGGGGTGGGCAAAGAAATACTCAAAACCGAATTTTTATCCTGATAATTTTTCTATCTGTAAAACTTTAGATGGAGGATATATAGTTTCCGGGAACGAAGCTTCCAATGCTACGCCAATTCTTATGAAAATCGATGGATTTGGAAATTTTATTTGGTGTAAAAATTATTTTGAACAAAATTCGGGTATGTTCTCTGGTAATACATCAGTGCAACAGACGAGTGATGGTGGGTATATTCTCTTAGGGTATAAACAATATGGCCAACTAACTTATTTTCCATATTTGATGAAAACTAATGCATCTGGAAATTTTTTATGGGCAAGATTTTATTCATTAGGTTCATATACTAACTATAACAACTCAAATCTATCGGTTAAACAAACGGCAGATAAAGGCTTTATCATTTCAGCTAATAATCTAAATAGCGTATCTTACCATAATGCCGGATGGCTGATTAAAACGGATTCATTAGGTTACTCAGGATGTAGTGAAACGCCTATTGTTTTTACCAACTCGGTTGTTGTGTTGAATACTACAACTAGTTCATTTACGGTGACCGGTCTTCCTGTTGCTTCAGAGTCATATCCAAGTTACAGTGTTCAAGTTTCTAATACTTTAAGTTGTTCGGGCGATGTTGACACAAGAATTAATGAAGCTACTTATATTACTGCAATGGAGATTTACCCCAACCCATCCTTTGGTTTTTACACACTTAAAACTAACGACAAAAAAATAGAAAGAGTAGTGATTTTTAATTTATTTGGTGTGAAAGTGAGGGAAATAATTGTTTCAAATGAAAATATAGAATTTGATATTTCAGAGCAGCCTAAAGGAATTTATTTTCTTGAATTTACAGGACGCGAAAGGACTTATTATTCAAAAATTATTAAAGAGTGAGTGGGTAAGTAGAGTGAAGTTATTCAAAAATTGCTGTTTGGTGGTTTCTTTTTGTTGTTTGACTATTTTAGTAAAGGGCATATCTTGATGTTTCAGAGGATGTATAATATGGACAGCTTAATTATGATTTATCTTGCAACACCAACGATTAAAGGTGGATTACTTAAATCTCGAAAAGTTTCATATTCTAGCATATGAATTTAAAACTCAATTCAACAGGTAGTGGAATTGGTCTATTGAAGTGTATTTTGCCCAACCGTTATTGTGTTGCTCCAGGCGTTCAAGATAATTCTCAGAAAAACCTTTATAATAAGATTGATCCAGCTCGCTCTGAATTATGTAAACGCAATATGGCATAAATAAAGATAACCAGTTAGATCGACTTTCGGCGAGAAAAGTGGGATAAGTTTAGGGCCAGTTCAAGAATGATTTGTGCCAAATCATTGATTTTCTGGAAATAAATAAAAGGGAAATTAGTACAATAATTCTGGAAGACAAAGCTATCAAATGGACTGAGGGTTAATATTCTTGTATAAGCCTTTTGTACTCCCTAATTTTAAAAAATGAGCACTTTTTCGCATTGAATGGTCCAATCGGTCAAAGTTTTAAGGTTTGTCCATTCCACCCCCTCTGCCATCTTAATGTCAGATAATCCTCGTGTATTACCACATGAAGTACACATTTTTACTTCACCACCATTTTTAGTTACTTCTTCCACCATGCTTAAAATGTGATTTGCGCCGGCTGGAACCTTTGTATTTGCTACTGCGCAATAGACGCCATCGGCAATTAAGTATATTTTAACCTGATGGCTGTCCTTTTGAAATTGGATACCTGTTCTTAAAGCATTATAAGCTTTTTCGTTTGCCAATGGACTTTCGTTTATGATAATCAGTATATTCATTTATGACAAATTTAATCATTAAACCATCCGAATGTTCCTCCCTCCAAAAAGTATACTTCGTTCTTATTGTGTTCTCGTAGATAATTTGCAGCTTGTTCAGAACGACCTCCTCCATTACCACAAGTTGTAACAACAATCTTACCCTGTTCAGGAGTGAAGCTTCCGGTTTCTAGAATGTCAATAGGCAAATTTCCGGCGAAGGGAATATGCTTTTCGTTATACTCATTTGTGCTTCTGACGTCGATTACAATAATATTTTCTGTATTTTCATGCAACTGCTTCAGTTCTGCAAGAGTTATGACTGTTTTCATATTGTTTACTTTTTTTGATTCTTTTGAAGATCCAATCGGTCAATTTAGGTAACGAAGTTTTACAACGCATTCTGGTTTCAATCACTAAGGATGATGCAACAGTCATTGTTGCAATTACAATTATTGAGGTGCTTATTCCGAATGCATCTGCAATAATCCCTGTGAGAATTGCTCCGATTGCATATCCCATATCACGCCATAGTCGAAACACGCCTAAACTTTTCGGACGGTCATGAGGATTCGTGTTTTCTGCTATTGTTGAAAGAAAGGTAGGATAAACCATTGCTGTTCCCCAGCCGAGAAATGAAGCTAAAATGATAAAATGGGTAAAAGAAGTTGCAAATACCATCAGCAACAATGCTATGCCTTGCAGAAACATTCCCCAAAACAACATACTTTTTTTGCAGAATATGTCAGACATTTTTCCGGTGAACAACTGTCCAATGCCCCAAACGGCTGGATAGATGGCTGTGATTATCGCCACTTCAAAAAGCTCAAAGTTTTTTTCTGTTAATAAAATCGGTAATAAGCCCCAAGTCATCCCATCATTTAAGTTGTTGATCAGGCCTGCTTGAGTAACTGAACCAAGATTCTTATCAAGTAAAGTGGTATCCCAAAACACATTTTTTAAGTTTGGAATACTATTACTTACGGCTTCTTTAGCAACGTGATGCTTAGTGTCTTTAATCAGTAACCAAGAAGAAAGCAACCCTGCAATCGATAATGCAATGCCGATATAAAATGGATAAGGCCTTAAACCAAATTCACTTGCCACTAGTCCGGTTGCAAATGCTACAACGGCAACTGAAAGATACCCTGAGAATTCGTTTAATCCCATTGCAAGGCCTCTGTCTTTTTCACCAACCAAATCAATTTTCATAACAACGGTGCTACTCCAGGTTAATCCTTGATTGATTCCTAATAAAATATTAGCAACTAAGATCCAATTCCAGTCGTTTGTTAGCATTAAAATGAATGGGACCGGGAGTGCAAACAACCAACCTGTAACTAAAAGATTTTTTCGACCAACTTTGTTTGCAAGTGTTCCTGTGAAGTAATTTGTAAACGCCTTTGCAATGCCAAAAACAATTATAAATGAGAGTATAGCGGTCTTTCCAGCAATATGAAATTCAGCTTCAGCAATTTGTGGCAGCATAGATCGTTCAAGCCCGACCATACCTCCAACAAAGGCGTTTACGATGATCAGTAATATGAATTGATTTAGATTTTCTTTAAGCCCAAGCTTTACATTTTCCATTTTTACCCTTTGCTTAATACAAAATTACGAGAGTAGAAAATGAAAACATTTTACATATGATAAAAAATTACTTTTGGCCTCGAATTCGACTCAGGCTGACTTGAGTGATCCCAAGATATGAAGAAATATACTTCAAAGGAATCCTTTTGAGGATATCTGGTGAGTCTTTTAGCAAGGCTGAATACCGTTCTTCGGCGGTGTTGAATTGCAAACTTTCAATGCGATTTATTGTATTTACATAAGAAGACTCTGTAATCTTACGAAAAAGCCGTTCTAAATCAGGATGTGAGTCGAACAAAGCGAAAAGTTTATTCGAATCGATTGCGATCAAAACAGTATCCTCAATGGCTTGTATGGCTTTCCTTGAAGGCTTTCCGGTGAATAAACTTTCTGCTCGCGCAACGAAAGCGTTTTCAAGCTCAAAGCTCTCCGTTATATCAATATCATCTTTAAAATAATATACACGTAAAATTCCTTTCTTAACAAAATAGATTGTTTTGCAAGTGTGACCTTTCTCCTGAACATTTTTCCCTTTAGAAAACTGCACTACTTTACTTATTGATAATAAAGCTTTTTCCGAATTTTGAGTGATCGGGTAGATTTTTTTTATTTCCGATAGTAATTCTTGCACTCCCAAAAATACCAATAATAAAGATCACCTAGCCTGACCTTTCTTTCCAATGTGCATCCATTTGATTCGGTTTACGCCAATGTGCACAAAAGAGGAGTGGCGGGATTATCTCACGATGATCCTTTTTGAAAAGTCTTACACCATGTTAAAGCAACCTTTCAGGTCTTTTTTATTTTTTGCCTTCATTTCAGAAAACAAGTTTTCTTCATTCCCTCCAAAAAATAAAAAACCCCACTCATCGCGGGGTTGCTTTTGCTTCGTTGCGGAGTG